>Ga0193738_1000929_pt1 | contig 12668 bp, 12 predicted proteins | sample L2a1metaG_FD_144927 | JGI IMG/M metagenome (GOLD analysis project Ga0193738, IMG submission 144927) | Soil microbial communities from a riparian zone of the East river system, Colorado, United States - L2a1 | ecosystem: Environmental > Terrestrial > Soil > Riparian zone | place: USA: East River...
CCGCAGACCTGCTCTCCGTCGAAGAGCGCCTCAACAACCGACCCCGCAAGACCCTCCGCTGGGCGAGCCCGGCCGCATTCATCGCCGGCTTCCTGACACCATGAACCGGCAACCGTTGCGACGATCGACGCTGGCGTGGACCTTCGCGAACTGCAGATCGCCGCCCGCCACGCCGACCCCCGCACGACCATGCGCTACGACCGCGCACGGAAGCACCTCGACCGCCACCCCAACTACATTCTCGCCGCCTACATGGCCTCCGGCACTTGACGCGGACGATCGCCCCTGCCGATGAGCGTGCCTCGCTGCAGGGTGTCGTCGGTCTAGCTGGTGACCATCCACTCCATCCGGCTGTCCTCGGCGGTGCGCTTGCGCGGCGTGAACAGCGGGGACATCCAGTTGAGCGGCTTGTAGGCGCGCGCGGAGCTGTTCTCCTTTACTCGGGGATGAACACCTCGATGACTAGATCTGCGACGAATATGCCGACACCGAACTCGAACTACTCGCCGACTTCCTCCGCCGCACGACCGACGCCGGACGAAGAGCGACCGATGAGTTGGCCGGCGACTGAGCCAAGAAGGGGATGCGCTGCATGCGGTCCACGCATCGCGGCGTGGACCCCATGGACCTCATGATCGCAGTTCGGAAGGTCTCGCTTGGTCAGCTGATGCAGCTCATCGTTGCCCTGACGTACCACGGCTCACAGCTCGCGCCTTCGGTCGAGGACCGCGCTCGTCGCGACGAGCGCTGCGGCGTAGCCCAGGAGCAGTGCAGCCGCCGCGAGTGGCGCGAGCTGGCCGGGGGTCGGCTGGGTGCTGAGCACTTCCCGTAGGGCGCCGCGCGGGAGCCAGTTGACCAGGTCGGGATTGTTGGTCAACGCCGGAATGATGCCCTCGACCACGAATGCCCAGATCAGCGTGGCGCCGACTGCCGCCGTGGTGCTGCGCAGCACGGCGCCGATGGCCACTCCGAGAATCCCGTGCAAGACGAGCACGAGGGGTATCACGAGGGCGAGCCTCGGGACGCCGTGCGAGAAGGGATCGATGGCCAGACCGTGGTGCGCCAGCACGGCACCGCCTGCGCCGGCGGCGACGATGTCCACGGCCACGCCGACGGCGAGGCCGATGACGGTGATCGCCGCCAGCTTGGCCGCGAGCACCCGGAGCGGGCGAGGTTCGGCCAGCCGGGTGGTGTAGATGGTGCGGTGCCGGTATTCGCCGGCGGAGGCCAGCAGGCCGATGATCAGCACCGCTCCCCCCGCCAGCCAGGCCGGAGCCGTCACCATGTCGGCGAGGCTCTCCGGGGCGAGAGGTGGCTGGTCTCCGCTTCCGGCCGCGGCTCCGTAGGCCACCGGAAGCGCCCCGGCGATGACCAGGACCACCCCGATGGTGACCGCCAGCATGCGTGTCGTGCGTATCTTGAGCAGTTCGGCGTAGATCAGCGATCTCATGTCAGTTCCTCCAGGTCGTAATGGGACGAAGCCGCCCCTGTGGTTCTGGTGAGATCGAGGAAGATCTCTTCGAGGGAGGCGCCGTTGGTGCGCTCGAGCAGGCCGGCCATCGGTTCGTGGGTGACGAGCCGGCCGTCGGCGATGATCACGACGTCGTCGATGGTCTGGGAAAGCTCGGCCAGCAGGTGGCTGGAGACGAAGACCGTGCGGCCTTCGGATGCGAGCTTCCTGATCAGGCCGCGCAGCCAGTGCACGCCGTGCGGATCCAGGCCGTTGGCCGGCTCGTCGAGCACGATCGTTCCGGGATCGCCGAGGAGTGCCGCGGCCAGCGCCAGACGTTGACGCATGCCCATCGAGTAGCCGCCGACCCGCCGACCGGCGGCGTCGGTCAGGCCGACGAGCGCGAGCACGTGGTCGACCCGGTGGTCAGGAACGTCCGCGATTCGCCCGATCACTCGCAGGGCGTTGCGTCCACTGCGTTTGGGGTGGAAGGCGTTGGAGTCGACCATTGCCCCGATCGACCACAACGGGTTCTGCAGCTCGGCGTACGCCTTGCCGTCGATAGTGGCGGTGCCGGAGTCGGGCCGGGTGAGTCCGAGCAGCATCCGCATGGTGGTGGACTTGCCGGCGCCGTTGGCGCCGACGAAACCGGTGACCCGGCCCGGCGCCGGGGAGAAGGTGAGATCCTCCACGGCGGTGACCGGCCCGTAGCGTTTGGTCAACCCGTTCAGCTCGATGAGCACGATGTCCTCCCTGGTCGAGATGGCCGCGTTCTCGCGGCTCTCCTCGAAGTTATGGATTTCGCGCGCTCGGGTCGTCGGCCGCGGGATCGCACTTCGGCGTACGGCTCGAGGTGACGTCGTACATCTTCAGATGTACGGGGGGAGGCGCCGCTCAGCGGGAGCCGGGCACGACCAGGCCGGCCTCGTAGGCCGCCACCACGAGCTGCGCCCGGTCGCGCAGCCCCAGCTTGCTCAGAATCCGGCTCACATGCGTCTTCGCCGTCGCATGGCTCACCACGAGACGGTCCGCCAGCTCGGCGTTGGACAACCCCTGTGCGACCAGGAGCAGCACCTCGACTTCGCGCTCGGTCAACGAGTTGAGCAGCTCGCCGTCAGGTCGGCCGGCGGTGGGACGGCTGGCGAACTCCCGGACCAAGCGGGAGGTGACCGTCGGCGCGAGCAGCGACTCGCCGGCCGCGACCACCCGGATCGCGTGCACGATCTCCTCAGGCGTCGCGTCCTTGAGCAGAAATCCGCTCGCGCCGGCCGAGAGAGCGGCGTAGACGTGTTCATCGAGGTCGAACGTGGTCAGCATCAGCACGCGAACCCGGTCTGTGGCGGCATCGGCCACGATGCGCCTGGTCGCCTCGATGCCGTCGAGCACCGGCATGCGGATGTCCATCACCAGGACGTCGGGCCTTTCGCGTCGGGCGAGTGCGACGGCCTGCTCCCCGTCGGATGCTTCGCCGACGACGTCGATGTCTGGGGCCAGGCCGAGTTGGACGCGCAGCCCGTCCCGCACCAGCGCCTGGTCGTCGCAGATCGCTACCCGGATCACGAGCGGGTCTCCTCGGGCTGCACGGGCAGCTCCGCCGCCACCTGCCAGCCCTCCGAGGTGGGGCCGATCCGGGCGTGACCGCCCGCAGCGGCCACACGGGTCCGAATGCCCTCCAGACCGAAGCCGCCGCTGTCGACATGGCCGCCCAACGGGATGCCGCCGCTGGTCTCGACAGCCACGTGCAGGGTCTGGTCAGATCCGACGACGCGGACGGTGACGACCCCGCCTGGCGCGTGTTTGACCGCATTGGTCAGTGCCTCCTGGACCACGCGATAGGCGCAGAGCTGGACCGCCGGAGGAACGTCGAGGACGTCTCCGGTCGTCTCCGACGTCACGGCCACACCGCCGAGCCGGACGTTCTCCACGAGCCGGGCGATGTCGGCCAGCCCGGGAGTGGGCGCGTTGTCCGTGCCCGCGTCGGCGTCATCGCCGGCTCGCATGTCGCTGATGGTGCGGAGCACGCCGAACAGTTGGCGCATCTCACGCAGCGCGGCACGGCTGCTCGACTCCACAGCGGTCAGAGCCCTCCGTGCGGTCGCGGTGTCGCCCGCGTCGAGCGCCATCCGGGCGGTGCTCGACTGCACGGTGACGGCGCTCAGACCATGACCCACCAGGTCGTGCAGGTCGCGGGCGATGCGCAGCCGCTCCTCGGATGCTGCCCCCTGTCGCACGGCCTCGAGGCGGCCGCGCTCGCTGCGCACCAGCACCGCGACGAGCGTCACGATGACCGTGGCCGAGACCATGAGCGCGGATGCGCCGCTGCCCTCATTGATCAGCTCGCCGATGGCCACCAGCACGACGGTCGCGGCTGCGGCGACCAGCGCCGCGGCGATCGACCGTCGGCGTTCGGCGCTCGTGGTCGCGAACGACCAGATCACCACCCAGGCGGCGAACGGTGGCACGAAACCAACGAACACCACGTACGCCGCGTAGCAGACCAGCACGGAGGTGGCGACGGCCACCGGCCGTTGCCGTCGCCACGCCAGCGGCAGTCCCTGGCCAAAGGCCAACGGCACTGCCAGCTCCTCCTGCCAGGCCGTGGTCTCGACTGACTGCCCGGTCTGCGGAGCCAGCATGTGCAGCAGGACGAGCAGCGCAGCCAACGCCCAGTCGACGCGCCCGGGCCGGCGTCGGCGGGCGGATCGCCCCCGCGTGCCGGTTCCGGGCGGATCACCACGAGCGCTCACCAGCCCATCGTGGCCCACAAGGCCACCCGGCGCACCGATGGCAGCGACCCGGCAGATCCGGTATGTGCGTTCAACCCGCGCTCACGCGCCACTGATGCCACCGGAGGCGACGCGTCGCGTACGCCTGAGGGTTGGCCGTGGCGAATAGATCCTCGATGAGGGCGGCGACGATCGAGCCGAACGACCGCCAGGGCGGGCGCCCCGACTACGGATTTTCCTCGGCGTCATCGGACGGACGGCCGTCCACCATGGTCGACCACGAGGAGGCGATCCGGAACTTCCTGTCGCTGGTGGACCCTGAGACCGGATACATCGAATAGGACGCACTCATCCGCGACGCGCGCGGGAGCGCCGAGCATCAAATAGGTGCCGATGCCGGGCAGCCGAGTCACATAGGGGCGGGTGTCCGCAAGCTCGAAGACCTCTTCACACGTGATCACGCGTTCGCGTGCCGGCACCGCAGCCGTCAGGCAGTTCAACAGCGTGAGTCGTGCGGGTAGACATAGGTGGTCACATAGGCGGTGCCGGCGCCACGACGACACGCCGGCCGGGACCTAGGCACCCGACCCCGGGAGGTCGAGCACCGTCCACCACCCTCCCACCACCCGATCCAGATGCGACGGATCCGGGATCTGTTCCTCGACTACGACCACTCGGAGGTTGCCGACGCCTTACCCGGCTCGGCACGACGGCCCCCGCACCCGCGCGGAGAGCGCGGGCCGCCTGTGTCGACAGCTCAATCGAATCTGAGTGGCGTCGGTGGCTTGCCCGATGCCGCGGTCACGATCTCGGCTGCCACCTCGCGCAGCTTGACGTTGCGGCTCTGCGACTCATGGCGGAGCACGGCGAACGCCTCGGCGGCATCGCACCGGTTCTGGCTCATGACCACCCCCATCGCCTGGTCGATGACCGAGCGCGAGTTCATGGCGATGCGCAGGTGCCGGGTCAGCTGGACCTGATCGGCGATCCGAGTGGCCAGGGCCATGGCCCGTGAGGCCTCTCCCGCGAAGTGTTCGGCGATCTCGCGTTGCGGCGGACCGAAGAACTGCGGCCGGGCCGCGTAGAGGTTCAATGCGCCCTTGCCGAAGCCATTGCCTCGAAGCGGTAGCGAGAACGACGAGCGGATGCCGTTGGCCGTGGCCTGGATGCAATACTCCGGCCAGCGCGTCTCGGCGGCGAAATCGTCGATCACGACCTGGACTCCTTCGCGCATGGCATGCAGGCATGGGCCGTCGCCTGCGGGTGTACTGGAACTCGTCGACCCTCGCGGCGCGGTCGTCGCTGCTGGCGATCGTGGCCGGGCCCTGCTCTCCCTGCAACGTGATCCCGCAGAAGGTGTCGAAGGCGAGTTCACGCGCGGCCAGCCGTGCAACATCGGACAGGAATTGGTCGATGCTGTCCGTGGTCAGCAAGAGGTCTTGGATCTCTTCGATGACAGAAACGCGTTCTCGTGCACGCTCGTTGTCCACAACATTTGCCCGTCTCGAAGCAGGCGCGCTTCGTTTGGAGGGGGCAATGTGGCGCGCACTGGCCTGACGGGTCGCATGCCTTGTTCGCCCATCCTGGCACACGGTCGCACGAGCCACGACGGCTGCTGGCGAGGACGAGCGTCTGACCTCACGCACGAACGTCGGCCCGCACCGCGTGGGGAGGGGCGGGCCGACGTGCTGCTGGTGAGGGTGGGCACGGGGGAACCAGCCCTCACCAGCGGCGGGTCGCCCGCCGCCCGGCGGGACCTCGCGCGGTTGGTTAGCGCCGACGGCCAGCGCGTCGAACGTTTCGCGTGCTGCGATGGCGGCGCGACACGAACGACGAAGCTGGCGCGGCTTGTGTGCAGCCGCTGGGCTGATCTAGTCACCCTTGCATTTTTTCGTTGCCCTTGCTCTTGCCGTTGCTTCTCTCTTCGCTCTTACCGTTCCCGTTGTCCTTCGCGGACGTGTCACCCGGTGCTCCAGCGGGTTGGGCCGCCGGTTGGGTTGAGGTGCTCGGGGTGGGCGTGGGCGACGCGGGGGATATCCGCGTGGCGTCGGGTGAGGCGGTTGGCGGGCGGACCACCGTTCCTTCCACCTCGCCAGGAGACGGGTCCCCCAGCATGGCCCCGGCCCCGGCCGATGCGACGAGGATGGCACCGCAGGCCGCCGCGACCCAGTTCCAACGGTGTCCCCTTCCGGCCTGGCCTACCTGGGCTGCTCCGATTTGGTGTGTGCCCGTCGTTTCACCGCGATCGTTCATGGCCACGACGCGGCGCGGCCATGGCCGGGTATTCGGGGCCTGGCCAAGCGCCGCGGCAACATCACGCGCGGTTGGGCGCTGGGCAGCGTCACGGCTCGTCATGGCTGTGAGCAGCCGACCGAGGGCGGGGTCGACATCGTCGGGGACCTGCGGGTCGCGATGCAACCGTGCGACCACAGGCTCGACGCCGGCACCCGGGAAAACCGGTGCGCCGGTCAGGCACTCCAGGAGCACAAGACCAAGGGCATAGATGTCGCAGGGCGGACCGGCGTCTTCTCCTCGGGCCTGCTCGGGGCTCAAGTAGTGTGCTGAACCGACGATCAGACCGGTATGGGTGAGCCTGGCCGAGTCGGCCAGGCGGGCTATCCCGAAATCGGCCAGTTTGACGCTGTTGTGGTCGTCCGCGTTGGAGAACAGCACATTCCCGGGCTTCACATCCCGGTGCACAACCCCGTGCTCATGCACGTGCGCCAGGGCCTCGGCAAGCGAGGCACCAACCTGCTGCACGTGACTCTCATGCAGCGGCCCGGCCGCCAACCGAGCTGCCAGTGTCGGTCCCTCGACGATCTCCATCACCAGGAAGGACAGTTGCTCGTCAGCGTCGAATCCGGCATCGAAGACGGTGACCAAACCAGGATGGCTCAGCCGCGCCAACAGCTCGGCCTCCAGCTGTTGGCGTTTCGCGTCGCTGTGCAACGTGGTCCCGGAACGAAAGACCTTCACCGCGACCTGGCGGTTCAAGACATCATCACCAGCCAGGTACACCTCGGCCATACCGCCCCGGCCCAGCAGCCGACGCAGCCGGTACCGGCCCGACAGCACCGTGCCCTCGCCTAACGTGCTGGGCGGAGCGCACTGATCGGTCTCGGTCACATCCTCCCTGTGACCCCGATCGGCCGCCCCGAAACACAACAGACGGGAAGCATGTGGGTGACGTCATCGGTCGAGCGGGCACCACGCGGTTCGCGCGGTCTAGCCCGCACCAACGTCGGCCCGCCCCTCCCCACGTGTGGCGGGTCGTCGTGCTGCTGGTGAGGGTGGGCGCGGGGGAACCAGCCCTCACCAGCGGCGCCGGCGTCGAGCCTTTCCGCCCGGATGAGTGGCCCGCTGGGTGCGGGCCGGTGACGTGAGACGACGCGAGTGAAGAGGGCACGCATCCCGCGAATCAAAGGGAGTTTGGTTGTGGAGGCGACGGGTACATCGTGCCCGGCAGCGGGAAGGACCGTCTGTCAACACATCAAGTCTGGGAGGAACCTTGTCCACACCTCACAACTCGGGCGCCGAGCACGATCGGGTCCGAGCCAACATGACAGGTGCCTACGTGGCGATCGCGGGCGTGGTCATCTTCACCGTCGCCGTGTTCCTCGACTGGGCGACACCGGAAGGTGAGGAGGCCGGATTCAGCGGGTACGAGTCGGACAGCCTTCTGCCGTTCGCCGCTTTCCTGGGTGTCGGTTTCGCCGTCGCGCTGCTTTACGCGGCCAGCCGTGCCTACAGGCGTCAGCACCGCGGCTTGTCGCTCGCGTCGATGGCTGTCGGGCTTGCCGTGACCCTTCAGTCCTTGGCATGGATTCTCGACGTCCCGGGTGCGGCCGAGCGGCAGTCCGAACTGAGCGCCGACATTGGCAGCTGGGTTGGTTTGGTTGGCGCCGTCGTATGGGCCATCGGGTCGGGCATGCTCGCCAACGAGCCTGAGGGCGACCCCGAGCGCGACCGTGTCCACGACCGGCACGAGGATGGTCCCGGCCGTCGCTGACGGCCAGGCACGCGGGGCCGACGTTGGCTGGAGCGCCCCCGTCCTCGACGGCGGGGGCGCTTCTGCTTGTCCTGACTCCCGGTCGGCTAGGTACCGCTCCAGCGAAGTCAGGATCAGCGCCGGCGGGCAACCGCTAATCTCCGCGTCCGGGGCCGCCCGACCTAGCGTCGCCATAGACAGTCTGGCGTTCATGGAACACCTGTTCGACACTGAGGGATGGGGCGGCGACCGATTGAGGACGAGCCGAGCCGGTGGGGCGGCGGCTACGACGGCCATCACATCCGCCCCGACGGCGAGGACATCCCGGTCCCCGTGCGCGTCCGCTGGGACGACGGCACCGAAAGCGAGCACCCCGGCACGACCGGGCAGTGGACGAGGACCCATGTGTTCGTCGCGTTCGACGACCTGCCGTCGATGTGGGTGCTGGCCAGCGAGGTCAAGAGACAACGTGATCGCCGTTGTCCCCGCGCCAAACAGGCGGGTCAAACGCGGTTCAAGGCCTACTGCACCCGCGCAGGACGGGTCGTTCAGGAGGCGAGAGAATTGGCCACCATGTCGACCAGGGACGCTGACCAGCCGGCTCTGCTGGGGCAGCTGCGTCACGCGTTCCCGTGGGGCGTTCTTCTGATCACCGATGACAGCTCGACCGAGCAGATACCCACCTGGGACTCATCTGAGGTGCAGGTCAGCGCCGGTGACACCGCCGCAGTCCTCCGCGTCATGCACGCTCAGGAAGGCGACGTGACGGTTCAGGTCTGGCATCAGCCCAGCCAGCCCATGGGTCTCGAGGTCTACCAAGGTCAGATACATCTGCCCAGCGGAACCCTGCGCATTAGCGATGCAACGAACGAAACCGCCCCACGCGTCCGGCTAGGCCCAGGCCGCCACGACATCAGCATCCGCACCGACCCCGACCGGGTGGCACAAGCCAGCACCATCCACATCATCGTCTAGCCCCACGTTCGCAACCAGCCACTTGACGACAACCAGGCGGCCAGCGTTGCATCGCACCGGCCAAGCGTCACCCGGCCTAGAAGTCGATCTCACCCTGCATCTGCTGGTGGTCGTAGTCGACGACTCGTTTCACCTCGACCGCGACCGACCGGATCTGGTGCTCGTACCGCAAAGTTGTGGGCCGCCCTGCCGGCCGCGGTGGTCCCACTGCTCAACCGACGACGACCAATGTGATCGAACACGTGACCGTGTTCGACGACGGCCGTATTCACGCCACGTTCACCCAGACCGGCACGTTCGTGGCCGTGCCCTTGGAGGATCCGAGCCTGCCGACGTTGACCGGACACGTCACGGTCTGGGGCGCGAGGGCGACCGTGTCGAGGTGCTCCTCGCCGTCGTGTTCCCACACGATGCGGGCGACGACCGGGACCGGCGGGTCGAGCACATGCTCATCATCTGCCTTACGGCAGCCGGTCACACCTAGGGCGAGCACCACCAGGACGGCAACCGGCCAGGCCGTGCGATGTCTGGCGCTGCGCATAGGGACTTCTCCCGCAGGGCCTGGTTGGGGCTCTTGTCAGCCTGGCGCCGGTTGGAAGCTTTGCGCAATGACGTCGAACATTCCGCGGCTGTCGGCCCATTGCGACTCGGGTATCGACCAGTACAAGGCATACGCACGTGCGTCGCTTACCCGAACGTTCCGGTTGAGCACGTGGATCTGCCCATTGCGGCCGTCCCACGTGAACTCCCAGTCGGCGGTGTTCCAGCCGCGGTACTCGACCCGATCCAGCGAGATTCGCTCGTAGCCGCTCAGCCGATCTGCCACCGACGGTTCGTTCGCCTGCCAGTCGGTCAGCGGGTCGTCCTTCGGCTCGGTCGTCTGGTCGACGAGGAGGAAACGTCCGCCGCCCGGTTCCTTGAAGTACGTACGCGGCCCCTCCACGGATCTCGTCCAGCCGGTCGGCACCGCAACCGTGAAACCGGTCGGATCGGTATGCAACTGAAAGCCATCGGGTAGCGGGGCGGCCGCTGGCCCTGCGTTGTCGCCTGAGGTGCCGGCGGGTTCGGATGGCTGATTTGTCGGGCTCGGCCGATCCCCGATTACGGGTCCGCCAGCCGGTGGTTGATTGACTGCCGCATCCGCTGTTGGCTGCGGAGACTCGACTGCAGCGGGTGCCTCGGATCCGCCGCGTCCGGACTCGGCCTGGGGCGAAGCCGATTCCGGCGCACGCCATCCGTCGAGATAGACACCGAGGCCGACGAGTGCCACCGTGAACAAGATGGCAACCGTCAGCAGACCAAGAAGCACGTGCCGGTCGTGGGAACGGCCCGTCGTCGACGGGCGGTCGTCGGGTGACTTCAGCCAGGACTCGATCGCGCCTTGCCCGGTGCCGTCGCGACCGGCGGCCGATTCCACGAATCCTGACGTGCTGGGCACCTCGTTGGGCCGCGCAAGGATGCCAAGGAGCGCTGCGCGAACATCGAGCGGACTTGGCCGTCGTGCGGGCTCCTTGGCCAGTAGAGCATTGATGAGATCCCCTAACTCTGTGCCAGGAACCAAGCGCGGTGCAGGGTCATGGAGCACCGCATCGAGCGTCGGCAAGGATCCGGAGCGTTCGAACGGCGACCGACCGTCAAGGGCGGCGTAGAGCGTCGCGCCCAACGACCAGAGATCGGAAGCGAGTGTCGACGGTTCTCCTCGGGCTCGCTCGGGTGACATGTACGCCGGCGACCCCAGCAGCAGTCCAGTGGTCGTGACTGTTGCGTCGCCCTCGACGGCCGCTATGCCGAAGTCAGTGAGAACAGCTCGTCCGGTCGAGCGAAGCATCACGTTGGCGGGTTTGACGTCTCGATGAAGCACGCCGACGGATGCGGCCGCTTCCAGGGCACTCAGGACGTCCAGACCGACCTCTGCTACTCGACTAGCGGGTAGTGGCCCTTCCTCGCGCAGCACATCGGCGAGGCTGCGGGCCACTAACCGTTCCATGACAATCCAGGGGCGCCCATCCTCCTCCACCACGTCGTACACCGTCACGGCTGCCGGACTCGAGATCCGCGCTGCCGCCCTGGCTTCCCGAAGCGTTCGACGGCGCAGCTTCTCGCGGTCATCGGCAGGCAGGTCGACCGGGAGAGACACCTCCTTGATGGCGACTTGCCGCCCAAGAGCTTCGTCGCGACCAGCCCACACCACGCCCATGCCGCCCCGACCGAGCGGCTCGCCGAGGCGATACCGCCCGCCAAGTAGCTTGTCCTCGGTCGCGGATGGCACGCGGTCTCAGATACCCACTCCGCGTGATTCGGCACATGAGGCGACGAGCTTCGTTGCTGTTCTGTGATTCCGAGACGCGTCAGCCCCCGGTTTGTGGGCTCATCGCCCGCCGGAGATCAGCCGGCTGCGCTGCTCGTTGCCGGGTCCGCCGTAGGGGTAATCGGCGGGAGCGGATCGCTCGCGGCATCGAGAGCGGCGGTCTCGTCGGCCTCGAGATGGACGCCCGAGACCGGTTCGCCTCCTGGAACCGCATCGCCCCAACGACGTCTCCTCCGGTGACCCGGCAGGCATCGGCTGTCCCGGGCAGGCAACCGGCAGATCAACCGGACCCTGCACATCATGGCCACCGTCCAGCTGCGCAACGCTACCGACGGACCCGCCTACCTTGACCGGAAGAAGGCAGCCGGCAAGACCGCCAACGAGGCGATGCGCTGCCTCAAACGCAGACACTCTGACATCGTCTACCGACACATGGTCGACGACGCCGTCAGGCACATGGGGACGGGCCCGGGAGGACAACAGGGAACGAACTCTGACTCCAACGCGGCCGACTCACATCCCGGCGTCGGCTCTTCGGACAAGTCACTTCCCGGACCCGCCATCATTAAGCCTAGGCCCGCCCCTCCCAGCAGCGCGTTGACACAGAGGGGAGCCATGAGCGGGCGTTCACGCCCGGCACGCGGCGGGTGAATCGGGTCGACGGTGCATCGTTGGGTCGGGCGGTACCTGACGGACCACCTGGCCGGGTTGGCGGACCGGTCTCACCGACCGTCGTGGTCGCCTCAGTAGGTGGTTCCTACGATCCGCGACGGGCTTCCCGTGTTCAAATCAGCCATGAGCTATGACTTCGCCGTGCTGACACGCCAGGCTGCTGGGTCGGACGACGCCAGCGCAATCACGGCGGCGATCTCGGTGTTCGAAGGTGAAACCTCCACCGGAAAGCGACCCGATAGCCGACTGATGGCCTTACTCGCCGACCTCGAGGCAATCGGGGCTGGCGACGAGGACGAGGGGTGGATTTCCGTGTGGCCGCTGACGGCTAGCGCCGAGGGAGTCGCACTGCCCACCACATACCCGAATGTCGACGACAACATCGTGGTCCTCCTGAGGCTCGCGGCACGCCACGGGCTCGTCCTGGTCGACCTGAATGCGGATAACAGCGGAGCGAACGGCCCTTTCGATACTGGGGTGGTGCGGACAGGGCCATACGCCCGCAGGTCGGCTGGAGCGCGGCCGCGCCATCCTCAAAACGACGTCGGT
>Ga0193738_1000930_pt1 | contig 12667 bp, 14 predicted proteins | sample L2a1metaG_FD_144927 | JGI IMG/M metagenome (GOLD analysis project Ga0193738, IMG submission 144927) | Soil microbial communities from a riparian zone of the East river system, Colorado, United States - L2a1 | ecosystem: Environmental > Terrestrial > Soil > Riparian zone | place: USA: East River...
ACGGACGCCTGAGTCCTGGATTTCCTCGAAAAAACACCTGTTCTCGCGCGGCACATCCTTTGATGTATGCGTGTGTAGCCGCGCGGAGTCAACGGGATGCGTTAACTCAGGCAGGCGCTGGCATCGCCGTATCCCGTCGTAATCAGGCGATTCCGCGCGGTCCTTCGACTCGCTTCTTGCATTACAGACGGCCGGAGGACCAGATGATGAAAAGACTTGCGCCGTTGGCGCTTTCGATGGCTCTGCTGGCGGGATGCGCGACAGGCCATCCCAAGATCGCGGACCTCAAATACAACCCCGGCAAGTACCAGAACCGCACTGTGACGGTTGACGGCGTCGTGACCAGCTCGTGGGGCGTGCCGATGGTGCCGTTCAAGCTCTACAAGATTGACGACGGCAGCGGCGAAGTGACCGTGGTGGCGAACGACGGCCGTGCGCCAACGAAGGGTGCGAGGGTCAGCGTGAAGGGTCGCGTCAACGAATTCGCGACGTTCGGTGGCCAGTCCCTCGGACTGCACCTGCGCCAGGAGAGCCTGAAGTTTCGCGGGGACTAACCGCTGATCTTGACCGCGACGGCGGTCATGTCATCGTTGGGCGCGAAGCCTTCTCGGAAGGCTTCGACGGCTTCGAAGATGGCATCGACCACCGCGCGCGGCGTCAGCTCGCGGGACTGTTCGACGATCCGGAGCAGGCGCTCTGATCCGAACTCCTCGCTGTTCACGTTCATCGCCTCGTAGACGCCATCACTGCAGAAGACGAACAGATCGCCCGGGTGCAGGGCGAACGTCAGTTCGTCGTACGTGGATCCCTGGAAGGATCCCAGCGGCACGCCCGGCAGCTCGATCAGTGAAACCCCCTCGGCCGACGCGCGCACCGGGTACGGCAGGCCTGAGTTCGCGAGCGTGACGTTACGTCGCTTCAGATCGAAGATCGCGTAGCACAGCGTGCAGTAATACTCTTCGAGCTGGCGCTGGTGCAGGATCGTGTTCACCGACGACAGCACGCTCGCGGGGCCCGCGCGATCCGGCAGGTAGCGTCGGCGGAAGGTGCGCCCGCGCACCAGTTCGGCGGCGAAGACGCTGTACAACGCCGCCGGGACACCTTTGCCGGAGACGTCGCCGAGCGCGACGGCGAGCAGGTTCGCCTCCGGTGACAGGAAGTCGTGGAAGTCGCCGCCCAGCTCGCGCGCGGGCGCGAACCGCGCGCCGACGTCCACGCCTTTCATCCGCTTCGGCAGGCCGACCGGCAGCAGGGCCGCCTGCACGCGCTGCGCGAAGCGCAACTCCTTCTCCAGCCGGATCTCATTCGCGCGCACCGTCTCATAGAGACGGGCGTTCTCAATCGCGACGGCGGCCTGGCTCGCAAGCAGCGTGAGGATCTCGACGTCGCGCTTCGTGAACGCATCCAGCTCGGGGCTCTCGAGATCGAGCACACCGATGCAGCGGTCCTTCAACATCAGCGGGATCGCCAGTTCCGAACGAACGTCCTCGACGGCGTTGATGTAGCGCGGATCCTGCGATACGTCGGCCGCCAGCACGGGCTCGCAGTGCAGCGCGGCGTAGCCGACCAATCCTTCGCCGAGCGGAACGGTGCGGTGGTGATTGTGCTCGCCGTACTGGACGGCGTGCTTGACCTGCAGTTCCCGCCGGTCCTCGTCGATCAGCCAGATCCCGAACGTGCGGTAGTCGATCAGGCGGCGCATCGACAGCGCGATGCGCGAGAACAGCTCGTCGAGGTCGAGCACCGAGGCGACGTCGCGGCCGATCTCGGCGAGCGTCTCGAAGGCCTCGGCGTCTTCGCGCGATCGCTCGAAGAGCCGCGCGTTGGCCATACCGACGGCCACGTGCGCCGCGAACTGGCGCAGCAGCTCGACGTCCGATGCCGTGAATTGATCCTTGCGATGGCTCAGGATGTTCAGCGCGCCGATCGGGCGCTTCTTGTGGATGAGCGGCACGACCAGCTCGGAGCCGATCCCGGACACCATGGGCAGATACCGCGGGTCGTTTTCGACGTCGTTCACGAGAAGCGGGATCTGGCTGGCGACGGCCGCGCCGACGAGGCCCTGGCCCTGCTTCAGGCGCGCCGGTTCGGCGGGGTAACCGACCGAGTAGGCCACACGCAGCTCCGCCCTCCGCTCGTCCAGCAAGTACACCGAAAAGGCGTCGAACTGGATGAGACGCGCGATCAGCTTTGGGATCTGGGCGACGAGTTCTTCGAAATCGAGAACTGACGCGACCTGCCGGCCCAGATCGATAAGCGTCGTGAGCATCTCCTGCTCACGCTGCGCGGTAGTGTCGGGACGCATTCGTGCGGGTGATCCGATTATACTGGCTTCTTCATGGAGGGTTTGAAACTCCCGCTCGACCACGCCGCGATCGAGCGGATCCTTCCCCACCGCTATCCGTTCCTGCTGGTTGACCGGATCACCGAGATCGAGGTTGACAAGCGGATCGTGGGGATCAAGAACGTCACACTGAACGAGCGCTACCTGGCGCATCGCGACGGCGAGACGCCAACGCTGCCGCCGACGATCCTGACCGAGGCCATCGCCCAGGTCGGCGCCATCCTGATCCTCGCGAAGCCGGAGAACCGCCAGCGGTTGCCGTTCTTCGCCGGCATCGAACGGGTGCGCTATCGCCGTCCCGTGCACCCCGGGGACGTCGTCGAGATCGAGGCGCTGGTCCGCCGGCTGCGGAGCCGCATGGGCATCCTGCACGGCATCGCCAGGGTCAGCGGGCAGGTCGTCGTGGAAGGCACGATGACGTTCGCGCTCGGGCCGCGCACCGAGGCCGTTTCCTCCTAGCCTGGCCCGCTGCGCTCGTTCGCTAGCGCGCGATCAGCGCGACTCCGCCGATCTTTGCGCCGCGGGATCCCCAGGTCGCCCAGCGCGCCTCAGGTTTGTAGTACCGCACGATATCGAGGACTGCGGGGACCAGGATGAGGAGGCCGACATAGGGCTCCTTCCATCGCAGCGACTGCGCCATGCCGCGTGTATCCCGCTCGGGAGGTCCTGCGCGCGCGAACGCGGCGCCGGCGTATCCCACCGAGACCAGGACGTTGAAGGCGAAGACCCCCTTCGTGAACGGCGCGTCCTCATGCCGCAGGTTGGGCCGTCGCGTCAGGATGATCTCGTTCGTCGCCTCCTGTACCCAGAAGCCCGCCGAGTCGATGACGAACTCGCGGCGCGGCGACATGGCGTCGTGCGTGATCGCGAAGAACGGGATGCCGTTGAACGAGACCTTCTTGATGGCGGGATTCGCGTCGAAGATGCCGTCGAAGAGCAGGTGGCCGGCCTCGTGGGCGACGAGCCCGACGGCCGCCCCGCCGAGGAAGGCCACGGCAGAGGTAACGCGGTTCCCATTGTTGGTAGAGGCCTCGACGGGCCGCGCCGTGTCTTGTCCCGCTGCAAGTTCGGCGGTGAACAGGAACAGCGCAATTGCCAGAATTGCGGGGATTCCAGGCCGCCTGCATACTGAAGGGGTCGTGGCACAGCCGTTGCTCAAGCAAGACCCAGGAGTGTGAACGATGCTTGAAACAATTGCCGTCATTCTGATCGTCCTGTGGCTGCTCGGCATGGTGAGCGGCTATACCCTCGGCAACTTCATCTACGTCCTTCTGGTGATCGCGATCGTGCTCTTCATCGTGCGATTGGTTTCCGGCCGTCGAGTCTGATCGGCGGACCGCACGACGGCCACGCCGCCGAGCACGAATGCGGCGGCGACGGCCATCCGTAGCGTGAACGGCTCTCCGAGAACCGCGACGCCCAGCGCCACCGCGATGATCGGATTGATGTAGGCATACAGCGACACCAGCGAGACCGGCAAATGCCGCAGCGCGTAGGTGTAGGCGACGAAGCCGCCGATCGCGCCGATCGTGGAGAGGTAAATGAACGCCGTGGCGCTTCGCGTTGTGAACGCGAGCGACGTCCATTCACCCCGCACGGTACCGATCGCGAGCATCATGGCGCCGCCGGCGAGCATCTGGGCCGCGGTGGCGCTGAAGATGTTCTCGCTGCGCGCGTGACGCTTCGAATACGACGACCCGATCGACCATCCAAGGCAGGCGAGCTGGAGCGCCGCCATGCCGAGCAGGAAGTTGTGGCCGCCGACGCCCCCGTGAATCAACTCGGGCCAGATCAGTAGGACGGTCCCGGCGAAGCCGAGAAGGAAGCCGGCGATCGTGCGTTTCGTCATCCGCTCGCCATCAGCGCGAAACGCCTCGACGCCAGCCATCCAGAACGGTGACGCCGCCACGACAACGGCCGCTAGGCCGCTGGGCACGTACTGCTCCGCCCAGACCACGCCACCGTTCCCCATCACGAACATCAGGAAGCCGAGAATGACCGCGCCCTTGAGCGCGTCGCGTTTGAGCATCCGCTCGCCGCGCATCGCCATGTAGAAGGCAAGCGCTCCGCCAGCGAAGAGCCACCGTAGTCCGCCCATCAGCATCGGCGGCATCGACTCGAGGCTGACCCGGATTCCCAGGTAGGTCGTCCCCCAGATCAGGCAGACGGCCAGCCAGGCGAAGAGCGCGAGCTGCCGTTCTCTCGGCGTCGTGTTATTCGACAAAGCCGAACGTCCCGCGTCCGAGCCACGTCCCGCCGTCGACGGTCAGGATCTCGCCGGTGATAAACCCAGACTGTGGCGCGCACAGGAACGCAACCGCGTCGGCGACCTCTTCCGGCCGTCCCCACCGTTTCAACGGGACCATCCCGGTGATTCGGTCGATCGCCGCCTGGTTGTTCCAGAGTTTCTCCGCCGCCCCCGGCGAGGCCTCGATCGGGCCCGGCGCCACGGCGTTGACGCGAATGCCGTGTCCGGCCCATTCGGTCGCCAGGGTTTGCGTCATCGACATCACGCCCGCCTTTGCCGCGGCCGAATGAATCGTCCCCGGGCTTCCCGTCCAGACGTAATTGGCGAGGATCGAGACGATCGCTCCGCCGCGCTTGCTGGCAATCATGTATTGGCCTGCGGCGCGCGAGCAGTAGAAGCTGCCGTTCAGCACGATGCCGATCACGGCGTTCCAGCCGTTGGGTGACAGGTCCTCGGCGCGGCAGATGAAGTTGCCGGCGGCGTTGTTGACGAGGATGTCGAGGCCGCCGAAGTGTTTCACGGTTCGCTCGACCATCTCGTCCACCTGCTCGGGGAGGCGAACGTCCACCTGCAGGGCCAGCGCGTCGATCCCGTGCTCGCGGAGCGCGCTGGTCCCCTCTTCGAGATGCTGGGAGTTGCGGCTGCCGATCGCGACGCGTGCGCCGAGCGACCCGAGTCGTTTCGCGATGGCGAGCCCGATCCCGGTGCCGCCGCCCGTGATGACGACGACTTTGTCCTTGAGCAGGTCTGGGGCGAACATGTCGTTCAGATTATGGGTGCTAAGATTGCGCGATGTCGAGTGCGGTGGCGTTTGCGCGGCTCTTCGAGGCCGTGCACGAGGGCGTCTACATCGGCGCGCTCGACGGGCCCGACACCCGCACCATCTCGGCGAATCCCCACCTGAAACTGATGTTCGGCTTCGCGGCCGACACACCCGAGACCGACGTGCGGCCGTTCGAGCCGGATCGCTTCGTCGATCCGCAGGCGCGCGACGGTTTCATCGCCCGCCTCGAACGCGACGGCGCTGTCACCGATTACTTGCTGCGCCTTCGCCGCGCGGATCGCGTCGCGATCTGGGTGGAGGTGACCGCGAACGCCGAAGCGCAGGATACGGGCGGGACACGCGTCGAGGCGCTGATCCGCGACGTCAGCGAACGCAAGCGTCTCGAGGACCAGGCGCGCGATCTCTATCAGCAGCTGCTCCAGGCCGAGAAACTGGCCGCGCTCGGCCAGACCATCTCCGGCGTCGCGCACGAGCTGAACAATCCGCTGGCGACGATCCTGACGTGGGCCGAGCGGCTGTCGCAGCGGCCGGCCGCGCAGCTCGACGAGCAGACGAAACGCGGCCTCGAAACGATCCTCAGCGAGTCGGAACGGGCGGCGAAGATCGTCCGCAACCTCCTGACCTTCGCGCGCAAGCGGCACACCACGCGCGCGATGATCGACGTGAACCAGGTTGTGCGCGAGACGCTCGCGCTGCGGTCCTACGAACAGTCGCTGGCCAACATCTCGATCGTCGAGGCGCTGGCCGCGGGATTGCCCCTGGCCTTTGCCGATCCGCACCAGTTCCAGCAGGTGCTGCTCAACCTGATCATCAACGCCGAACAGGCGATGCTCGGCGCCAACGGCCGCGGCAGCATCGTCTTGCGAACGTGGCAGGACCTCGAGGCGGAGGCCGTCATTCTCGAGGTGAATGACGACGGGCCCGGCGTACCTGAAGATGTGCAACCGCGCATCTTCGATCCATTCTTCACGACCAAGGAGGTCGGCAAGGGCACGGGCCTGGGGCTGACCGTCGCCTACGCGATCATCCAGGAGCACGGCGGGCGCATCACCGTGAAGTCAGCGCCGGGCGAGGGGGCGTCGTTCTTCGTCTCGCTGCCGGTCAGCGACGGACCGATCAAGCCCGTGGTGGTGAAGGAGCCCGAGCGAAGCGACATCGGCATCGGAGCGGTGGTGCTGGTGGTCGAGGACGAAGCGGCGCTGGGCGCGGCCGTCGCCGAGTCCTTGCGCGACGCGGGATTTACCGCGGATCGCGCCGGCGATGGCGAGGAGGCGCTCGCGCGGGTGAGCGAGCGCGACTACGACTTGATCATCTGCGATCTGAAGATGCCGCGGGTGGACGGCATGATGTTCTACCGCGCGCTGGAGCGCGATCACCCCGGCACCGCGCGACGCATCCTGTTCGTCACAGGCGATGTCGCGGGCACCGAGGCGGAACGGTTCCTGGAAGAGACGAACTGCCGGTGGCTGGCGAAGCCGTTTAGGCTCCGCGACCTGTTGCGTACCGCGCGGGAGATGCTTTCGTAGGCACGGTCCGGGCCACCGCCCGTTTCTTATACGGGAGGACGACAGCCGGAACATCCGTCCGTGCCGCCGCCTCCCCGGCCGCAGCTTTGGCCCTGCGGACTCGATCCATCGTCTGCTGGAACGACAGGATGGCGGGACGCAGCGCCGTCGCCGCTTCCTCCATCGAGCATTCCGCGCCGAGCGCCTTCTTCAGGCGCTGGATGGCGCGCGCATGCAGCTGCGAGACGCGCGATTCGTTGACGCCGATCTCCGCGCCAATCTGCTTCATCGTCGCTTCCGCGTAGTAGTAGAGACCGACCACTTTGCGTTCTCGCGGCGGCAGCGACGCGATGGCCGCGCGGACGCGATCGCGAACTTCGAGTTCCTCATACGCGCGGTCCGGCGCGGTCGGCTCCGACGGCACCAGCGCCGTCGGCAGCGAGGAGCTGTCGACGTTTTCTCCAGCGGAGAGCGGCGACGTGGATTCAATCGTATTGATGCGGACTATGGTGCGGCTCAGTCGAACTTCGTCCGAACCGACGCGGGCGGCGAGATCGGCGAGCGACGGCTCCGCGCCAAGCTCGCGGCGCAGCTGCTCGCGCGCGGCCTCGAGCTCGCGGCGCTGCCGGCGCACGCCGCGCGGCCACGCGTCGCGCCGCAGCGCATCGATCATGGCGCCACGCACGCGGCGCTCGGCAAAGGTTTCGAACTTGATGCCGCGCGCTTCATCGAACCTGAACGCGGCGTCGATCAGGCCGAGCATGCCGTCCTGGACGAGATCTCCAAGCTCGATCGAGTGGGGCATCGAGGAGGCCACCCGCCTCGCGAGCGACTCGACGAAGGGAAGACCGGCGGCGATCCGGGCACGCTGACTGGCGACGAGAGGCTGACGCTGCATCTAGGCTCCTTTTGGGTTGACCGGCGAGCTGAAGGGCAACGGCAGTACCACAGCAAAAGCGAATCAAAGACGAAAGCGGTGTTTGGCGGTTAACCTGCTGATGCTGAAGTAGTTAGTTACGTGCCGTCACGTGCAGCCCTGTGAAAATGCCGGCAACGGTGTCAACGTGTTGACGTGTTTGGGGCCCTATTGCCAAAAGGATGACGGTCAATTGGGAGGACGGAGGGCGGAGGACGGAGGGCGGTAGCTGGGGAACGGGGAACGGGTGACGGGTAACGGGAGACTGGTTTGTCTAAAGGCGCTGGCGTATTTCTTTAGCGGTGGTCATGGCATCGAGCACGCTGGCGACGACCTGGGCGGCGCGGGCGCGGCCCATTTCGTCGGCCGATTTCGCCTCGAGCAGCTCGGCGTTCGCGAGGATGATTCCGAGCTGATTGTTCAGCCGATGGAACAGCATGCCGAGATCGCTGGTGTTCTCGTCGCCGGCCGGACGGGAGCGATCGTTGGCGGCCGGCATCATGAAGCTTCTTTTCGTGTCAGCTCGCCGGCGCGCCCTGGCTCGCGCCAGAGCGTATCCACGAAGATACGAACCGATCCGCCGGCGGTCCGGATGTACTCGACCTTGCCGCTGGCGATCCAGTTGTAAATGGTACGGCGGCTCACTCCGACGAGCTCGCACGCCTTCATGATCGATATGGTCTTGCGATCCATCATCTCCTACCCGGGAGGCTTCGCCCCTCGGACTCCCCTACACGCTCCGTCGCTCGCCGCTTCGTCGGCTCACTCCGGTTCGCGTGGCCCGCATCGCTGCTCTTGTTCGCAGTGACTCGTCGGAAATGGTTATCGGAAGCGCTCGCTCTCGGCTATAGACTCCGAGACGCCGATTGACCGCTGGCCGGACGGGTGTCAAAATGCCGTCGCCGCACTAAATGGCTGAAAACGCGAAACATCTGCTTCTGGTGGACGACGAGGCTGCGCTCCGCGAAGCCATCGCGGAGCGTCTCGCGGACCACGGCTTCGTGGTCGAGCAGGCGGCGAGCGGCGAGGACGCGATGGCGCGCCTGACCGAGTTTGCCTTCGACATCATCATTACTGACCTCCGGCTGCCAGGCGTGGACGGGCGGGCCGTGCTCGACGCGGCGCTGGAGCGCTACCCCGACATCATCGCGATCATCATCACCGGCTTCGGCACGGTGAAAGACGCGGTCAATGCCATCAAGCAAGGGGCCGCCGACTTCATCACGAAGCCGTTCCAGTTCGACGCGCTCCTGCACGTGCTCAATTCGGCGCTGGAACAGCGGCGGCTGCGATCGGAGAATGCGTACCTCCGCTCCCAACTCGAGGAGCGCTATCGGATCGACGGGCTGGTCGGCCGCAGCCGGGCGATGCGCGACCTGTCGCAGCTACTCGAAACGGTCGCGGCGACGTCGAGTACGGTGCTGATCACCGGCGAAACGGGGACGGGGAAGGAACTCGCCGCTCGCGCGATTCATCACAGCAGCCCGCGGCGGGCCAACCGCTTCGTCGCGCTCAACTGCAGCGCGATTCCCGAAACGTTGCTCGAGGCCGAACTGTTCGGCCACGCGCGCGGCGCCTTCACGGGCGCCGTCGCGACGCGGCAGGGACGCCTCGAGCAGGCGCACAAGGGAACTCTCTTCCTCGACGAAGTGGGGACGATGAGTCCCGCGCTGCAGGCCAAACTGCTGCGCGTGCTGCAGGAACGCGAGTTCGAGCGCGTCGGCGATTCGCACACCATCAAGATTGACGTGCGGATCATCGCCGCGACGCATTCCGACCTCACGAGGATGGTCGCGGAAGGCACCTTCAGGGAGGATCTCTTCTATCGCCTCAACGTCATTCCGGTGCGGCTGCCGCCGCTGCGCGAACGTCGCGAGGACATCCCGCTCCTCGTGCAGCATTTCCTGCAGAAGCTCGGTGCCGAGCAGGTTCCGCCGCGCAATGCGGCGATGTCGCAGGAAGCGCTGCGCCGGCTGATGTCCTATCCCTGGCCCGGCAACGTCCGCCAGCTCGAAAACGTCGTCGAACGCGCGGTGGCGTTCAGTCATGGCCGGACGCAGATTGACGTCGCTGATCTGGGCGTCGAGATCCAGAACCTTCCAGCAGCGCAGGAAGGCGCGCCGTGGTTTCCCGACGAGGGGCTTGATCTCGAGCGCTACATCGAGGGGGTCGAGCTGACCATGATCAAGCGGTCGCTCGAGCGCACGCACGGGAACAAGGTCCAGGCGGCGCGGCTGCTGAACCTGAAACGCACGACGCTCATCGAGAAACTCAAGCGCCTGGAGCGCGCGCAGCCGGGAAACTAGTATGCCGCCACGCTTTGCCTACTGGACCATCATCTTCGGTAACCAGCCGACGTCTTTCCGGACGGCGACCTACGAGGAGCTGCTGCCGACGTTCAAGCAGATCCAGGCGAAGCACCCGGACGCCGTGATGATGTGGTTCGCGCACGGCCGACTCTGGAAGTCGGAGGACGAGGCGCTCGAGGCGCGCCGCCGGCGCTTCGGCGATCCCTCCGCTCCGCCGCCGCCGCGTGACGATCGACGTGGCCGCGACTGGCGGCCCGGCGGGCAGCACAAGGATCCGCGCGATCGCTTCAAGGTTCCGCGCGACGTCAAGCGCGCACGCTTCAAGGAACGCGCGCGACGCGACCATTCCGATCCGCCGCCGGATTCCGGTCCCCCTCCGAGTGATCCGCGGCCCGAGCAACAGGATCAGCGCCCGCCGCGCGAACCGCGGCCTGACGATCGTGAAAAGGCGGAACGGCGCCCATGGACTCCGCGGCCGGAGAATCGCGATCAGCGCGGGCCGGGCGGACCGCCGCGTGGACCGTGGAAGCCGAGACCCGACAACCGCGATCAACGGGGTCCCGGCGGACCGCCGCGTGAACCGTGGAAGCCGAGACCCGACAACCGCGATCAACGGGGTCCCGGCGGACCGCCGCGCGGACCGTGGAAGCCGAGACCCGATGACCGCGATCAGCGCGGACCGGGTGGACCGCCGCGCGGGCCGTGGAAGCCGCGCCCTGACAGCCGCGATCAGCGCGGTCCCGGCGGGCCTCCACGCGGGCCGTGGAAACCGCGCCCCGACAACCGTGATCAACGTGGTCCGAGTGGCCCGCGACCTGACAACCGTGGTCCGCGGCCGGAGAATCGCGATCAGCGCGGGCCGGGCGGACCGCCGCGTGGACCGTGGAAGCCGAGACCCGACAACCGTGATCAACGAGGTCCGAGCGGTCCGCGGCCGGACAATCGGGAAGAGCGCGGCCCGTGGAAGCCCCGGCCCGACAATCGCGATCAGGGCGGTCCGCGGAAGCCGCGCCCCGATAGCGGTGATCAACGTGGTCCGCGGCCGGACAACCGCGATCAGCGTGGTCCGCGTAGTCCCCGGCCCGATGATCGAGGTCCGCGTAGTCCGCGGCCCGACAGCCGTGGTCCGCGTGGTCCGCGGCCGCCGTTCAAGAAGAAGAAGGACGACAAGTGATTGCGCATGTCGTCCTGCTGCAACCGCGGCCTGAACTGACCGCGCCGCAACGGGCCGATGCGCTCGAGACGATCGCGAAGTCGTCGGCGGCGATCCCGGAGATCCGCAGCTTCCGCATCGGCCGCCGCGTGAAGCACGGCCTCCCCGGCTACGAACAGATGATGGCGCAGGACTTCGAGCTCGCGTTGATCGTCGAGTTCGACGATGTGGAAGCGCTGAAGCGCTATCTGCAGGCGCCGTCGCACGACGCGCTGGGTCAACTCTTCTACACGGCGACGTCGGCCGCGCTCGCGTACGACTACGAGCTCTAGCCGCGGACGACTGACATCTCGAAGAACTCCGAGATGATCTCCCGCAGATGCGGGATCGACTGGGCCGAGTTGATCGACGTTCGCAAGTGCGAGCCGTTGTCGAGCCCCTTGGTGTACCAGGAGTTCAGCGCGCGCAGCTTGTTGACCACCCACTTCTGGTGACCTCGCGCTGCAACGGGACGCTCGGGTGTCGGGCAGAGTTCAGCGGGCAGGGCAGGCGCCACGTGACGGAAGCCCTCGGCCTCGGCGTTGCGCTCCTGCAGCAACAGGTCGATGTAATCCAGCAGGAACTGGCCGCGCTCGGCCATCGTGATCTCGCGCGGCCTCTCTCCCCTGGCGATCGCGGCGGCCTGTTCGAAGATCCACGGGTTGCGCAGCGCGCCCCGGCCAACGAGGACGCCGGCGACACCGCCCGCTTCGAGCCTCTGCACCAGCTGCGACGGCTCGATGCAGTCGCCGCTGCCGAACACGGGAATCGAGACACCAGCCGCGACGCGACTGATCAAGCTCCAGTCGGACGAGCCCGTATACGACTGTGCGGCCGTACGTCCGTGGACCGCCAGCGCCGCCGCACCGGCGTCTTCCATGCGGCGGGCAAGCTCCGGCGCGTTGATCTCCTGATCGTTCCACCCGGCGCGCATCTTCACGGTCACCGGGATCTTCACCGCTTTCGCCATCGCGGACACGACCGCCTGCGCGTGCTCCGGCTCGCGCATCAGGCTGCAGCCCGCGTTGTGCTTCGCGATCTTCGGCACCGGGCAACCCATGTTCACGTCGACGATGTCGGCGCCCATGCCCTCGACGATCTGCGCCGCGTGGGCCATCTTCTCGGGATCGCCGCCGAAGATCTGGATCGAAACCGGACGCTCTTCCTCGGTGTACTCGGCGTACTCGAGCGTGCGGTCGATGCCGCGGACCAGTCCCTCGGAGCTCACCATCTCGCTGACGACGAGACCGCAGCCGCCGCGGCGCTTGACGAGGCGACGGAACGCCGTGTCGGTCATACCGGCCATCGGGGCCAGCGCGAACGGCTGTTCGAGGTTGATGGATCCGATTTTCATGTCAGTAGGCTCGCA
>Ga0193738_1000931_pt1 | contig 12662 bp, 11 predicted proteins | sample L2a1metaG_FD_144927 | JGI IMG/M metagenome (GOLD analysis project Ga0193738, IMG submission 144927) | Soil microbial communities from a riparian zone of the East river system, Colorado, United States - L2a1 | ecosystem: Environmental > Terrestrial > Soil > Riparian zone | place: USA: East River...
ATGCCTGCTTTGAACCAGGAATCAACAACACCAAACTGTCCCCTGAAAAGAAAATCATCAGTTGCAATAACATTGAACATAGGCGGAGCATTTTTTGGCACTGTTACGGGGCCCATACCACCATAGATAGGTCCAATGAAAGCTAATTTCATGATCTTAGAGTTCAATGTGCAATGCATAGTGAGACCCGCACCCGCTGAAAAACCGATCATACCTATTCTATTGGTATCGATGCCCCACTTCGCAGCATTTTTCACGATCATATTGTATGCGGCCTCCGCATCCTGTAACTGGTTAGACAGATCAAGCTGTGGTGGACGTGGTGCTGTTGTAGTTGTACCTTTTGAAGAATCGGTGGGAGGAGTAAAACGTGGACGATTCATCCAGGCTTTAAAACTATCGAGCGGATCTGCAGTGGGATGTAGCCGGTATTTAAGTACAAAAGCAGTAACTCCTTTTGCAGCGAGTGCCTCAGCAACTTCCCATCCTTCATTTCCCATAGAGAGCCATCGAAAACCTCCACCGGGTGCAACGATCACGACTGCACCGTTCGCCGTTCCAGGTTTCGGAAAAAAAGGAGTAAGAGTGGCAGCAGCAATATTGCGGGCCATCGGATCACCCCATTGCCTGAACCATGTTTCAGAAGCGGGTTGATCTTTAACGCCACCTGTATTGAGTGGGATCGCATTTGGCTCAGCAGGAGTAGCGAGTGGATATATAGTTCCGTCTTGTGCGTATGTGAATTCAGCAAAGACTATTGAACAAATGAAAAAGATTTTTTTGGATAAATTTTTAAAAGTACAAGACATAGTAAAGTTGATTTTGATTTTCAATTTTGTTGCCGTCCTTTTGTAATAATTATAGATTGAGTGAGATTAAAGGTTTATGGCCTTCGATCTCCTGCAATATAATCCGCTATACTATTGCAAACTTCTATAATTCAACACTGGGAAATTTTGTATTTAATTATTACCCGGCCTGGAGTCTGGCCCCACAGCCAGTACAATATAAATGAATGAAGAGGGTAGCAAACATTAGCTATCCAAAAATGGAGTGTACATTGTCCCCCGCTGGCGGGGGAAGTATTTCGATTTAAATGAAATTATAAATTAGGGGTGGACAAGACATTCCTCATAATTTGTAATTTCAGTCTATGAACAGCAAGCACAATATCTTTTTTACAATAAGAATTTGCAGCCATACGCCAATCGCCTGCGTAAAGAGATGACCAAGGCAGAAGCTTGTTTGTGAAAGTATGTTTTACGGGCAAGTAAAATGAAAAATTTTCAATTCAGACGTCAACGAACAGTATTGAATTACATTGCGGATTTTATGTGTATGGAATTAATGCTAATAATCGAAGTTGATGGAATAACTCATCACACGGAAGAAGCTATTAAAAAAGATGAGATCAGGCAAAAGGCGTTAGAATCGGCTGGCTTTACTGTGCTTCGTTTTCAGTGATGAAGAAGTATTAAATCATATTCAGGCGGTGCATAATTATCTCGAAGATTGGATCGAAAAGAAAATTGATCCGAAAGTTAGTCCACCCCCAATTGATAATTTATAAGGATCGACCATCCGGCCCCCGCCAGCGGGGGACATTATACAGTCTCCGCCCGCCGGGGTCTTGCCCCGCAACCAGTACAACATAAATGAATGAAGAGGGTAGACCCCGGGAGTAGTTCTTCCCCGTACTTAAAATATGTATCAATGCCAGTAACCTTTTTGTAACCACTAATGTCTAAGCCATAAATATAGCAGCCAGAAAATTTTTTAATCCACAAAGGAATGATTGCGTCTCCATGAAAAAGATTTATTATTTGCCTGGATACAGCACTATTGATCATTTCCTGGGACCATACCTATTTAAATTTTCTCAATGAATAATTCTTCAATATTAAAAACTAAAGGGCTTTCATATCACTATTCAAAAGATGTGCAAACGTTGTATGACATAGATCTGGATGTAGAAAGGGGAAGCATTTACGGTTTTCTTGGTCCGAACGGTTCCGGTAAAACAACAACGCTGAGTTTGTTACTTGGCCTGTTGAATAACCAAAAAGGAGATATTGAAATATTTGGTGAGCACCTGCATGCAAACAGGATCAATATTTTAAAAAAGATAGGGTCCTTGATTGAAACTCCTTCCTTATACGGGCATTTGACAGCCAAAGAAAACCTGGAAGTTTATAGAGAAGTTTACGGAGCATCAAAAGCAAGAATAGCGGATGTTTTAAATATTGTTGGATTAGAAGACACAGGTAAGAAGACAGCAAAAAAGTTTTCATTGGGGATGAAGCAACGACTGGCTATTGCTCTTGCCCTTTTGCCAGATCCGGAATTGTTGATATTGGATGAACCTGCAAATGGGTTGGATCCGGCAGGTATCATTGAGCTTCGCGAATTGATCAAAACTCTAAACAAAACCCATGGCATGACTATTCTCATCTCCAGTCACTTGCTGGCAGAGGTAGAAAAAATCGTTAGTCATATAGGGATCATATTTAAGGGAAAGATGCTTTTTCAAGGTGAGTTGCCTGAGTTGCATGTATTCCAGCAAAAGGGCTCCCGGTTATTGATCAATACTTCAGATAATGACACGGCTATGCAGTTGTTGCAGGAGTACGATCCGGAAAGGGACGGGCAGGGATTTTCGGTTTTATATCATTTCGGTCTGAGTTATTAAAAACACGAAAAGCATCTTTTTACCTTACGCTGATTGGTGCGGCTGTTGGTCCGGTCATGTACCTGTTGAATATTTTATTAGATGAAAGCGAATCTGATTCATTAAAAAAGGACCCGCTGAACGCTGTTTATAAAATACTTTCTGACATGAATGGTACAGCGCTTTTTCCCTTGTTTGTAATACTAATTTGCACACTGCTGCCACAGATCGAGTACAGGAATAATACTTGGAAACAGGTATTCTCATCTCCACAAACAAAAACCAATGTGTTTTTAGCAAAATTTATGAATGTGCAATTATTAATGCTGGTTTTCCTTATTGCCACACATGTATTCATGTTGTTGGCTGTTGTAGGAATAAACTTTATTAAACCAAATTTGAATTTATTTAAACATCCGCTGAATGGAACCACAGTTTTGGTAAATGCGGCTAATGCTTATATTCTATTGCTTGCTGTTAGTGCGATACAATTCTGGATGGGACTGCGATCCAGAAATTTTATAATTCCAATTGGAATTGGTTTTGCTTTATGGCTGTCAGGCACAATCATGGCCGTACAATACAAGTCTGACCTGGTTTTTTATTTTCCTTATAGTTTCCATGCTTTTCCAGTATCCACAAAATTGAAAACACAGCTAACTCAAGTTGCCTGGACCTCTTTGGGATATGCTCTCTTGTTTCTTATCGTTGGCTTTATTGATTTTAGAAGAAGAACAGTATCTAAATAGCAACGTAAATATTTTTAATTCTACTACCGACTTGTTACAATAATTGGTGTTATAGAATTTGCATCTTTCTTCGCAGTAAAACGAAATTATATTGACTTTCTCTGTAAAAATTTCCGCGAAACAACGAGTTATACACCACCCCAAAAAAAGCCAGTTACTGAACGAAACAAGTCTACCTTACAGTAACTAATTTAAAATCTATACAATGAATAAACGGGGGCCAATTGTTATTATTGAAGACGATACCGATGACCAGGAGATATTGTCTGATATCTTTAAAGAACTTGATTACAACAATAAGCTTATTTTCTTTGCTGACAGTGTACAGGCTTTGGAATATTTAACCGATACAGACATCGAACCTTTTCTCGTTCTTTCTGACATAAATATGCCAAAGTTAAATGGAATGGAGTTGCGGGAAAAAATTCACAATAACGAAGATTTGAGATTAAAATCTATTCCCTATCTTTTCTTTTCTACGAGTGCCGAACAAAAACATGTGATTGACGCTTATTCAAGATCTATTCAGGGATTTTTTGTCAAACCCAATAATATTGACAAACTAAAAAATGTAATCGTAAAAATTGTAGAATACTGGCAGGAATGCGAATCACCTAATTATATTAAAAATGCTCAACAATGAGTTCCGTCTACAATAATAGAATGAAGAGGGCAGCCCCAGGGAGTTAGTTACCATATCTTTCTTCCATAGTTCTCGCAGCACCAACCGGAAAAACTGAAATGCGTTTATTTGTTCTGTACAACTTACAATTGGAAATCATTAACTTTCTGCACAGGAACTTGCGTAAAGCAAAGTGTTGTACGCAAGTACGTGTCAAATTTTAACGATGATGAAGAAACAAATATTTATAACTGCACTCTTAGTACAAACCCTGTTATTATTTGCATTACAGGGCATAGCGCAAAATGATTTTACTCCGCAGTGGAGCAAAGGCATCGTGTGGTATCAAATTTTCCCTGAAAGATTTAACAACGGAGACCCCAATAATGACCCGAAAGTAATTGACCAAAACGGAGCGTATCCTTTTGACGACACATCAGCCTTCCAGATTCACCCATGGACCAGCGACTGGTATCAACTACAACCTTATGAACAGAAAAATGGGAAAGGAATTTACTATAATATACAACGCAGAAGGTATGGCGGCGATTTGCAGGGAGTAATAAATAAACTCGATTACATACAATCATTGGGTGTAAATGCCATATATATGACCCCCATTTTCTGGTCTCCCTCATCACATAAATATGATGCATTATGTTATCATCATGTTGACCCTGGTTTTGGACCCGATCCTGAAGGCGATAAAAAAATGATGGAGAATGAAGATCCGTTGAAGCCGGAAACCTGGGTATGGACAAAGGCTGATCTACTTGCGTTGAAGATGATCGAAGAAGTGCACAAGCGAAAGATGTACATCATTTTTGATGGAGTGTTTAATCATATAGGTGTAAAGAGTTTTGCCTTTCAGGATGTAGAGAAAAAGCAACAGGCATCTGCATACAAAGATTGGTTTAGTGTAGTAAGCTGGCGGGATAGCGTTACCGGTACAAAGTTCGATTACAAAGGATGGTTTGGAATAAAAACATTGCCTGAATTGAAAGAAGACAGTACCGGCATAGTTGCAGGGCCGAAGCAATACATTTTTAATTCCACGATGCGCTGGATGAACCCTATGAATAAAGGGGTTGCTCATGGCATTGACGGCTGGCGGCTGGATGTGGCCTATAATGTTGGTCATCCTTTTTGGAAAGACTGGCGTAAATGGGTTCGAAGCATAAATCCAAATGCTTATTTGACCGCGGAGTTAGTTGATCCTATTGAAAAGACCAGGCCGTATTTAATGGGCGATGAATTTGATGCTACTATGAATTATAATTTTGCTTTTATAGTGCATGATTTCTTTGTACAGGATACAACCGCTTCAACTGTTACAGAGTTTGATAGAAAGTTAAAAGAATTACGGGAAGCTTTTGGTGATGGTGTTGCAATGAATATGCAAAACCTGATGAATAGTCACTTCAACTGTTACAGAGTTTGATAGAAAGTTAAAAGAATTACGGGAAGCTTTTGGCGATGGTGTTGCAATGAATATGCAAAACCTGATGAATAGTCATGATGCAACACGCCTTGCAAGTGCTGTTGCAAATCCTGATGGAGAAAAATTTGGGAATTGGGGTAAATATTTTAACTGGAGTCAAAAGAGCAACAATAGAAATTATAATGTACGGAAACCAACACCCGAACAGAGACAAAAACAAAAACTGATCATAGCATTTCAAATGCTTTACTTAGGCTCACCTATGTTTTTTTATGGCGATGAAGCAGGCATGTGGGGAGCCAATGATCCTGACTGCCGCAAACCGATGTTGTGGCCAGATAAAAAATATGATGCGGAAACTTATAATCCCAACCAAAGTAAACATGAAGTCGATGAGGTAATTTTCGACCAGGATCTATTTGATTGTTACAAAAAGTTTATCGGCCTTCGTCGTCAGTATAAATCTATCAGGCTTGGTAGTTACAGCACTCTGGCAATAGATGATGAAAAAAAGCTGTATGCATTCAGTCGTAAACTTGGCAACGAAGAAGTGATTGTTATCATTAACCGTAGCGACACACCTTTGTTATTCACACATGCATCATTGAAAACGAATAAATATAAAAATTTATTTACACACCTGTCAGTGGTTAAGCAAATTACCGTGAACCCTATGGATGTCGTAGTGCTGGGTAATAGATAAGCTAAACTCTCTGCGTTTATTTATTCTGTACAACTTACAATTGGAAATCATTAACTTTCTGCACAAGAACTTTCGTAGGCAGTGTGTTAGGCGCAATTAAATTCTTAAAGTCAAATCAATAATCACTAGAACATTATCGACATGAAAAAAATGAATTTTCCGAATTTGACCCTTATTGCGCTTGTCGCAAGCTGTCTCGTCCAGGTCGGAGCTCAGCTATTTGCTTTGTCTGTCGTAGCAAGTACTGTATCAGCAGCCCCGCCACGTTCATTCGCTATGTTGCAGGGAGAATATGGCTACAACAGTAGTGCCTTTTGGAATACGGTTCCAATGATCACTTTCGTTCTGTTTATCGTCGCCCTGGTTACCAACTGGAAAAACCAACGGCGAAAACTTATACTCTTTGCGCTGACCTTGTTTATCATTGGAGGTTTGGTGGCCGGTTTTTTTCTGGAACCTGTTTTTGCAGATATGATCAAAAGAGGTTATAGTGATCAGGTAGACCCGATATTACAAAACCAGGCAAAGAGATGGTACATTTTCGACTGGATGGTTTGGTCATTAGGGTTGGTCGCCGGGTTGACTCTGTTGGTTGCGCTGATACGGCCGCCAGTATCAATTTTGAAATCTAAATAAAAATATTTTAGCCGTTGTTGGTATTCAACAATAAAGAACATACAGACTTCAGACTCTAATCACCAACAACCAACCAGGGTTCAGTAACGTAAATGTGTTAGAACCACCAATTATCTTTCCCAAAATTGTAAAGCGGATAAGCGAAGGCGACATTGCATTATATCGGCGGGAGCATACCAGCTAATGGAAAATTATTCCGCCACAGAATGATTATTAATTAACTTCAGGATGCAACCACCATCGTTATTATTTTAGAACTAATTAAACCTACGTATGAAAAAGTTAATTATCGAGTTGGGTTTACTAATAATTGTTACCAGTCTAAATATTGTCGCTACTGCTCAAACAAATAATAGCGTAAGACCAAATATAGTACTAATCGTAGCAGATGATCTTGGCTATACCGATCTGGGATGTTATGGGGGTGATATAAAAACACCGAATATCGATCAGCTTGCAAAAAAAGGTATTCAGTTCACCAATTTTCATACATCACCTCTTTGTGCTCCAACAAGGGCAATGTTATTTTCGGGGAATGATAATCATGTTGCAGGTATCGGCTCTATGTCCCCGGTTAAAGGAACTTCAAGAGAAGGCAAGCCTGGTTATGAAGGTTATTTGACTGATAGAATTGTAACCGTTGCACAACTTTTAAAAGATGGCGGATATCAAACTTTCATAGCAGGTAAATGGCATATAGGATTCCAGGATTTTTCTATACCATATGCCAGGGGGTTTGAAAAAAGTTTTGTGTTACTCAACGGTGGAGGAAATCATTTTAATAATGATCCATTTATTCAAAATGTACCTCCTCAATACCGTGAGAATGATCAAAAGGTTTTGTTTCCTGATGGAAAATATTCAACGGATGTTTACACAGAGAAGATGCTCGGTTTTATAAAGGAACGACAAAAAGATAGGCCATTCTTTGCTGTACTTACATATACTTCGCCGCATTGGCCATTGCAGGTTCCTGTTGAGTATATGGAAAAATACAAAGGGAAATATGACATGGGCTATGATTCGTTGCGGGTACTACGATTTAACCAACAACAGGCCATGGGAATCATTCCTTCGAATGCAAAATTACCCGAACGATCAGCCAACATTAAACTTTGGACAGCTCTATCATCAGAAGAAAAAAAGGCGGAATCAAGAAAAATGGAATTATACGCCGCGATGGTGCAGAACCTTGATGATCATGTTGGGCAGGTGCTGCAATACCTTGAACAATCAGGGCAATATGATAATACGATCATTGTATTTATGTCAGACAACGGTGCGGCAGCCGAAGACTTTTACAATCTTCCGGGTGGATTTGGCCCTTACATCCGGCAACATTATAATAACGATTATGAGAACATGGGTAAAGCTGGTTCATTTGTATCCTACGGTCCTCAATGGGCACAGGCAGGAGCAGCACCTTTTAAAATGTTCAAATATTACTCAACTGAAGGCGGAATTGTGACACCTTTGATCGTTGCAGGGAAAAATGTTCAACCGAAACAAGGATATCAAAATGTATTTATCACAGTGATGGATCTTGCTCCAACCTTTCTTGAAATAGCTGGCATTAAATATCCCGGCGTATACGCTAACAAGAAAGTAACTCCAATGCTGGGTGAATCATCTCTTTCATTTATCACCGGAAAAATGAAAACGATCCATAAGCCTGACTATACTTTTGGCCTGGAACATGATGGACAATGCATGCTGATAAAAGGAAATTGGAAGATCACAAATATTACTGACCCACTTGATGAAACTGCTTTTGCTTTGTATGATCTTTCAAAAGACATCGGCGAAACAAATGATCTTTCCAGATCAAATCCCGAAAAATTTAAAGAGATGATGAATGAGTGGGAGATTTTCAAAAAGAAAAACGGGGTTATTCCAAAAGAAAAATAATTTCCGTCCGCCGGGGTCTTGCCCCAGAGCCATTACAACATAATTGAATGAAGAGGGCAGACCCCGGGAGTTAGTTATCATATTTTTCTTCCGCAGTTCTTAGCAGTATAACTGCAAATTGGAAATGCATTTATTTACAACTTACAATTGGAATCATTAACTTTCTGTATAAGAACTTTCGTAAAGCAGAATGTTGGGCGCAATTAATACTGACCCGATAAATTTGGAAAATGAGAAACGATTTTATGTTTCATGGGAAAAGCAAAAGTGTTGGACAGATATTCTTCCCTTTGCTTATTCTATTCTATACAAGTTGTGTAGATCCAAAGGAACCTGTGACACTTAAACCCAGCACAGATAAAACGGCAGCCTCCTTTTCAATACCCATGTCAGAGTTAAATCTCGCAAAGGATTCGGTAGCGTTTTTGATTGCCGCACGTTCTCTAATGGCGGCTGATACAAATGTTGCTTTTATCACGGTAGATTCTTCCGGCCGTCCTCGTGTTCGGACGGTATATGCGATCGTAGATGAGAAATTACCAAATACAATTAGCAAAGACACCAGGATTTGGGTTATGACCCGTTCCTCAACACGAAAAGTTTCCCAACTCCAAAAAGATGAAAGGGTCACTCTATATTACAACGATGATGCGTCTGTGAGATATGCTTCGATAATGGGTGTGACCAAAGTTTTTACCGACCCGAACAATGAAGAGGCAGCGCAGTTTTTAAGAAACAAAATAGACACGGGGATGATCAAATATTTTTGGCCGGACTTCCCACAGGGTTTTACGCTTATAAAAATCAAGCCTCAATGGATCGAATATCTTAGTAAAAAAGATGCCCACGGCGATCCGAAAACCTGGCGGCCACAAGCTGTCGTTTTTTCCGAGTGAGAAATTAGCATTTCAATTAGAACAAATTTCCGTCCGCCCAGGGACTTGCCTAATTAAGGTAAATGAAAATAAATGTCTGATAAATGGTAAGCTGCATTAGCAAATGATAGCTTATCAAAGGACGGACGGGTTGGAGCGATCATGCATCTGGCGTTATCTTACAACCTTAATTGTATTGGATGAAAACATCTGCACGGAATGCCACACTGTTTATTTCTTTTCTCTTTCTGTTTTTTAACGGTGTACAAGTCTATCTCATCTTACAACGCGTTGCAGGAACAAAAGCGAAATTCAATACTGTCTGTACGAATGCATTGCTTTCAACTCTATTTGAATACAATAAACTGAAAGGAACTGATACTTCTTCCAAACCAAAACAAGCATTGATCACCTGGTCGCTGGATAGTATTGCTGTAAACCGACTCGATTCGCAAAACATAACTTTGCGATCTCCCTTATCCAGGCTTTATGCCATGCGACCAGATCCGGCATCGATCGAAGGACTTGTAAGCAGACCGAGATCAGTTTCACCAGACCTGGCTTTGCTCGGCAATCTTTACGAAAGAGCATTGGATTCATTTAAAGTCCATTCGAAATATCGTCTTGATACTTTTCCTATTCCCTTCGGAACAGGAAACAGAAGGATGATCCTGCCTGAGGGGGTCAATAATGCATGGGCAATGAAAAGAACAAAGACATATCCCATTTCCACCAATCCCCAGCGTATATTTTTTTATCCAACCGCTTTGATCTTTGCCGAGCTTAAATATGACTACAACTTTTTTATAAAAGACCTGCTATGGCCAATGCTGGCATTCTTCTTCATCCTGCTCATTAGCAATATAGCTCTCGTGTTTGTGTATAGGACCATCCGAAAACAAAAAAGGATCAATGAAGTAAAGACTGACTTCATCAACAACATGACCCATGAAATGAAAACCCCGATCACGATCGCCTCAGCAGGTTTGGATGCACTGGAACATCATATATCACCAACCGAACGCACCGACTTTTATTTGCACACAAGTAAAAAGCAGCTTCACCTGCTTAATGATTTCGTGGAAAGGATACTGGATGCAGCGGTACAGGATATTCCGGACTTCAATTTAAAAAAAGAAAAAATAGACCTGCATACTCTTTTCGATGAGTTGATACAAAGCCATTCCGTTCTTAATAATAAAAAGGTAAGCTTCCGGTTAACCGGGCAAGAGCCTGCGTTTATACAAGCTGACCAGCTTCACTTGCAAACTGCCTTTCATAACATCATAGATAATGCCATCAAGTATTCCAATGGTACAGTGGAAATTCATATTGATATTACTGAAAACAACCGGGACTGTATCATAAAGATCCGTGACAACGGAATGGGCATACCACAGCAATACATAAAAAACATATTTGAAAAATTTTTCCGTGTGCCGCAGGGTGATGCACAATCCATAAAAGGATTTGGTCTTGGCTTGTACTATGTCAGCAGCATTGTTAAAAAACATTCGGGCAACATTTCAGTGCATTCGAAATTGCGATCAGGAACTGAATTTATCATAACGCTACCTAAAAACCTATGATACCGATCTTACTGATAGAGGACCAGGTTGAGCTTTGCGTGATCTTAAAAGATACGCTTGCTCTCTATGACTTTGATGTTACGTATGCATTGAACGGTGATGATGGCTACAACGAATTCATTTCCCTGGATCCTAAACTCGTCATTATTGATATCATGATGCCCGGCAGTGACGGGTTCAGTGCTGTAAAGAAGATCAGGTTAGTCAATAAAGACGTTCCTATCATTATGCTCACAGCTAAACCGCTAACAGAAGACCTGGTAAAAGCATTTGATCTTGGTTGTAATGACTTCGTCCGTAAACCTTTCATGATGGAAGAATTGATAGCAAGGATCAAGTCGTTTGCGAAAGTATCGGGCAACGCTGCGGGTGCTGCACATGATATTTATCGATTGGGTAGCTTTAGCCTGAACGCATCCACACATGAATTGACAAACGATTCGAAGCGGTTTCAACTTTCTTATAAAGAAGTGGAATTGCTAAAAAGACTTTGCGAAGCGAAATCAACCGTTGTTGACCGGCAGGATCTGTTGATGGAATTATGGGGCAGCGACAATGTGTTCAATAATAAAACAATGAACGTACGCATCCACACATGAATTGACAAACGATTCGAAGCGGTTTCAACTTTCTTATAAAGAAGTGGAATTGCTTAAAAGACTTTGCGAAGCGAAATCAACCGTTGTTGACCGGCAGGATCTGTTGATGGAATTATGGGGCAGCGACAATGTGTTCAATAATAAAACAATGAACGTATATATAAGCAGGTTACGAAACTATTTGGATAGCGATAAGTCAGTGGAGATAATCACCATCAGGGGATTTGGATATAAGCTCATTGAGAGGAATCATTGATGCCTGCTGCTTCGTCTGCCATTGAAACAAAAAAGCTGCTTCTCAGCAGCTTTTAAATAAGTAAGCCATTATTAATTTCCTTCTTTCTTCAGCATACGCATACTCTTTCCCCAATCCTCATAAGCTGCATACACTGCTTTAATTTGCTCAGGCGTCAGAGGGATCTCACTGTATTTTTTCTCTTTAGTCGCTTTCATTTCTGCAAGTTTAGCGGCCCTGTCTGCATCATTAAGATCACGTAAGGAAGCAGCAGCCCCAAAGCGCATTTCAAAATTGATTTCTATAAGCTTTTCTGCCTGCGCATTGGTCAGTCCGGCTTTCTCTACCAACATTGGAATTTGTTTTTCTTTTGCTTCTTTTAGCATAGTTGCCTGCTGTTCCGCAGTAAACTGTGGCGCAGGCGGTTGTTGCGGAGCTGGTTGCGGCTTAACCTCAGGACCTTGCGCATTTGTGCTAGTTGAGATTAATGCACCAAAGATTAAACTCAGAAATAATAACTTTTTCATAAATGATAATTTAGTTTGAAGTTTAAATTTATTTCACTTCTATATTAATGAATATTAATTAATATTAACTGGTATAGGCGGCGCTTAAACGATAAGAGCATGTCGGAAAA
>Ga0193738_1000932_pt1 | contig 12658 bp, 8 predicted proteins | sample L2a1metaG_FD_144927 | JGI IMG/M metagenome (GOLD analysis project Ga0193738, IMG submission 144927) | Soil microbial communities from a riparian zone of the East river system, Colorado, United States - L2a1 | ecosystem: Environmental > Terrestrial > Soil > Riparian zone | place: USA: East River...
TGCTGGACGCATCGCGGGCGGTGGGACGGCTGGCGGGCGAGCACTGTCTGAAGGAGCGCAAGGTCTATCGCTTGGAGTTCGAGGTCGACGGCCGGCGTCGTTCGCTCATCGCCAGGTGCGTCGACTCGACCCAGGCCGAGCTGAACCGTCGTGTCGCGACGCGATGGCTCCCCGCTGTCGGCCTGGGCAGGCGCTGCGCGGCCCTGCTCGGCGTCGCCTCCGACCCGAGCGCCGAGTGGGTCTGGCAGGTCCATGAAGACCTCGGCGACCAGACACTAGAGACCAACCCCGACCGCGGCCTCGTCGAAGCGGCGATCGATATGTGTGCCGAGCTGCATGTCCGCTTCGCCGACCACCCGCTACTGCCCGAGTGCCGGATGTACGGAAAAGACAGGGGAATGACGTACTACCTGGCCAACATCCGGGACGCCATCCGGGGCTTGGAGCACCTTCAGCCACGCACAACAGACGCCGATAGAGGCCGGCTGGCGGTCCGGGATCGCCTGCTGGGCCGGCTGCACCAGCTTCTTGACGAAGGACCCGACCGGGCAGGAATCGTGACTGAGCATGGAGGGCCGGAGACGATGCTCCATGGAGACCTGTTCCCGAAGAACGTTCTCGTGTCCACAGAAGACGGTCTCCGGGCCGCGTTGATCGACTGGGACCAGGCCGGGGTGGGACCGCTCACCTATGACCTCTCGACGCTCCTCTACCGGTCCCCCGCCGAGCATCGCCCGTGGATCCTCGATCGTTACCAGCAGTCGGTGGCGCCGTTGGGATGGCATGTGCCCTCGACAAGCAACCTGAACGTCATGCTGGAGACCGCTGAGCTCTCGCGGATAGCCAACTACCTCGTCTGGGTCTGTGTCGCGGCGCGAGAGCCGCAGGCCGATTGGCTTCTCGAGAGCCTGGAGGAGATCGAACGGTGGTTCGAAGCCCTCGAGCCCGCCATCCGATCAGCACCAGCGACCCGAGCCGTCGCGGGCCCGTAAGGAGCACAGGGATGAAGTGCATCGTGGTGAACGCTGACGACCTCGGGTACAGCCCGGGAGTCAACCAGGGCATCGTCGTGGCACACCAGCGGGGTGTGTTGACCAGTGCCAGCCTCATGGTCGACATGCCCGCGAGCCGAGACGGCGCGCGGCTGACGCGCGAGCTACGGGCGCTGAGCGTGGGCCTGCACGCCAGTCTCACTGACGCCTCAGGACAGCCGCTCGTCAGCATCGAAACCGGTAAGGGCTGTCGTGAGGTCCTCCAGCAGCAGCTCGACCGCTTTCAGGAGCTGATGGGCCGCCTGCCGACCCATCTCGACTCGCATCACAATGTCCACCGCAACCGCCGCTTGCTCCCGCAGTTCCTCGAGCTGGCGGCGCGGCACGAGCTGCCACTGCGGGAGCACTCACCGGTGCGCTATCTCTCCAGCTTCTACGGACAGTGGGGTGGCAGCACCCACCTCGAACAGATCAGCGCTCAGGGCATGATCCGCCTGCTGCAGACCGAGATCTCGGAAGGCGTGACCGAGCTGAGCTGCCACCCGGGTTACTGCGATCCGCAGCTGCGGTCCGGTTACCGGAAGGAGCGCGAGGTCGAGCTGAGCAGCTTGTGCGATCCAGCGGTCCGGGAGTATCTGTTCGCGCGGCAGATCCGGCTCGTCAACTTCGTCGAGGCCATGGCACTTTTCGCCGGCACCGCACAGGAGATGGGGTGAACATGACCACCGTCGTGATCTCGCCGTTCCGTACCGTGCAGTTCCTCGAAGGAGGCGGCCACTTTTGGGTCTACATGCAGTACGTGCAGGGCCTACGCCAGGCGGGTTGCGACGTTTTCTGGTTCGAATGTGTCCCACCTCGCGGGCGCGACGACAATCCTCGCCTGCCGCAGGTGACGCCTCCTGTCGGGGCCTGGCTGCAGAGATTGGAGCGGTATGGCCTGGACGGCAAGGCGATCGTCTGGGCAGAGGCGGATGGGGAGGGTGAGCCGGGCGCCGAGGGCGGCTACCTGGTCGGCACCCGCTCCGCGGCAGACGAGTTGTTCGAGCGCGCCGATCTGCTGCTGAACTTCCACTACGCGATGGATCCCCAGCTGCTCGGGCGCTTCCGACGAACCGCGCTGGTGGACATCGACCCCGGGCTGCTGCAGATGTGGATGAGCAGCGGTCAACTCTCCGTCGCCCCGCATGATGTGTACTTCACGACCGGGGAGACGGTGGGAACGCCGGCGGCGCTGTTCCCCGACTGCGGTCTCGACTGGGTCCACATCCGGCCGCCGGTGGGCCTGGACCTGTGGCCTTACACATACGACCCCGGATGCGAAGCGTTCACCACCGTCACCAACTGGTGGGGGGGATTCGCCCCGGAGGTCGTGGACGGCCGCAAGGTGCTCTACGACAACAACAAGCGGGTGTCCTACCTCGCGTTCGCCGAGCTTCCCGGCCGGACGAGCCAACCGCTCGAGCTCGCCGTCTACTGGGCCGCCAACGATGCCGAGGATCAGCAGACGATGCAACGCCACGGCTGGCGGCTACGGCCGTCGGTGGAGGTCAGCGGCACCCCCGAGCTGTACCGCTCCTACATCCAACGCTCACGCGGCGAGATCAGCTGCGTGAAGCCTTCATGCGTCAAGCTGCAGAACGGGTGGATCAGTGACCGGAGCCTGTGCTACCTGGCCAGCGGCAAGCCCGTGGTCGTGCAGAACACGGGTCCGAACCCATATCTGCCGCTCGGGGAGGGCATCTTCGAGTTCTCCACCGTCGACGACGCCGCCGAGGCACTGGCCACCGTCAACGCTAACTACCAGAAGCACTGCCAAAGCGCCCGGGAGATCGCGGAGACCTACTTCGACGCCCAACGGACCGCCGAGACGATCCTGAACGTGGCGCTGGCCTGAATCAATCCGGGAAAACAAGGGGACACACGAATGGAGAACGTCGTTCCGGACGGCAAGCATTTGCGACTGGGGACGACGCCTTTTCGCGTTAAGGGGGTGACGTACGGCACGTTCCTGCCACGCCGTGACGGCTGTCACTTCCCCGAGGAGCCACGGATCCAGTCCGACTTGACAGCGATGGCGAACTGCGGGTTCAACACTGTCCGGACGTACGACGTCCCGCCGCCGGATCTGCTCGACGGCGCCCGTGCCCTGGGCCTTCGCGTCCTGGTGGGGTTGCATTACCCCGACTGGCGGATGCTGCCGGACGCGACCAGACGCAGCCACCGGCGTGTCCGCGCCGATGCCCGGATTGCTGTCAACAAGGCGCTGGAGGCGTTGGCCGGTCGCCCCGAGGTGCTCGCCGTATCGGTCGGCAACGAGGTGCCGTCTGACATCGTCCGGATGTACGGCCGCGCCGCCGTCGAGGACGCACTGTCCGAGCTCGTCGACCTGGTTCATAAGGGCGACCCCCACATGCTCGCCACCTACACGAGCTTCCCCACCGCAGAGTTCCTCCACGTCGAGGGGCAGGACCTCGCGACGTTCAACGTATTCCTGGAACGCGCCGAGCAGCTGGCGCCGTACCTGCGGCATCTCCAACGCGTGACCGAGGACCGGCCTCTGGTTCTCACTGAGGTGGGCCTCGCCGCGGAGCTGCACGGTGACTCGGAGCAGGCGAGGTCGCTCGACATGCAGCTCGCCCTGGTCGACGAGTCCGGCTGCGCGGGGGCGACGATCTTCTCCTGGACCGATGAGTGGGCGACGAGTGCCGGGCCGATCGAAGGGTGGGGTTTCGGCCTGACGCGCGCCGATCGCACACCCCGGCCCGCGCTGGCCGTGGCCGCCGGCTGGGCGCACCGGACGGTGTGTGACCTGCGTGCGTCCTGGCCGTCCATCACCGCCGTTGTCTGCGCATACAACGAGGAGAAGCGCATCGGTGACTGTCTCGAGTCCCTGGCGACAGTCGACTACCCAGGTCTCCAGGTCATGGTCTGTAACGACGGCTCCACGGACCGGACGCTCGAGCTCGCCCGGCGCAGCCCGTTCCAGGTTCTCGACCTGCCGCACGGGGGCCTGAGCGCGGCGCGGAACGCGGGTCTGGCCGCCGCTCACGGCGACATAGTCGCGTACCTCGACGCCGACGCGGTCTGCCATCCCGAGTGGCCCTACCACCTCGCCCTCGCGTTCGGCGATCGCGACGTGGTGGTGGCCGGAGGGCCGAACCTACCCTGCCCGGACACAGAGCTGGTCGAACGAGCCGTCGCGCTTTCGCCGGGCAACCCGGTCGAGGTGCTGGTCGGTGACGACCGGGCCGAGCATGTGCCCGGTTGCAACCTGGCGCTACGGCGGTCTGCGCTAAACGAGATCGGCGGGTTTGACGCCGGCTACACGGCAGCAGGTGACGACGTCGACGTCTGCTGGCGACTGCTCGACCGCGGCGGTCGGATCGCCTTCTCACCTGCCGCCCAGGTCCACCACCACCGACGAGACACCGTCCGCGGCTACTTGCGTCAACAACGCGGCTACGGCCGCGCGGAACGGATGCTGACCGGCCATCACCGGGAGCGGTTCAACCGGCTCGGAGCCGCGCGTTGGTCGGGTTTCGTGTACGGCGGGCCGCGTATCCTGCCTCGCGTCCTCAAGCCGGTCATCTACTACGGGCCCATGGGCGTCGCCCCCTTCCAGACAGAGTTGCTCGACCGGGCGGCTGCGACGACGATGTGGGCGGGTGCCTTGGTCCCGCTCCTGGTCCTCGCCGGTGTCGTGGCGCTGCCCTTCGCCTTGATGACGCCTTCGGCCTTGGTGCTCACGGCTGTAGTGCTGGTCCTGCTCTGCGCATACGCGGCCTGTGTGGCGATAGCGACCCCGGTTTCCATGTCGGAGCCGTCCCCGTGGCGGCTGCGGACACTTGTCGGTGTGCTCCATCTCCTGCAGCCATTGGCACGGATGTGGGGCAGACTGCGGGGACGCCCTCTGCCGTCACGGGAAGGGCCCGAGCGGCCGTGGACCGGCAACCGCGAGGAGTGGCTGCTCGCGATCTATCGTGACCTGTCGGCACACTGGTGTGCTCTCCGCCGCGGGTCTCCGCATAGCTCCTGGGACATCGAGGTCCGTGTTGGCCCGGTGTTGCGCTGTCGACTCCACACCGCGGTGCGCTGGGAGTGGGATCCCGTGGCACGCCGGACCTGGGCGCTCAGGCGACCAGCGGCGGCAGTTCTGGCGTTGGCCGTCCTGGCACTCCTCGTCATGCCAGCCGTCGGCGCTATGGTGACCGCCGCGCTGCTGGCGTCCGCCTGTATCGAGGCCGTTGTCCTGGCACGCCTGTCCCGAGACGCCGTCACCCACACCACTCGTGCTGCGCAGGATGGTGAGTAGCGCTGATGGCCGTCAACCGAGTGCAGACGAGCTCAGAGCTGTTCGCCCACCCGGCGGTTGTGGCTTGGAGGAGGCTGTGGCCGGAGCTGGTCCCGGAGAGTGTCGAGGAGTTGAGAGAACGTCCGAGCTCGGCAATCTACGCTCTGGCCGGCCTCGGTCCTCGCGGCTCAGCGGTCATCGCCAAGCGCAGCCGGGCGCCCAAAGCGATGATCGAGCGGACGATCTATCAAGAGGTCCTTCCCTACCTGCCCGTGAGCGTTCCGCGCTTCTACGGCATGACAGAATCTGGGGACGGGTTTTGCTGGCTCTTCACCGAATACGTCGGAGAAGACCGGTTCTCGCCCGCATCGGCGACCCAGCGCACGCTGGCCGCGCAGTGGTTGGGTCGGTTGCACTCCGCCGCAGCACGCCTCGACGCTGCTTCGCGGCTGCCGGACCGGGGGCCCGCCCACTATCTCGACTACCTGCGCCACGGCCGCGAGACCATCTGCCGCAGCCTCGACAACCCAGCAATGTCTGCGGAGGACCGGCGAATCCTGAAGGCAGTCTCGGCGCAGTGCGATGCAGTGGAGCGGGCATGGGGCGGTATCGAACGCCTCTGCGCCGGCGTGCCCCGCACACTGGTTCACGGGGACTTCCGCTCGAAGAACGTCCGCCTTCGTGTCATCGGCGCGGACACGACCCTGTTCGCCTTCGACTGGGAGATGGCCGGCTGGGGTGTCCCACCCCCCGACCTGGCGGTGTCGCCCGGGGAAGGCCTGGTCGAGCAGGTCGATCTGGCCACTTACGCGTCGATCGCCCACGACTATTGGCCACGAGTCGATGCTGCCGCGCTCGAAGAGCTCGTCGTCGTCGGAGCGGTGTTCAGACGCCTCGCCGCGATCGGCTGGGAGAGCCTCTCCCTGTCGCGCGAGTCGCCGCAGTGGGTCGTGGCCAACATGCGCGTCTACTGGGAGGAGCTGCGGGTCCTCTCCCCAGACCTGCCTGGACGCCCGTCGGTGAGATGAGCCGGCGCGATCGACCCAAACGCGCCCGGTGCAGGCACCCCTGCATGTGCGGCGCCCATGGGCAGGCTCATCCAGAAGCCGAGCCGGAAGATGAGTCGACCGGTGGCTAGGTCACGTTTTGAGATATTCGCGTGGGCACGCAGCCGGTCGTTCACGTCCCAGGCACCGGGGAGCCCTGCGGCCGAAATGTGTAGCTCACCCAGCCATTGGGCCAGCGCCGCCGGGTGCCGATCGGCCGCTGGATCATCGACCCCTGCTCTGCGTCTTCGAGAAACAGCCAAGCCGTCGATCCCGCTTCCAAAAAGCCGTAACAGCGCAGAGAAGGGAGCGGAAGGGCTGGCAACACTTCCTGATAAATCGAACGCTCGAACTCCAGAGCCGCGGCTGAGCCGCATTTCACGATTACGCTCCACCTCCGGGTCCCCAGCCCCCAGAGCCGGTAGGCGCTGGTCTTGCCCCCCTTACCGGTTTTAAGGACATCGACGGCATCGGGCAGCTGTTTATGGCCATGGAGCCTGGCCCAGGCGAGAACAGCGGGATGGTTAGCCCGTCCGGCCAGCGTCGCGAAAGAGCCCATCCGGTGAGGCGTGACTACCGTCGCCGACCGACCGCCCCCGACTTTCGCCCGGCGCTTGATCTTCGTCCGTGCTTCCAGGCGCAATTGTCGGCGAGCTGTCTGCGGGCGAGGACGTCGCACGCAAACCAACCTCCGCCTGCGATCCGTTGTCACCCAGGATCGGCTGCCGTTCCGAGCGATTCCACTCGACCTTCTGGCACCTTCCATCCTCTACGCGGATAATCAGGTCGCAGTTTTCCAGCGTGCTAAGCCGGTGAGCGATCATGAAAGTGGTTCGCCCGTACGCGAGACTCTCCATCGCTTTCATGATCGACGCCTCGGTCCCCATATCCACGGCGCTGGTTGGTTCGTCGAGGACGAGGATGGGGGCGTCCTTGAGGAACGCTCGTGCGAGTGCGATGCGCTGGCGTTCTCCGCCGGACAACCGCTGGCCACGCTCACCAACCATGGTGTCGTAACCCTCGGGCAGACGGTCGATGAACTCGGCGATGCCGGCAGCCTCGGCAGCCTGCCGGACCTCCTCCTGAGTCGCGTCCGGCTTGCCGTACCGGATGTTGTCTGCGATCGAGGTCGAGAAGAGGACTGGTTCCTGGAGGACGATGGCGAACTGGTTGCGGAGATCCGCGATTCGAAGATCGCGGACGTCCTTGCCGTCCAATCGGATCACTCCGGACGAGACGTCGTAGAACCGCATGAGAAGGCTCACTAGGGTCGTCTTTCCTGCGCCGGTCCGTCCGACGATCCCGAGCCGTGTGCCGGGCGGGACACGGATCGAGACGTCGCTGAGTACGGGTTCCCCCTCATAGGCGAACGACACCTTCTCGAACTCGATGTCACCTCTGGATCTCTGGACAGGAAGGGCGTCAACTCGCTCGGCGACGTCGGGTTCTTGGTCGATCAGCTCGAACGCGCGCTGCAGGCTCTCGTACGCGTTCTGCATGCCGGTCACCCGCCTGGTCAGCGTCTTCAAGGGGGTGTATAGCCGAGCTAGGTAGTTGATGACGATGATGAGCGCGCCGAGTGTAATGGCCCCGGACAACACGCTTTGCCCACCCACGAAGAGGACAAGCCCAGTACCGGCCGCCGTGATGAGGTTGATGGCCAGGTCAAGCCGGCTCTCCCGAGCGGCGATGCCCACCCGCTTCCTCGCGCTTGCGTCCCCCCACCTGAGGAATCGGCCGTGCTCGCTGTCCTCGCGGCCGAAGGCCTTGACAACCCGGGCGTTCCCGAGCACCTCGTGGACGACGCCCATCGCAGAACTCTCCAGCCGTTTGGACTCCCTGTAGTGGCGCCGCATCTGCTTTTTTGACCGTCTGGACAGGACGGCGAGGAATGGAGTTGTGGCCAGTGCGATCAGCGCGAGTTCTGCATTGATCCCGACGATGACCACGAAAACTGACACGAGTGTGAACAAAGCTGAAACCACGGGCAGGAGGTTGATCACGACCATGTTGCCTAGCGCCATCGAGTCGTACTGAATCCGGTATAGGGAGTCAGCAGTGCCCCGGCGGTCGTGGAAGGCGAACGACAGTCGCTGGACATGCGTAAGGAGTTTGCTGCGCATGCGCAGTGTCAGTTTCTCCTGGATCCAGGTGCGCAGAACGTTCTGGCTCAGGGTTTGCAGGTCGGTGAGGAGCACGACCGCGATCTGGAGGGCCGCTGCGAACGCCAGCAGCTGGGTGGGCGTGATCGAGTCGGGAAGGATCGCATCCGCCAGACCCGGAAGCGGCTTGTCACCCAGCACCGAGTCGACCGCGATCGCCAGGGGAATCGGCGAAAGGAGGAAGAGGGGGGTCGCGAGAAACTCGATCATCAGGAGGGCGAGTGCGGCGAGGTGATATCCCGCCGTCTCTGCGTAGATCCGGCTCCAGAGCCGCAGGTCGCTTTTTGAGCGCAGGCGGTGGGATTCGGCGCCGTGTTGAGAAGTATGTCGTGCAACGTCTCTCATTGGAGAGCTCCTGGCGTGCTGGTTGGGCGTGAACGGCGTACGCGAGCGGGCTGGCAGGGGCGGGCTCGTCGTGTACCGACGGCTGCGGCGCTCCATCCGCGGGACTTTGGGCGGTGGTCGAGCGCAGCACCTGACTGACTGCCGAGCGTGGTGGGGCGTCGACGGCGCGTCGGGCAGCACCTGCGGCGACCGCGGCCAATGTCAGCGTGATCAGAGGGGCGGCAGCTGCGACGCTGGCTGTCGTCGCCGAGCCATCGCCGCCAAGCGCGGCTCATCACCAACTCTTAAGAAACCGGCCTGGCCACCGACATGCCTCATTGTCTCAACCTCGAACTTTAAAGTCACCTATGAGAGGGAACACCAGGGCCACCTTTGCTTGACTTGGCGGACTGACCACAGGAGGTGAGGGCGGCTCACCGGAGTCGCGCACCAGCAGCAGGCTGCCTTGCTGGCACTCGTCTCTGTCGAGTGCTAATGTCTGGTTAGCACTCTCCTTAGGAGTGTGCCAGCTCAGTGCTGGCGGCCGAGATGGCACCGCGACGACGTCTCGACCAGTACACATATCCGACATATCACCTGTGAAAGGGGTTTGACGTGACAGTCACGATCAAGCCGCTCGAGGATCGCATCCTCGTTGAGCCGCTCGAAGCTGAGCAAACCACGGCCTCTGGCCTGGTCATTCCCGACACCGCCAAGGAGAAGCCGCAGGAGGGCAAGGTACTTGCCACCGGCCCTGGCCGCATCGACGACAATGGCAACCGGGTTCCTCTCGATGTCTCCGAAGGTGACGTCGTGATCTTCAGCAAGTACGGGGGTACCGAGGTCAAGTACGACGGCAAGGAGTTGCTGCTCCTCAATGCCCGCGACATCCTCGCGGTCGTCAGCAAGTAGGGGGATCTGCACCTATGCCAAAGATCCTTCTGTTCGACGAAGAGGCACGCCGCTCGCTCGAGCGCGGTGTCGACGCCCTCGCCAACACTGTGAAGGTCACCCTCGGCCCCAAGGGCCGCTACGTCGTCATCGACAAGAAGTGGGGCGCTCCGACCATCACCAACGATGGCGTGACCGTGGCACGTGAGATCGAGCTCGACGACCCGTACGAGAACCTCGGAGCGCAGCTGGCCAAGGAGGTGGCCACCAAGACCAACGATGTCGCCGGTGACGGGACGACCACCGCTACGGTGCTCGCCCAGTCGCTGGTGCACGAAGGTCTCCGGGCGGTCGCCGCGGGTGCCAGCCCGGTTGCTCTCAAGCGGGGCATCGACGCCGCCGTTGCCGCAGTCGAGGAGCGGCTGCGGGAGAACGCCCGTGAGGTCGAGACCACTGATGACATGGCGCACATAGCCACCATCTCCGCGCGTGACGAGGAGATTGGCCGCCTGATCGCCGAGGCCTTCGACAAGGTAGGCAAGGACGGGGTAATCACCGTCGACGAGTCGCAGACAATGGGCACCGAGCTTGAGTTCACGGAGGGCATGCAGTTCGACAAGGGCTACCTGTCGCCGTACTTCGTGACCGATCCGGAGCGGATGGAGGCCGTCCTCGACGACCCGTACATCTTGATCAACTCCGGCAAGATCTCCTCGATGACTGACCTGCTCCCGCTGCTGGAGAAGGTTATCGGCGCCTCCGGCACGCTGTTCGTGGTTGCCGAGGATGTCGACGGCGAGGCGCTGTCCACGTTGGTTGTGAACAAGATCCGCGGCACCTTCACCTCGGTGGCTGTCAAGGCTCCGGCTTTTGGTGACCGCCGCAAGGCCATGCTCGAGGACATCGCCATCCTGACCGGTGGCAAGGTCGTCTCGCCTGAGGTCGGTCTGAAGCTTGACCAGGTCGGTATCGATGTCTTGGGTCGCGCCCGTCGCCTCGTCGTGACCAAGGACAACACCACGATCGTCGACGGCGCCGGCGACAGCAGCGAGGTCAAGGCTCGCGTGGCACAGTTGCAGGCCGAGATCGCGCGTACCGATTCCGACTGGGATCGCGAGAAGCTTCAGGAGCGGGTCGCCAAGCTCGCTGGTGGAGTTTGTGTGATCAAGGTCGGCGCTGCCACCGAGGTGGAGCTCAAGGAGAAGAAGCACCGCATCGAGGATGCCGTCTCGGCTACCCGGGCCGCTATCGAAGAAGGCATTATTGCCGGCGGTGGCTCGGCTCTGATCCACGCAGCGGCGGCCTTGAGCGATGACCTGGGTCTTACGGGGGACGAGAAGACCGGTGTTTCCATCGTCCGGCGGTCATTGGCCGAGCCTCTCCGCTGGATAGCTGAGAATGGCGGCGAACAGGGTTACGTCGTGACCTCGAAGGTGGCCGAACTGAAGCCTGGCCAGGGCTACAACGCAGTCACCGACACCTACGGCGACCTCTACGCCGATGGGGTCATCGATCCAGTCAAGGTGACGCGCTCTGCGCTGGCAAATGCCGCTTCGATCGCCTCACTGCTGCTTACGACCGAGACGCTGGTGGTGGAGAAGCCCGAGGAGGAGGAGCACGCTCTGGCTGGCCACGGGCATTCTCACTGACGGAGTCACGCGTTGACCTGAGTCACGCGTTCAGCTGTAAAACAAGGGGTCTTCCTCGTACGAGAGGAGGGCCCCTTGGGTTGTCTCAAGCCCGGCATCGCGGCATCACATCGCTTCGGCTGTCGCGTGCACTGGTGCTACGCGCTGACTCGGCTAGCATGACCTTTTACCTGGCTCAGGGGAAAGGCTTGCCGTGTCGTCGTCATCCGGTGATCTCAGCCCAGTAGGTGTGCCGCATGCCTTCGAGACCCTCGGGCTGACCTTCGACGACGTGTTGCTGCAACCAGCCGAGAGCGACATCATTCCGTCACAGGTGAGCACCGAGTCCCGCGTCTCCAAGCGCATCGCTGTGAAGGTTCCGTTGATCTCCTCGCCGATGGACACCGTGACCGAGGCCCGGATGGCGGTCGCCATTGCCCGGCAGGGCGGACTTGGCATCATCCACCGCAATCTCTCGATCGAGGATCAGGCGCACCAGGTCGACGTGGTCAAGCGTTCTGAGGCGGGCATGATCGACGAGCCGATCACGATCTCTCCGAATGCCACCATCGGCGAAGCGGATGCTATGTGCGCTCGTTTCCACATCTCTGGCGTTCCCGTCGTGGACCGAGAAATGCAGCTACTGGGACTCATCACGAACCGAGACATGCGATTTGAGTCGGACCCGTCGCGGCCGGTGGCTGAAGTGATGACTCCGATGCCGCTGATCACAGGCCCAGTGGGAATCAGTCGCGACGATGCGATGCAGCTGCTCGCCCAGAACAAGATCGAGAAGCTGCCGCTCGTGGATGATCAGGGTCGACTCAAGGGTCTGATCACGCTGAAGGACTTTGTCAAGTCGGGCATGTATCCCGACGCCTCCAAAGATGATCAAGGTCGGCTGCGCGTCGGAGCGGCTGTCGGATACTTCGGAGACGCCTGGAAGCGTGCCATGGCGCTTATCGAGGAGGGTGTCGACCTGCTGGTGGTCGATACCGCGCACGGCCACTCCCAGGGCGTGCTGGAGATGGTACGCCGGTTGAAGGCCGAGTCGGCTGCGGCAAAGGTCGACATCGTCGGCGGGAACGTGGCAACGTACGCCGGAGCCAAAGCTCTCGTCGACGCTGGAGCGGACGGCGTGAAGGTCGGAGTCGGCCCAGGCTCCATCTGCACCACGCGCGTGGTCGCGGGCGTTGGGGTGCCGCAGGTAACGGCGATCCACAACGCCTCGCTGGCCTGCCGTCCGGCGGGTGTGCCGCTGATCGGTGATGGCGGCCTGCAGTACTCCGGCGATATCGCCAAGGCGTTGGTTGCAGGCGCGGAC
>Ga0193738_1000933_pt1 | contig 12651 bp, 11 predicted proteins | sample L2a1metaG_FD_144927 | JGI IMG/M metagenome (GOLD analysis project Ga0193738, IMG submission 144927) | Soil microbial communities from a riparian zone of the East river system, Colorado, United States - L2a1 | ecosystem: Environmental > Terrestrial > Soil > Riparian zone | place: USA: East River...
TAACAATTTATGCAGCGGAGCCTCATGGATAAGCGAGGATGCAACTGATGATAATAATGCTTGTGCAAAACCTTCTACGGAAGTAACACCAATTCAACTTTGTGCTTTTTCGCTGGAGAATACAGCGTTTTATAAATATATCGTTGAATCAAATGGAGTGAGCTCGATTCAATTGAATAATATTAATTGTGATAATTTAAATAGTGCTGCTGAAACTGGTTTTCAAATTGGATTCTTCGTGGGATCTTGCGGCTCACTTTTAAAGATCGGTTGTGAAACAGGATCCGGCGGTTCGGTAACGGCAACTACAGGATGGTTGCCTGCGGGAACGCAAGTAACGGTAGCAATAGATGGAAATTCGGGATCAAACTGTTCTTATAAAATAACTGCATTTAATGCTACGGTGTTACCTGTCACACTGAAATATTTTACAGCATGGAAGCGGCCGGATGCAAACAGGCTAACATGGCTAACAACGAGTGAAAAGAGTTTCTCCCATTTTGAAATAGAAAAATCATCTGATGGTGTAAATTTTTGGCGAATAAAAAGCATTGAAGGAAAAGGTGGAAATAGCAAAGAGACAGCATATACATTTGACGACAACGAAGTAAAAGCCGTGCAGTATTATCGCTTGAAATATGTGGATGGGAACGGACAATATAGTTATAGTAATATTTTGCGGGTAAATCGTGATGATGTAACAAACACAAAAGTGTTGTTTAGCAATCGAATTACCACTATGCTTGCGTTGCGTATTATTGATATGGATGCAAATGATCTGTCAATAAAAATAATTGACAACGCAGGAAGAACTATAAAAACGCAAAATGTAAAGATCAATGCGGGTGAAAATTCGTTAAACATCAATACCGGGTCAATTCCATCCGGATTTTATTACCTGATGTTGTCGGCGGATAATTATAAAAGGACTTTTTCATTTGTGAAATCATAAGCAGAACCAAACAGAATAGGAGGGCCCATGGTTATTTGCCTGCAATCACTTCTATTCTTTTTTCAGCAGGCTTGTGATAAATATCAGATTTAAGAATACCCCATTTATTTAACCGGTATTTTATAGAGGTACCAATTACTCCAAACCCATATGTTGAACTGCGGCTAAAGTTAATAGAAGAGGCTTCTTCAAAATATTTTGCAGGGCAAGATATTTCGCCGATCTCGTAACCGAGATAAAAGATCTGGCACAGCATCTGGTTATCAAAAATAAAATCGTCGGAGTTTGCCTGGAGATTTAGTTTTTCCAAAACCTCTTTTGAAAATGCCCTGTAACCTGTATGATATTCCGAAAGTTTTTGCCAGATAATAAAATTCTGCGTCCATGTAAGTATCCTGTTGGCGATGTATTTGTAAACAGGCATTCCGTTGATCATTGCCCTGTCTCCCAGGATTCTTGAGCCCAATACAACCTGGAAAACATCTTTGGCGATCAAATAAGCCATCGAAGGGATCAATTTTGGATTGTACTGGTAATCGGGATGCAGCATGATAACAATATCGGCACCGATCTTCAATGCATAATTATAACAGGTCTTTTGATTTCCACCATAGCCGTAATTGCGATCATGTCTTAAGATATGATTGATACCGATCCGTTTTGCAACTTCAACCGTATCATCTTTGCTGTTATCATCAACAAGTATCACATCATCTACAATATTAAAATCAATTTCGTTATAAGTTTTCTCGAGGGTTTTTGCTGCATTATACGCAGGCAAAACAACTATTACTTTTTTTTCGTGAATCATAAAAGATCGCGTATTAATTTGGGCAGACAAAATATAAAACCTTAACCAAAAGGACAAGGATTAACGATAACAAGTTAATAAAGGAAGGCTGATCAGGCTATTTTTTCCCCATTCATCTTCTCTTTTCGTGATGAGAAGAGCAATAATAGTGAAGCAATGCCCATTATTATTACCAGAATGAGTTGGAGGCTGTGTAAAAGGGTCGCAAAGGTAAGCCCATCCTCCTGTGAAAGACCGTAAAGCACCAGCCCCTGCGATACAAGCAAGTGGTAAGCCCCGATACCACCCTGTACGGGTGCTGACATGCCCAAACCGCCCGCAACAAGCAGAAAGAGAGCCGCCCCTGGTCCAAGTCCGCTTGTAAAGGGGAATGCAAATAAGGCAACATATACACTGAGATAATATAGCACCCAAATAAATATGGAATGAAAGATAAAAAGTCCTGGTTGTTTTAATTTTGCAACTGAACGAAGACCATCAATAAATCCTTTTGTAAGTTTTGAAAAAGCTGTTTCCTTTCCGTTGGTTTTGTTCTTTCTGCCAAAATATATTAGAACTGAGATCAGGGCAATCAGCACTATTATTATTATCGAAAGTAAAATGGGTGATCCCGAAAGCTGATCAAATTTTTTAACAAAGGGGTTAAAAATAGTTTCGTGAAAAAAATTGCCAAACCTTTTGAATTCAAGAGCAGCTACCAGCAGCATACAAATTAAAAGACTGATCACATCAATTATTCGTTCCACGATAACGGTTCCCAATAGCTTATTAAATGGTATTGCTTCCGCTTTGCTCAATGCAGCACATCTTGATACCTCGCCAAGCCGGGGGAAAGCAAGATTGGCAAAATAACCTACCATCAGGGAGTAAGTGGTTTTTTTTAGAGGAGGAGTATATCCTAACGGTTCGATCAATAGATTCCAGCGATGAGCCCGGATGATAAAAGCGATGATTGAAATTATGCCGGAGAAAGCCACCCAAAGCATATTTGCCCGTAAAATTTCGTTCAGGATCTTATTTACATTCATGCCCCGAAACGCAAGTAGCAGGAGAGCTCCTGCGGCAAAGAGTAATAATAAATACTTTATGATGCTTATTATTTTCGTATTCATCTTTCGTGTAAGGAAACTTACAAGTATGATTTATCTGATATTATCTACTTCTTCTTAATATCGCTAATAAAATTAGGTTAGGAATTTTATCATTACAGGAAAATATATTTGGTCTGAAGGAAAATTATTTCTTTTAGTATTTCATAAAATGCCGTGCGTTATATATTTTTTATTGTCAATTCGCAGTGTAAAACGTTTGGTCAATAACCCCTATAGTTTTATAAAGAAGCAGAATTGAAATTAAAATTGTGACCAGGGGTAAATATTTCTTCGCGTTGTTTGGAATAGTGCCAAATAGTTGAAATAACAGGAGAGGAAGGATGGGAATGAAATATCGTCCTTGTCCGCCAAAGATAAACCTGGCACCTACTGGCGTTATGGTCAGGTAAAGCCCCGTAATTAGCGCTACCAGCGAAGCCAATAAAAGCAAAGCGCTGATCCCTCTTTGCATCCTGGTGAGTTTAATGCTGCCATTATGATCGATGCTTGCCATTCCAAATAAAGCTAATACATATAAAAAGATCCAGGCATCAGGAAGGGGCGTATATGAATATCCAAAACGGCCGATGCACCCGATGATCCAATTCTTACCTTGTACGAGCACATTGCTTACCAGGTCAGCGATCATTCCCGGAATATTTTTCAGGTGAAATGCCAGGTTCTTTGAGGGATCAAACAAGAAATCATTCTGTAAAGGTGTGCCCCCCTGGAAATGAAAACTATTAATATATGCATTCCATGTAAGTGTTGGCAGCATTAATATGGCTACTAATAGTATTGTAAGTTTTATTTTAGAATAGGAAAAGCTAAATTTTTCAGACGGAATTATTAAAACCAGAAATGGAATAAAATAATAAGCTGCTTTTGAAAAAACCTGTATAGCAAGGGCAAAGCAAAACAGAATGATCTCGCGGGTACTTACCTTTTCTTTTTGGGAAAGCCATTTAATGATAAACGCAATAATTAAAAAAGTAGTTGCATTGCAAAGGGTGTCGTAGGTGACGGAGGCTGCCTGGTATAAACTCATTGGCGCAAGAGCTACCAGCATCAATACATTTTTGTAAACCGGCGTTATTTTAATAGCAAAAAATACGATAAGCAGATAAGCAAAGAGGCCGAAAGCCCGGCTCCACCACAGTACAGTTATGGGATTCTTTTTATAAACTTCGCCTAGTTTGACACCAATAATATTCGGAATGTACCCGACTGGGTTGGTATTGTAATTAGGGTTGCTATAGAAAATGGTATCCGTTTTATCATAAATAACACCCTTTAGTTCCTCTATGGTCTGTTTGCTGATTTTTGTTGTTTCATTAAAACGAATTCCCTGGAAACCTTGAACCACCTCATGCATTTTTGCCGGCATTGGGTTGCCAATTCCTCTATCACGGGACTGAGGTTTGAAATTGCCGTTAGCATAATACCAGGAATTATAAAAGTGACGGTCCTCATCGTTCGTTTGCCAGGGTGGATTTATGAAAACCAGCTTCATTCCAAAAAAAAGTCCTATAACCAGGAAAAAGTATTGAATTGGTATTTTGTTCCAGAAATAATCTTTCATGTGAATAGTTATTGACTTTTCAATTGAGAATTTAAAAAATTAGCATTCGCATTAGTCGGATCCAGTTTCAAAGCCTGGTTGATATATACCAAGGCTGAATCCCGCATGTTTTTATGATTATAGGAGATAGCAATATTGGCCAGGTTATTCGCATCATTTGGATTTGTTACCTTATATCTTAGAAGGCAAGCCAGAGCGCTATCGGCATGTCCCTGTCTCGAGTAAATGATTCCCCGGTATTTATCAATGGTTGGGTTAAGCATTTCCGGAGTTTTAGCATATTCCAATACTCCAGAGGCTTCATTTAATTTACCTGCATCGATCAAAGCTGGTACTTTGTTAGCCAATGCTAAATTAAGTATCTCCTGAGCCTTATATTCAACCTGGTTCACAGTGCCGCCAGCACCCAAACGTATCGCCTCTTTTTGTTGGAATATTACAGAATCCCAATTTTGGCGGTCGAACCAATAAAAGCCGTATAAATAATGCACACGGGCATGATAAGGATGTTTTTGAACCTGCTCAGTTAGAATTTTACCTGCCTCACCTAATAAAGCTTCACGTCGATTTGGATCGATCTCTTTCCTGGCAGAATCAAGTAATACAGCTCCTTTATACCAGGGATCTTTTAAATTCACATTAAATGGGTTAAACCATATGATCATAAAAACAAATAAGGCAAAACAAAGCGGCAAAAACTGCCGATAAGAAATGCGCAGAGCGGACCTGGTCTTTGTTACTGATTTCTTTTCAGCAATTACCTTTTCATTTTTATTAGGGGCTTTCGATCTTTTCTTGTTGTATTTATTTGACAAAACGGGCTATTTTTGAATGGAACAAATATACAGGCAAATTATTATTTTTAAATAAACGAACTCTATTGCTGAGATGATTTCCATAGATAAAACCAGATGAGTCTTTTAAAAAACAGCACCATTGTAATCGCAGGAGTTATTGTATCCAACCTATTGGCCTATCTATTTCACTTTATTGCGGGTAGAATGTTGGGTCCCGAGGAGTATGGCGAATTTGGAGCGTTAATGGCGCTATATTTAATTGTCGCACTACCAGTCGCGTCATTAGCTTTTGCTATTTCCAAGTTTACGGCAAAATTCAATACTGGAAATGCGCCTGGAAAAATAGCTCTTCTGAGAAAGAAGATGCAAAATGATGTCCTTATTTTTTCGGGTGTTATGCTTTTTCTTGTCATACTGTTTTCCAAGATCATTGCCAATTTTCTAAATATTACTTCAGCGATCTCGGTTACAATAGTTGGTATCACCTTAGTATTCGCTTTGCTTTTGCCGGTTAACAACGGAATATTGCTGGGAATGAAAAAGTTCAGAGTTATTAGCATGAATGCGGTCATTGAAGCCCTTGCCAGGTTAGTCTTGTTACTTGTTTTTCTGTATTTAGATTATAGTGTTAATGGAGCAGTTTTAGCATATGGTGTAGCATATTTTGTTGCGTTCTTATGGACGTTTCCATACCTCAAGGAAGTCAGGGTTACTGGTATTTCTGTCGATAAAATAGAAGTTAAACCGATTTACAAATTTATTTTCCAGGTACTTTTAGTAAATATTATCATACAATCTATTTTAAATGTTCCTTCTCTTTTTGTAAAACATTTTTACACTAGTGAGTTTACAGGCTACTGGACGGCTGCTCTTAATATTGCCAGGATATCACTTTTTATTACCGGCGCCATAACATTTGTAATGTTTCCTGAAATTGCCGGGGAAGAAGCTGTTCGGGCGAAAAGGAAGGTATTTCAGAAGGCTGCTTTTCTTGTTATAATAGCCTCATTAATAATGGCAATCATATTTTTTGCAATCCCCCAACTGTTAATAAATATTTTATATGGTTCCCAGTATTTGGGTGCTGTTAAGATCCTGGAATGGATGGGGATAGCAATGATATTTATCGGACTATTACAAGTTTATGCAAACTATTTTTTAGCAAAGTTGAAATGAAAATGTTCAACGTATCAGATTTAAAAAAATAAAAGTATTGAGTAGAAAAAGGTTAGAAATCTTTTGTATTATTAATCATCAATTTGGTTTTTTATTTTCGTTTTGGCAAATCTGTACTTTTTAATAGTTCAGGTATTGATCACTTTACAAATCCATAATTATTCAGTAATAATATGAGCAGTTATTTAGATTATTTAGATAAGAATTATTCAAAAAAAACTTTTTCAAGAAAAGTCGACTACATTAAATACAATTTTCAAAAATATCTTAAGTTCGAAAATATCGCGGAAGCAAGAATATTAGAAATCGGATCTGGACTTGGGGAAAATATAAAATATCTTAATGACAGGGGCATTACCACTATAGATATTGTTGACAATGATCAGGGTGTTTTGAATAATATAGGCAAGTCTTTTAAGATCCAAAGGGCAATATTTTGTGAACAGTTCGATAAGCTGGAAACTTTATTAGATAAATACGATGCCATTATAGCTACACAGGTGATGGAACATATACCCAGGAATGAACAGCTACTTTTTGTGAATACTTTATATAAGAGTTTGAAAAGCGGCGGATACATTATTATTACTGTCCCTAATATGGCTAATCCATTTACTTTATATGAAAGATATGGCGATATCACGCATGAAACGGGATTTACTGATAATTCATTAAAACAAATTTGCCTCAATTGTGAAATCCCTTTATCAAACATTGAAATTAAAGGGTTCCAGATCCCGCCATATTCAATTTTGAATATAATAAGAATTGCTTTTCAGAAATTTTTACATGCAACTATTTTACTCATGAGTATTATGAACGCGGGTGGGTATTCGAGAATATTAACGCCTAACATTACTTTAGTAATTAAAAAACAGGCAAGGGTTGAAGTTTAGGCCTTGAAAATCAGTAGTGGCTTTATAATAAAAGTATAATATGAGTGCCATAATAAAAAAGTTCGCCGATTATTTAGTGTCTAATCCGGTAACTGTATCATTTGCCAGGCTAATTCAAAGCTACCTATACAATAAGGAGAATTTTTTATTAAAAAAATCTACCCACGTTTTTAGCGATATCTATAATACAGATTTTTGGAATTCAAAAGAGTCCAAATCCGGGGGTGGCTCTACGCTGGAGGCGACTAAAGCTATTCGGGAACAACTACCTTACATCATCTCCCAATTTTCAATCAGGTCTATGTTGGATGCGCCATGTGGTGATTATAATTGGATGAGAAATGTAAATAGAGAATGTGACTATATCGGTGGCGATATTGTTAAGGAAATTATTGAAAGAAATAATAAGTTTTACTCATCGGATAAAGTTAAGTTTATACAGATCGATATAACATCAGATGAATTGCCACAAGTTGATTTGGTATTTTGCAAAGATTGTCTTCAGCATTTATCAAATGAAAGCATAAAAAAAGCATTGAACAATATTAAGAAAAGTGGTTCAAAATATTTATTGGTAACCTCCTATTCTAAAACATGGAAAAATCATGATATATACGATGGTGATTATCGCCCATTGAATTTATTGATCAAGCCGTTTTCTTTAAGCAAACCAATATTGCAGGTTAAGGAAAATTCCAGGGCAGCAGGGGTCGAGATTGATAAAGCAATGTATTTATTTGATCTAAATTCCATCAGTTCGTTTTGATCTCTGCTCTGTAATGTCAAATTGTTGAAAGAACAGATTCCAGCTTTTCAATAACTTTTGCAGTATCATAATGAAGCGCTTTTTCTCTACATCTTTGTTGCATCAAAAAATATTTTTCCTGATTCAATTCAACTATCTGTTTTATAAAGGTTATTAGTTCGTTTTTATCAGAGTAAAGGAACCCGGTTTCGTTATGAATGATCGTTTCTCTTGGTCCGCCACTGTTATGTGCAATCACCGGCGTGTAATGCATCATTGACTCTACCGGGATAAGGCCGAAAGGCTCATCTTTTGAACAAAGTATTGTTACTCTTGATTTTTTGTATAGATCGCTTAGAACTTCATCACTTACTTTTCCTTTGAATATAACAGATGATTGAAGACCTAAGTTCAGGGCAATATTCTCCAGGTTTTCTTTTTCTTCTCCTTCGCCTGCAATTACTAATCTATAATCCGGAAAAATATCCTTAATGGCCGAAAATGCATGGAGAAGAAAATCTATATTCTTAAATTTTGACAGTCTGCTTACTGTAAGAATGATTTTTTCCTTACTCAACTCGCAGAGGATATCTTTTATGATTACAGGAGGATAGATAACTCCGTCAGCTTTTCTTTTATATACATTTTCATAAGCATTTTTTGTAAAATTGCTATTGCAAATTACCAGGTCATTTTTTCTTTCAAGAGCGGTGTCAATATTTTTCAAAAATGGGTTTAAAAATTTAGCACCGGTTTTCATGAATCTGTTTGGTATAGCATTTATCCATGGCTTTGAATGTATAAAGGCACTGGGCTCATGACAATACCATGCAATTCTAATATCTCTTCCTTTTCTTTTATATATCCATGCCCACCAGTTAGATGGTAATACATGTGGAAATAAAATATATCCTGTATAATTTTTAAGCTGTTTGTTTATTTTGTATTGCCAGAAAGGGAAAAGTAGCCAATAAAAAAAAGAATTACTGGTGGGAATATAAAGTTGCTTAAACTTTAGGCTGGGATTTTCCTTTATATATTCCTCGGAAACCTTTGCACACAATATCTCAACCACATGATCTTTTGCCTGTAAGCCATTAGCAAATTTCAGAACTACGTTAGCTGCCCCTCCGGGTGATTGAAAATGAGGGAAAAGGAAAAGAAGTTTCATTGATTTTTTATATGGGATGGGATAAAAACCTGCCTTAACCTGTAAAATATAGTATTTACAATATACACTAGTGGGAATTTTACATTATGTTGTTTTAAAGCTTTATAACATTCATTCAGACTTTTATACATGCTGAATAAACCAGCATTACTCATACCACCACTTCTCATTCTTACCATTATATCCGAAATATAAACGGAATTTATTCTGAGTTTTTCAAAGAAGCGATATTGCATTTCATAGTCAGAAGCCATTTTAAATTGCATGTTGAATAATCCGTGTTCAATAAATACGGAACGACGTATAAAAAGAGCCGTGTTTGGAGGAAGCCATCCTTTTTTAAATAGACCTGGTTTAAAAGGAGAAGATTTCCAATACCGGGTAACTTTTGATAAGTCATTTCTATCAACATACACAATGTCTCCATATACGATATCGGCGTCAGGATTAGCAGCGAATGTATCGGCTGCCAGTTGAAGTACATTTGTATGAGCATACATATCATCTGCGCAAAGGAAACAAACGATGTCTCCTGTCGAGATGTTTATTCCTTTATTAAATGCATCATAAAGACCCCTGTCTTTTTCTGAGCGCCAGGTTAATGGATATTCTTTCAGTATATCAACTGTTTTGTCAGTTGAAGCGCCATCCACCACAATATATTCTTTATCAGTATAGCTTTGTCTCAATACACTTTCAATACAGTCACGAATAAATCTTTCGCCATTAAAAACCGGTGTAATAACAGAAAATTTCATTGATAGCTATCTAATATTAATCATTAAGGATTCCCATTCACTTTTTTGGGATAATTCGAAATGTCAAAACTGACTGCAGCCAGTAAAAGCTGAAACCCCAAAATTATCAAAAGTGTAGGTATGACAACCGTTCCTGTAGGGGCCGGTGTTTGACTGGTTCCATATTCGATATAATTTATAATTCCATAGATCAGGCCGAATAAAAACAATGGAATGCCGAAAAGCATATATACGGATGCAATATTAAAGTCAAACAAAAAGTATTTAAGAATAATACGCCGGATAAATGCCTTTAATAATTTTGGCGGGAACCCTAATAATGTTCTTGTTAATGAAAGATGGGAGATTTCATCTCCATATTTAGCTTTCATCGGGATCTCCTGAATAACCGCATCTGCATGATATAATTCGATCAACATAGACGATTCAAAGAAATACCGTTTATGGATCTTGTCGAGATTAATACTTTTCAACATGTCCTTGCTTATTGCTACAAAACCGTTGTTAGGGTCAAAGATATTCCAATACCCGGAAGCCGCCTTAATACAAAAACTCAAACCCAGGTTGCCTATTCTTCTTATTACCGGCATTTTTTTAAGTGCCTTAAAATCCCTGAAGCGATTGCCTTTTGTATAATCTGCCTTATTTTCGATCAGGGGTTTTATCAGGCTAGGAATATACGAGCTATCCATTTGGTTATCTCCATCCATTTTAATTATGATATCACTGTTTAGCTCGACAGATTTTTTAAAGCCGGTTTTCATCGCGCCACCCACACCCTGGTTTATCTCATGCGTTATTAAAATTATTTTACCATTTGATTCTTTCAAATGCACCAGGATTTTTTCAGTATCATCTTTAGAACAATCATTGACTGCAATGATCCATGTAACTTCAGGGGGAAGTTGATTTATTACATCTTTAATGTGTCTTGATACATTATAGCATGGTATGACTACCGTAATGATCATTGATCTGTTCTTTTATAGATGAAAAAGACCTCCTGTTCCCTACCGAAAGGGATTAAAGTTACACCGTTGTTGGTTTGTGACTTAACGGCTCCATGTACGGAAGCTGGCTTATTTTCTGATCCTTCAGGCACGGTGATCTTTCTCGTTATATTATTTTTTTTCGACATCCAACCTTCAAATTTTTAATGGAGTAATTCATGGATAGGATGTTTGATTTTGAGGCGGTAAAATATAAAAGATTCACCAAAGCTGCAAATAAGGAAAGGCCAGGGTTGGCTAGTTAGCGGCCTAACACTAAAGCAATTATGTTAATCCACCATATTTATTTAATTTGGGATTTTTAGAGACTGATCCTTTTATTCAACCATTATGGCAAGTAAGAAGCTACCAAAGTCGAAAAGAGCAGCCCCACACTCTCCTGCGCCGAAGAAGAAGCTTAAAGTAAAGAGGGATTATTCTTTGCTGCCATGGTTTTGTTTAGTGGCTGTACTTACTGCGGTTTGCTTATGGCCCATGTTAAAAAATGAATTTACAAATTGGGATGATGAATTTTATGTCATAAATAACCCGCTTCTTCGCGGACCAGACTGGAAAGGTATTTTTTCGCAACAGGTATTAGGCAATTATCATCCACTTACCATTCTCAGTTATGCTTTTAATTTCGCGATCTCCGGGCTCGATCCTTTCTCTTACCTTTTAGTGAATTATTTATTTCATATTGTCAATACACTGCTTGTATTTTATTTTATCTGGAATATATCGGGAAAAAATAAAATAATTGCTGCATTTGTTGCTTTAGTTTTTGGCGTTCATCCAATGCATGTGGAATCTGTAGCGTGGGTAGCAGAAAGAAAGGATGTTCTTTATACATTCTTCTTTCTTCTTTCATTGATACAGTACTGGATCTTTCTTACTAAGGGGACAAAGAAAAATCTTGTTTTTTGTTTTTTATTTTTTGTTTTATCGTTGTTGTCAAAACCCGCAGCGATCGTTTTGCCCCTCGTTCTTTTTTTACTCGACTATTGGTATGGGCAAAATCTTAAAAAAAATATTGTATTTAAAATACCATTCTTTGCGCTGTCAATAGTATTTGGGATCATAACGGTGAGTATTCAAAGTTCATCGGCTATGGCCGGCCTTAGTATTTTTTCGATCACGGATCGGTTGTTTTTTGCCTGTTATGTATTAATGACTTACTTCGTTCGCTTTTTTGTTCCTTATCCCTTGTCTGCTTTTCATCCATTTCCAATAACAAATTTTGCGGGTTGGCCGATCTATCTCTCGCCCATTTTTGTTGTTGCACTATTAGTTGCTTTATGGTTTTTACGTAAAAATAAAGTTGTTGTCTTTGGAATATTTTTTTATGTGATCAACCTATTGCTTGTTTTGCAAATTATTTCTATTGGACTTACGATCGTATCTGAAAGATATACTTATGTGCCTTATATAGGTCTTGCTTTTATGTTAGCCATGCTGGTAAGCCGCATAAAATTTGTTCCCCAAAAGGTCTCATTGGCAATAGGCGCCGTGGCCATCATTGTATTTGGGGTCATTACCTTTCAGCGTACGAAAGTTTGGAAAAACAGCGGCACCTTATGGACAGATGCATTGAAGACGTATCCCCGGGCCCCTTATGCAAGAACAAACCGGGCAAACTATCTTTCAAAGCTTGCGCTACGTCCCGATCAAAAAACATTTGCA
>Ga0193738_1000934_pt1 | contig 12621 bp, 12 predicted proteins | sample L2a1metaG_FD_144927 | JGI IMG/M metagenome (GOLD analysis project Ga0193738, IMG submission 144927) | Soil microbial communities from a riparian zone of the East river system, Colorado, United States - L2a1 | ecosystem: Environmental > Terrestrial > Soil > Riparian zone | place: USA: East River...
GTCGTGTTGAGGAAGGCGACCATGCCGAGCAGCCCGTTTCGCATCAGCGTGCCGCGGTACTCCACTTCGGCATAGGCGAGGCGTTCGCCGCGGAACTGGCCTTCGGCGTATCCACGCGCGGAGCGTCCGTAGGTGTCCCCCGCGGTCGAAGGCAAGTCGAGGAAGGGGGCCGCGCCGTCCGTGACCAGGTCCGCGTAGCCCCAGAAGGCGAGTTTGTGCCGGCGGTCGCGCGAGATGGGCACGTAGCTGCGCGCGTCGATCGTGAGCTTCTGCCAGGTCGAGTCTCCTCCGAGGAAGCCGTCGAACAACGCCCGATAGCCGGCCTTGGCGAGCCATCCGCGATCGGCGTTGATGAAATTGTCGCGGCTGTCCCACACGAGATCGACGCTGGTTCCGGCGGCGGCCTGCGCGTCGAGCGGCAAGTCGTGAGCCTCGCTGTATTTCACGAAGGGCGACTCTGTCCACGCGGCTTCTTCCCCTTCGCGCGGGCCGACGTTGGTGTGGTTGTCGTAGTAGAGTCCGCCGCCCGCGTACAGCGACGGACGCAGCCGGTAGTACGCCGTGTTGTGGAGGCGGAAGAAGTCGAAATCGGCGAGCGTGCCGTCGCGGGTGTCCTCGCTGGTGCCGAGTCCGTGGGTCTCGAGGGACGTCCACTGGAACCGATAGTCCCCTTCGAGGCGCCATCGGTTCGCCGGCGCGTTCATCGTGAAGCGGTTCGACAGTGCGGTCTGCTTCTTGGTCGAAAACGTCGCGCTGGCGACCAGCGACGAGATCTGCGTCGTCGCCGGATCGCCGCGGTAGAACGCCACGTTGCCCGCCGCGCCGAACAGCACGCCGGCCGACGGCTTCGCGCCGATCACCGGCGCGAACGCGATCATCTTCTTGTGATAATCCCAGGGTGGTGCCTGGGCGGGCGTCTCCTTTTTCCGCAGCTTCCGCACCAGGTCGAAGATGTCCATCGTCTCCGGGTCCTGCGACTGCGCGAAGGCCGGCGCCGCCATCACGAGGACGGTGACGATGAAACACAGGAGTCTGCCGGCGTGACGCATGGCGGGAGGCTTTCACGCTAGCGGCGGCGCCAACCCGCGGCTATGCGGAATCGGCATCGGGCGCTCACTGAGAACGGCAGCGCTGCCATGCCTGGAGCGATTCGAAGTATTGCGCCGACTCCGGTGTCGAATTGGCCGCGATGTAGGCGAGCAGCATCTTCTTGTGTCCGCAGAGCCGCTTCTCGACATACCAGCTGAGCGGAAACTCCACGTCCTCCTTGCGAACGAGGCCCGATCGTACCGCCGCTTGCAGCTGACTCACCAGGAAGAAGAAGCGGTCATACCGGTCCCCGATGAATCGCTGCGTTTCCGTCCGCCGTGGCCCGTCGGCCCGCAACGCCGCCTGGAGTGCGGGAGCCACGTCAGCCGGCAGAATGCGCACCTTCGTGCCCGGCGCGATCTCGTAGATGCGGCCCTCCTCCCAGTCGAGCATCGACATCGCATCCCAGCCCTCGTCCTTCAACATGACGCCGATGATCGTCCGCGCCATCTCGGCCTGTTTCCACTCGAGCTCCCGGACGCTTTGGGTCACGGCACGCTGGTACTGGCCGATGCCGATCGCGGCGGCGACGAGCGCGCCAATGATCGCCCCGTACTTGGCGATGCTGTCAAACCGGCTGACCTCAGACACGTCTATCTCAGTCCGAGAGGTCCGCTGTGTGCTGTTGAGCGCGTCGTCCAGCTGAACATCGATCTCTTCAAACTCATTTCACCAACCGGAATCCGAGGTGGTTTGTGCCGGTACCGACATCGCCCTTCCCGCGCGTCCCAACCATATAGCGCGAGCAGTACTGATCGGTGCAGAGAAACGACCCGCCCCGATGAACGCGCTTCTTGACGCCGGGTTCGGCGCGATCGAACGAGTCGGCCGGACCTTGCGGGTTGCGGGCAACACCACCATCCGCTGCCAGCTGGGCGTAGTAGTCGGCGCGATACCAGTCGCTCACCCACTCCCACACGTTCCCACCCACGTCATAGAGCCCGTAGGCATTCGACGGAAACTGCGCGACGGGCGCGACGCCTTCGAAGTGGTCCTCGCCGCTGTCGTGATGGGGAAACTGGCCCTGATGGGTGTTGGCCATCAACTTGCCGCCCGCGCTGAACTCATTCCCCCACGGAAAAATCTGCCCCGTCATCCCTCCGCGTGCCGCGAACTCCCATTCCGCTTCGGTCGGCAGGCGCTTACCGGCCCACTGCGCGTAGGCGAGCGCGTCCGCGTATGTGATGTGCACGACTGGATGGCGCTCTTTCCCGGTAATCGAGCTCTTCGGACCGAGCGGGTGACGCCAACTCGCTCCGCTGACGTCCGCCCACCATCGATACGGATCGCTGAGCGGAACGGCCTGCGGGGGAGGCGCAAAGACCACTGACCCGGGCACGAGGCTCGAGGCCGGCGCACCCGGAAAATCTTCGGCGCGCGGCGTCTGTTCAGCCACCGTGACGTGCCCGGTGGCGTTCACGAAGCGCGCGAATTGCTCGTTCGTGACTTCCGTCGCATCCATCCAGAAGCCGTCCACGTAGACGCGATGCACCGGCCGCGAATCTGTCGTCGCCTGCATCCCGACGGGATCGCGCATCTCCTTCGGATCGTGCGCGCCCATCGAAAACTCTCCGCCGGGAATCCACACCATGCCATTGGGCGCGGGCCCTGCCGGCGAATTCCTGTTCGCAACGGTTGGAAGGAATCGATTCGCTGTCGTTGCGTCGGCCGGAGGCAGCGCGGCGTCCGCGGACGGCTTCGGGCGCGTCGCGACGAAGGCTGCAATTGCGGCCGCGGCGATCGCCACGACGACGAGCCAGGTCCTCCTCATTTGACCCGGCATTCTGGCCACGGTGTCGCCGGAAAAGGGAGAGAAGAACTACCTGAATCGATACCCGGAAAACTACCAGTCCGAAGTTGCTGGCGGCGCCGTGCGCACCACGTTGCGCGGGGCCCGCCGTAGAACCAGCAGGACGCCGATCCGCGCGACGAGAATCCTAAACCGCCCCAGGACGCGGCGACCATGACAGACAATCAGCGTTGCAGAGAGTCTCGGGACGCCCGCGCGACGGCCACCGACGAAGCGGACGCAACAGCATCGTAGTACTTGACGAAACGCTGCGGTTCGGTGGCCTTGTACGACGCGAGGTTCTGGGCCCAGCGGTAGGCGATCGGCTGATAGCGGAGCTCGACGTGAACGCTGGCAGCGCCGGCGGCGGCGACCCGGTAGCGAACGCGATCTCCCTCCCCGGTGAAATCCTGGTCTTCCGCCGCGCCGCCGAACACGGCGATCTCCGCTGCTGCGGTCTGCTTGTTGAAACCCCGCGGCAACAGCCGGTTGTCTTTCAGGTACTGCGTCGCCTGGAGCAGGCCGGTCGTTGGGGCGCCGGCCGGCGTGCCCATGATCGACTCGTAGACCTGCACTTGATCGCCGCTGGTGATCTGCCCGTAGTGCGGCTCGAAGGCGCCGGCGTCCGCATCGCCGGCGTTGCCTTCGATGAGTCCACTGGCGTTCACGCGCCCAGACTCGAACACGGTGCGGCCCTGGCGGTCTGTCACGGTGACGTGAATCCAGGCGCGGCGGGACGGATACCCGGTCGGGAACTTGTGACCGGTCAGATTGCGCACGACGACGTCGAGTTCCAGCGTGTCGCCGGCCATGGTGACCCGCTCGATCACGATGGTAGCCGTGTCCTGTTCGAGCTGCCGAACGGTCGCGCGCGCGACGGCCTCGAGCTCCGCCGATGTGGCCTCCATGCCGAGCTCGTCGCGAAAACGATTCATGAGCCGCAGCATGAACGCGTTTCCGCCGACGAACGTGTGCTGCGAAAGGCTCGGCCGCTCTTCACCGAGCACGGAGGCGACACGCACGGGGCCATCGACGCGCGGCATGTGACACGACTGGCACGAGCGCCGCTCGTCATCGAACGCGCTGTGCCGCCATTCCTGGTACGGCATCTGCTCGGGCAGCGACCCGATGACCGCGCCGCCAGGACCGCGAGCAGTCGTGACCAGCGTGTGGCAGGTGGCGCACAGCTCGGACTGCTGGATGTGCGCCCCCTGCTCCTGCTCGAAGCCGGTCACCGAATGCATGATGCGGCTCCGCCCGGGATTCGGCGCGAAGGGGCCGAACGCCCGCCGCCGGCCGTTGGCGAGCGGAGGGGCGACGACGAAGTTGCCGTTGAAACTCTCGCGCGTGCCGAGCCGCTCGGCGGAGATCTGGTGGCAGACCGTGCACGACACGCCGTCGGCGGCTGGCGTGTGGCAGGTCGCGCACTCGTCCTCGATCTCGGTGCCCAGCGACGGATGGTCGAGCGTCTCTCGACGAATGCTGGCGCGAACGTAGGGATCTCTCGAGGAGTTCGCCATCATCGAACCACGCCAGCTGGCGCCGATCGATACATCCTGGCCGGCCGGTCCGACCAGGTTGTTGTGACAGGCGAGACACTCTGTTGACGCCGCGAACATCGAGGCGTTCGCGGAGACCGGTTGACGGGCCGGTGTCTGTGCGATCACGGATGTCGCTCGCGCGGCGCGCAGATCCACCAACAACACCGCCGACCACACGACCGCCGCGGCAAAGACTGCTACTCCCCCGCGGTTCATTTCCAGAACTCGAGGAATCCGCCGTCGAACCAGTCCCACAGGAGATAGACGAGCGCTTGCCGGCGCCGATCGTCGCGCTGGGTGATCGGCACGCGGACCCCTGCTGCAATCATTACGTGCTGCAGCTTCGACAGCGTGACCTGCAGTTGAGGGACGATGTCCCATTCGGACGAGCCGCCCTCGGGCCTCGCCCACAGCACCTCGACCTGCGGGGACCAGGCACGGCCGAAGCCCCGGTCGGCGGCGATGGTTGTGCCAAGCGCGGAACGGACGAACCCTTCTCGAGGGGCCGAAGAATCGGACGGCAGCTCGACGCCGGCGTGCAGTTGCAGAAAGCTATTGCGCGGGAGCGCCTGCCCCCACATCGCGAACGGCTCGAATACGGTGTAGCCGTTGCCGAGCCCGCTCGCCTCGTCGCCGGTCGGCAAGATGACCTCGAGCCCCGCGGCGCTGATCTGGCCGCGCCGCATGCTGGCATGAAGCGTACGCTTGAAGGCCAGCGCGACATCGCCGAGGCCGCGGCTCCAGTCGCCCGCGGCGCCCTGGTTCGCAGCGATTGGCGCCACGAGCTCGATCTGATTTCGCGCGCCGAGCCGATGCTCGTAGATCAAGTGGCTCTCGAACGATTGTTCCCGGCGGCCGGTGACCGCCATCGTCCAGACCGCTTCGTTCTCGGGGAACGCCTTCTCGGTAAAGAACGCGCGCGGCAGGTTCAGGTCGCCCTGCGGCCAGGCCGGATCGGTGCAGAATGTGCGGATGTGCGAGATCGCGAGCCGGATGTCGTCTGGTAACAAGGCGTCACCAAACGCCGGCATGTGCCGATCCAGGGCGCGCACAGGGCCGCCCTCGTGGACGACGGCGAACCAGTCCGGGTCAGGTTCGCCCGTCGCAAACGAACAGTCGCTGAAGTCGGGAAGGGGCGCGTCGAACCCAACCACCGAGCGCGGGGATCCCTTACCGTCGGGCCCGTGGCAGGTTGCACACGCGGTACGGTACAACTGCTCGCCGGTCTGTTGAGGCGCCGGCGGCTGTTGGCGCGCCTGCACCGGCAGCGATGTGAGGACGATGCCGGCGGTGACGAGCCCGCAACGGGCAATTCCTGAGAATCTCACCGATGGTGCGTTGTATCAGGGGTGCATGAGAACCGGATGAGAACAACATGAAGCTCCTGCTCGTCGAAGACGACCCGAAGATCAGCCACTTCCTGCTCAAGGGACTACGCGAGGACCAGCATGTCGTGGACCTCGCCGAGACCGGCACCGCCGGCCTCGACCAGGCCGGCCAGGCAGACTACGACGCCGTGGTGCTCGACCTGATGCTGCCCGGACTCGATGGCTTCGATCTGTGCCGCGCGCTCCGAAGCCAGGATGTCGCCACGCCGGTGCTGGTCCTCAGCGCGCGCGATCACGTCCGCGATCGCGTGCGCGCGCTCGATTGCGGCGCCGACGACTATCTCGTCAAACCGTTTGCCTTCGAAGAGCTGCTGGCACGGCTGCGCGCCCTCGATCGACGAGGCCGTAACCGGCAAACCTCACGGCTGCTGTCCTACGGACCGCTCGCGATCGACCCCGCCGATCATCAAGTGACGTTGAGCGGTCACGTGCTGTCGCTGACCGCCACCGAGTACCGGCTGCTCGAGTACCTGGTCCGCCGCGCCGAGTGCATCGTGACGCGGGACCAGCTGGCGGAGCACGTCTGGGGTGGTGACTACGATCCCTCTTCTAACGTGGCCGATGTCTACGTCGGCTATGTCCGGCGCAAGCTTCAAGCGACACGGTCAGAGCCACTGATTCACACCGTCCGCGGTCTCGGGTACACGCTGAAACAGGAGGCGGCCACGTCATGATCCGGTGGGGCACGCGGATGCCGTTCCGGTTGCAGCTCACGCTGTGGTGGGCGGCCGCATTCGGGCTGCTCCTCGCGGTCGCCAATATCGCGATCTACGCCGCCTTCGACACGTACCTCCGACGGGATCTGGACCGGAAGGTGCGCACCGTCGCGGCAGCCGAACTCGCGTCGTCCACCGACGGCCCCGGCCTTCACCTGCATCCGCTGCCGAAGGACGCGCTCGCGGAGGGCGAGTTCGCCGATACCTTCGTTCAAATCCTTTCGGCCGACGGCACCGTGCGGCTGGCGTCGCCCGCGCTCCGGGATCGGCCGGCGCTGATCGGACAGACCGACGTGCAGGCGGCCCTCGAGGGGCGCGCGCCGCTCGTGTCCCTCGTCGTCAACGGACGCCTGGGACGTGCGGCCGTCCTTCGCACCGAGATCGATGGCCAGCGGTACGCGATCATCGTTGGCCTCTACCGTGACGGCATCGATGCGCATCTCACCCAGCTGGCGTGGGTGCTTGGACTCGTGTGGACGGTGGGTCTCATGACAACCGCCGCGCTCGGTTACTGGCTGGCGTCGAGATCCCTGGCGCCGGTCGTCGGCATCTCGCGGCGCGCCGCACGAATCGCCCGGGGAGATTTCGCGGCGAGGCTTGACCCGCCGGTCAGGCTCGACGAGGTCGGCGAGATGACTCGTTCGCTCAACGAGGTTCTCGATCGGCTGCACGGCGCGCTCGAGGCGCATCGCCGCTTCGCGTCCGACGCCTCGCACGAACTTCGTACGCCGATCACCGCGATGGCAGGAGAGATCGACGTCACGTTGATGCGTCCTCGCACGGCCGAGGAGTATCGCGACACTCTGGAGGTCGTCCGCGAACGCCTGTCGGCCCTGACGACGCTGTGCGAGGACCTGATGATGCTCGTCAACGCGCAGGAAGGCGCGCCGGGCCTGGAACTGAGGGAGGTGCGGCTGCTGCCGCAGCTGCAGCAGAGCGCCGCTCGATGTGCCGCTGCCGCTGCCGCGCGAGATGTCCGCCTCGAGATGCGCGACCTGCCCGACCTGGTCGCGTACGCCGACGCGAGGTTGCTGGCACGCGTGCTGGACAACGTCCTCGCCAACGCCGTGTTCTACAACCGGAACGGAGGACAAGTCGAGATCTCTGGCGCCGCTGTCGATCGGTCAGATGCGGTTGCGGTCGAGACCATCGTCATCACCGTGCGCGACACGGGATCCGGGATTCCGCCCGAGGAGCTCGAACGGGTCTTCGATCGGTTCTACCGGCTGGATCGGTCGCGCGCCCCCGGAACTGGCGGGAGCGGGCTCGGGCTGGCCATCTGCCGGGAGGTGCTGGCCGTGCTCCGCGGATCCATTCGTATCACCGCATCCTCGAGCGAAGGGACCACGTTCGAGATCGCATTGCCGGGACGTGTGACCTCTTCGCTCCGTATCTCGGAACCGCTGGGTAGCCCGAGGCCCATCTCGATGCCGGCCTGATCATCGCGGCCCCGGTGGAATCGCGCGTCAAGCCGGCGGCGGCTCGGTGGTCCGCGTTACACCGTGGCCTCCCACGATCTCCGGCCGAGACTCCAGTATTTCGGAGGTATGACGGCGCGTCAGTCCGGTCTGCGATGGCTCGGAATCTGCAGCCGCGCACCCGTCATGAATCTTGCGAGAACGCGATCTCGGGTCTGGCTCGGTGCTTTCGCCCTGCTGGCGCAGGTAGGGGCCACGGCTTGCACCGGTAAGCCACAGGAGGCGCCTCCGGCCGCCACGACTCCGCCTGCAGAGATGGCGCCGGCAACGTCGCCGGCCGTTGCCAATCCTTCCGCGACCGACGCGCCCATCCCTGACACGCCCTCACCGCTCGACGCCATCCCCGAAGGCGTGCGGGTCCTGATAGACAAGCCGTTCACCGGCGATTTTGAGGAGATGGTCACGCGGCGCATCATTCGCGTCGGGGTCACGTTCAACCGCACACACTACTTCATCGACAAAGGGCAGGAGCGCGGGCTGACCTACGAAGCGCTGAAGTTGTTCGAGAGCGATCTGAACACCAAGCTCAACACGGGCAACCTCAAACTGCACGTGGCGATGCTGCCGATGTCACGCGATCTGCTGGCTCCGTCCCTGTTGCAAGGCAGGGTCGACATGATCGCGGCCATGGTCACCGTTCGTCCCGAACTGGAGGCGCTGGCGGACTTCAGCGAGCCGACGCGCACGAACGTGAGCCAGGTGGTGGTCACGGGGCCGGGAGCGCCGGCGATTGCGACGGCGGACGATCTCGCGGGCCAGGCGGTGTACGTTCGAAAAGCGAGCGCCTATTACGACAGCCTCGTCAAGCTGAACACGCAGCTGAAAGCGCGCGGCAAACCGGAGATCGTGATCGACGAGGCCCCCGACGTCTTCGAAGACGACGACATCCTCGAAATGGTCAACGTCGGTCTCGTGCCGATCACGATCGTGGACGACTACCTGGCCGAGTTCTGGCGCCAGGTGTTCACCGGCATCACGGTTCACAAGGACGTCGCCGTGCGCGGCGGCGGACGCCTCGCCGTTGCGGTTCGCAAAGGGAGTCCGAAACTCCGCGAGGCCGTCAACGACTTCATCCGCAAGCATCCAAAAGGCGACGCGTTTCGCAACACCATCGAGCGCCGGTATCTCGATAACATCAAGTTCGTCAAAAACGCCGCGGCGGATGCCGAACGGCGGAAGCTCGAAGCGGTGGTCGAGATCTTCAAGAAGTACTCGGGCCAGTACAAGGTCGACTACCTGCTGATGGCCGCGCAGGGCTACCAGGAATCGAGACTTGACCAGGAGGTCAAGAGTCCTGTCGGCGCGATCGGCGTCATGCAGGTCATGCCGCCAACCGGGAAGGAACTGAACGTCGGCAACATCTCTCTTGTCGATCCGAACATCCATGCCGGCGTGAAGTACATGCGGTTCATGATGGACCGGTACTTCAAGGATGAGCCGATGGACAACCTCAACAAAACGCTGATGACGTTCGCCGCTTACAACGCGGGCCCCGGCCGCATCCGGCAGCTCCGACGCGAGACCGAGAAACGAGGCCTCGATCCGAACGTCTGGTTCAACAACGTCGAGCGCATCACCTCGGAGCGCATCGGCCGCGAAACGGTGACCTACGTCAGCAACATCTACAAGTACTACATCACCTACAAGCTGGTTACCGATCAGAATGCCCGCCGTGATGCGGCGAAGGCGAAACTCGGGAAGGGCAAATGATTCGTGCATGGATAGCAATCATGGCGTTCGTCGTCGTCATCGGTCCCGCCTCCGCGGTGTACGCGCAGGCGCCCCAGGATGTGGTGATCACGATCACCGGTGACAAGCTGGTCGGCGAGATCATTCGTGTGGACAAGGACGTGCTGACGTTCTCGACCGGTTACTCGGACGTCGACTTCAAGATCGAGTGGGACAAGATCGCGTCGATCGAAAGCACCCGCCAGTTCCTCCTGGAAACATTCGACGGCAAGCGTTTGTCCGGCTCACTGACCGTGGACCCGAATACGAAGGCTGCCGTTCAGATCGCGGGGACGAGCGTCCCGCTGGCGCAAGTCTCGGTGGTGCAGCCGATCGAGCGGAAGTTCTGGTCGCGGTTCGACTCGGGCCTGGACTTCGGCTACAGCATGACGCGCACCAATAACGCGACGCAGCTCTCGCTCGGGTCGAACCTCTCCTATCGTGACGAGGACTACTACGACGTGCTGTTCGCCAATGTCTTCCGCAGCTCACAAGACGATGTGCCGGACACGCAGCGCTGGGACATCGCGAATGACTTCCGCCGCTTCCTCGGCAGCCGCTGGTATGTCAACACCACGCAGGACTTCCTGAACAGCGAGGAGCAGGGCCTGAAACTGCGCTCGTCCATCGGCGGCGGCGGCGGGCGATACCTGCTGCGTTCCGCGTCCCAGCACCTGGCCGTCGGCGGCGGCGTGGCCTGGACCAACGAGAACTACACCGACGAGACGCTGCCGACGAAGGACTCGGCCGAGGCGTATCTCACGACCGAGTTCATGACCGAGAAGCTGAAGATCACAGACTTCATCACGCGGTTCACCTACTACCCGAGCCTGACGGTCGATGACCGGTACCGCCTGGCATACCGGTTCGACTTCGACTTCAACCTGCCGGGAGACTGGTACTTCCGGGTCGGGTTCTTCGACAACTACGACAGCAAGCCGCCGGAGAGCTTTTCCAAGAACGACTACGGCTGGTCGAACGCGTTCGGCTTCAAGTTCTGAAGCGGCGCGATCATTCAATCATTGAGGAGGAACAACATGCTTTCCAACAGGGTCATCGTCTTGGCGATCGTTGCGCTCACGCTCGCGCCGGTGCCCGCGCGGGCAGACGGCATGATCATCCCCTTCTTCGGTGTGAATTTCGGCGGCGATTCCGGCAAGAAGTTCTCGGAAGGGTTCGACACCAGTCAGTTCAACTGGGGCGTGAGCTTCGCTTTCATGGGCGGCGGCGTCTTCGGCGTCGAGGGGGACTTCAGTTTCAGCCCCGACTTCTACGGCAAGACCGACCTGGGCGGTAGCAGCGCGCTCACGGCGACGGGCAACCTGCTCGTCGGGATTCCCTTCGGCGGCCAGCAGGGCTTCGGCGTCCGTCCCTACGGCCTCGTCGGCGCGGGCCTGCTCCGATCGAAGTCGGATTTCGGAACCGAGGTCGCCGACATCGACGAGAACAATGTGACGTGGAGCGCCGGCGGCGGCGTCCTGCTGTTCTTCGGGAGCAAGGCCGGTCTGCGTTTCGACGTGCGCTACTTCAAAACGATCGACGATCTGGAGATCGTCGGCATCCCGATCGCCCAGTCGCCCGGGAAGGTCGATTTCACGAGAGGCTCGCTCGGCTTCGTGTTCAGGTTCTAGGACTGGCGGTCTCGAGCTGTGGCGTGCGCCAGCTGCTCACGATGAGTGCGATGAGCAGCATCTTGCCGAGCCAGTCGCCCGCATGAACAGCGCCGAGGGCGACGGGCATGCCGTCGAAGATCACGGCGCCCGACAGCTGCACCACATAAAAGGCGAGCCAGAGCACCAGGCCGAGAGAGGCCGCGCTCTTCCAACTCACGATGCCGAGGCGGCCGATCAACCAAGCAAGCAGCCAGGCTGTGATCAGCTCCCGCAGGGGCGCCACGAAGAACTTCCAGGGCGGCATTGCGGTCGCATTCGCGCCTTTGGCGGCGACCCAGATGTCGCCGAAGACGAACGGGCTGTACCAAATCAGACTGAACGCGAAGGCGGCAATCGCCGCCACGACGATGGCGCGATAGTTGAGCCCCCGAAACTTGGCATTCATTTCAATTTCTCCCGTAGAGCAGCGAGCCGGGGGTGGTGAGTAACTCGCCGGTCTCGAGCAGCGTCTTCAGACCCGAAAGGACCATGGGCCAGCCGCCGTACAGCTCAGGCCTGGCATCGACCGGCAGGTGGTCGTGGATCACAACGAGGCGGCAGGAATCGCCGACCGGGGTGATCTCCCACGTGACGCGTGAGAAGCCGGCGGCCTTGACGTTCTCGCTCCATAACGCTCGGAACGTCTGCACGAGCCGGTGAGGAGGATCGACCTCGAGGTTCTCTCCCTCCGCGATCTCGATACCGGCGCCGGGAACGGAGGACAGATAGCGGGAGCCGGGTGCCCAGTCCGAGTGCACTTCGACCCCGAAGTTGTACTTCGCGCGCATTTCCGGATCGGTAATCGCCCGCCAGAGTCGTTCGGGAGTCGTCTTGATGTAAATCTCGAAGACTTTAGTCGGATCCATCTTTCTTCTCCTCTAATTCTCGCTTCAGACCCGTGAGCGCCGCGGCCCAGCGCGCGGCGTACTTGTTTACCCAGCGGTCGTGGATCTGCCGGATGGGAACCACGTTCAGGAAGTGGAGTTTTTCCCGGCCCACTCGCCTGGTCACCACCAGGCCGGCTTTCTCGAGTATCCGCAAGTGCTTCATGACCCCGAAGCGGGTCATGTGATGCCGCTCTTCGAGCGCGCCCAGCGTCTGGCCGTCCCGCTCGAACAGCGCGTCCAGGAGCTTGCGGCGCGTCGGATCGGCGAGCGCCTTGAAGACATCGTCATCCTTGGCTTTCAACTCGGTTCGAGTATACGTGACCAAATGGTCACATGTCAAATATCAGCTGTCG
>Ga0193738_1000935_pt1 | contig 12616 bp, 9 predicted proteins | sample L2a1metaG_FD_144927 | JGI IMG/M metagenome (GOLD analysis project Ga0193738, IMG submission 144927) | Soil microbial communities from a riparian zone of the East river system, Colorado, United States - L2a1 | ecosystem: Environmental > Terrestrial > Soil > Riparian zone | place: USA: East River...
ACACAAATAATTGCATAAATTAGCAATGCTTGGGTAAGGTTAATGGTTATCGAACTAGCTATTATCGCACTTAAGCGTCGGCCAGAGATGTTCCTGGCATTTCTGGCTTTTTCTGTTCTTTTATAATGCTACTAATATTTTATATTTTGTTTCGCACCAGCATCATGGCAATACAACCAGTTTTCTTCCCTCAAGTCTGAAATGCAGATTGTTTTTCTCCAGGATCTTCAACAGTTGTGACAGTTTCAGGTTCTTCTCTATATCCCCTCCAAATTCCCTTTGAGGTACCGCACCTTCATAAATCACATCCACATCATACCAACGGCTAATTAACTGCATAACCTTTCTTGTGTCTGCTTCATCAAAATTGAAATACCCGCTTTTCCATGCCATCACTTTATCAGGATCTGCCTTTTTTATTGCGATCTGCCCATCCGTATTTACCCGGGCCTGCTGACCAGGAGTTATCAATTTTGATTCACCCGTTTTAAGTGATGTTATCTTCACACTGCCTTCAAGTAATGTTGTTTTTATTGAACTTTCATCCGCATAGGAATTAATGTTGAAGTGAGTTCCTAAAACTTCTATTTCATTTTTTCCTTCAACATCTACTTTAAATGGCATGGAAGGATTTTTTGTCACTTCAAAATATGCTTCTCCTGATACTTCTACTCTTCTTGTATCCCCGGCAAAAGAAACTGGAAAGCGGATAGAAGAGGCAGCGTTCAACCAAACTTTAGATCCATCTGCCAATAATAATTGATACTGCCCTCCTCTTGGTGTTGTGACCGTATTATAAAGAACTTGTGTGGATTTTTCTTCTAATGTATTATAGACAAGTTGCCCGTTGATTAATTTCGAAATTTTTGTATCGCCCTCCTGGAAAATGGTTCCGTTTGAAACATTCTCCAAAATGATATCAGAACGATTTGAAAGAGTCAACACTGCTTTGTTACCACCAGGAAGTATGTCATTTGTTAAGTGCTGATTGTTTGCTACCGGTACATCTACCGGCTGTTGATTGACTAAGAGATAAACTCCTGTTACAGCGACAACAAATACAGCAGCAGCTGCCAAACGGAACCAGTTCCTTTTGATAAGGGGCACAACAGGCGCCACTATTTTTATTTTTTCTGAATCAAGCTTCGTCTTAATAGAATTAAAACTTCCTGTCAAATAATTTTCCAGCTCCTCTGCTGTAAAAGATCTTACTTCTTGCTCATTTTCGAGTTCCCGGATAATCAAACTCCTAAGCGATTCCTCGTTGCCCTCAATATCAAACTCTTTCAATAATAATTTTAACTCCTCTGGCGAGCATTGGTTTTCCAGATATTTTTTAAATAGTTCGTGCATTGTGGTACGTCTTCAAAAGGGTGAGTTAATAAATTTAATACGTACGAACGGAGGTCTTCCTCTGCTACTTTTATATTTTTTTAACTGCTAATCCCGAATAAAAAGCAAAAAAGGATGACTGTCATGTCATTATGAGCAAAAATAAATTCACGAATTGCTTTATTTGCTTTTACAATATGGTCACTTATAGTGGAAACAGATATGCCCATTAGCCTGCTCACCTCTTCGTAGCTTTTATTATCAAGTTTAATTGAGCGAAATACTTGCTGACGTTGTGGTGAAAGAGAGTCAATAGCTTTTTGAAGGAGTAAGGCATTCTCTTTTCTATGGATCAATGTTTCAATATGCTCGTATTCTTCCGTGGCAGCTGCCAACAACCGGGCTCGTATTTTTTTATCCCTTGTCGCTTTTCGAAAAAAATCATACACTTTATTTTCTGCGATGCGGAAAAGATAAGATCGAAAAGATTTATCGAGGTCAATGCTGGCACGATTATACCAAATTTTTAAAAATGTGTCCTGCAATATTTCCTCTGTAGTTGATTCAGACTTCACCATCCTGAATATGTTTCCAAAAAGCCGTGCACTATATAATTTATATATTTTCTCAAATGCCTGTTCATCACCCTGTTTTAATTGGGAGAGTAACTCTCTTTCATCAGGAGAAGAAAAAAATTGCACTTTGCAGTTTTGGGTTTAGCGATCTAAGCACGAATTTATAGTTTCCGGTTTAATAGAGCTCAAAAGGCTTCTTTAATCTTTGCGCCATGCCTGGATCAGTAGCCCCCCCTTTAAAAACAAAAAAGCAAAAAAAGCCTCCTGTAGAAACAAGAGGCGTTAACCAAAACTGTCTGCTTACATGAGAAATACTAACTGCATGAGAAAATTTTAACAGGAATTGGCTCTATTATCAAGTAATTTTTTTGAATAGTTTTTTGGGTCCTTAATATCCGGATGTTGTACAATAACTGACCTTTCAACAAATGACCGCTCACTGGGTTTGGATAGCCTTCCTCCTACGATCATATCATACATTGTAATATAGGTGTAGTCCGATATCCACCGGATACCTGATCGATAAAACTTACCTGGTTTAGAATGGGGAATTATTTTGGGTGTTGAGAGGTCACCAATATTTTCAGAAAATATCGAAACCCATAACCGGGCGTCGATTTGACATAAGGGGGTACAGTTAGGCTGTGACATGGTTTAATGGTTAATGGTTAATGGTTAATGGTTTTCGCTATAAAACAGCTAATGGTTATTCTTATAAAGCTAATACGATCCTATAAATTCCTTCCTCTGCTCATTTTTATTTTTTTTCCGTTTCCTATGTTAAGATAGATCACGTTTCAGGGTAAAGATTGACTTTTATACCAGGCTCAAATTTCAATTGACCAAATTAATGATGGGGGCTATGAATTTTATCACCAGGCGGATCAAATTCATCCTTTAGAATCTCCAATGATCATCTTGAATTCATTCTCTATAATAATGATCACAACCCTGGTAAGATTTAAAATAGTAAAGCAATAGATGAATTTATTACCGGAGATCCTAACCGCGGGGGATATCTCTCTCACGAAGAGAATGGTTATCTGACGTTTTATTTAGACAACTGACTTTAGATCCTGTCAGGCTGCTGGTTAACCTAATCAATAAGCCGGAGATTAGTTCCTGGTTTATGTTTTCGATTACCGTATACTAAAGCTACTTATATATTCACATAAAACAATTTTTATTTTTGGGATATTAAAGATCTTATTTTGTTAAAATGCACTTTCATTAAAAAAACAAACGATCTGTTCTTTGATAGCTCCCATTCCTTTTAAGCTCAAAAGCGCTTCTCTTATCTTTGCGCCATGAAAAAAATCGGTATCCTCGGTGGCGGACAATTGGGAAGAATGCTTTTACAGGCAGCTGCAAATTATCCTGTCCAAACCTATCTAATGGAGAATGACAATGAATGTCCCTCCGCTCACCTCTGCCATCACTTCACGAAAGGCGACATAAAAGATTTTGATGCCGTCTATAATTTCGGCAGAACCCTCGATGCCATTACTATCGAAATTGAAAATGTAAATGTTGATGCTCTTGAAAAATTAGAAGGCGAAGGAGTGAAAGTATATCCAAAGCCATCCGTACTACGCATAATCAAAAATAAAATTTTACAAAAACAATATTATCATCAGCACAGCATCCCTACTGCAGATTTTGTTTTAACCAATAGTCTTTCTGACATTGAAGGACATATTGGTTTTCTTCCAGCCGTTCACAAACTCGGTGAAGGAGGTTATGATGGCCGCGGTGTACAAATTTTAAAGCATAAAGAAGACCTGGGAAAAGCATTTAATGCCCCAAGTGTTTTGGAAAAGCTGATCCCGATCGATAAAGAGATCGCTCTAATGGTTGCCGTGAATGAAAAAGGAGAAACCGCCCTCTACCCTCCCGTTGAAATGCTCTTTGATCCCGATCTGAATTTACTCGATTATCAACTTTGCCCGGCCGAACTAGGTATACAAACTCTCTATAAGGTTGAAGCAATTGCCTCAACTGTAGTTCGCAATTTTAGATCACCCGGCATTTTTGCTGTAGAAATGTTTGTAGATAAAAAAGGGGATGTATTTGTAAATGAAACAGCTCCGCGGGTTCATAACAGTGGTCATCACACGATCGAAGCTCATTACAGCAGCCAGTTTGATATGTTATGGCGGGTGATGCTCGGCTATCCTTTGGGAAATACCGACGCAATTCTTCCCTCGATCATGGTCAATATCATTGGCGCAGAAAATTGCAACGGCGAGGTGAAATATGATGGCCTTGAAGAAGTGATGAAGATCGACAATGCCTTTGTCCATATTTATGGGAAAAAGCAAACCAAACCTGGCAGAAAGATGGGACATGTCACTATACTAAGTAAGGAAAAACAAGACCTTCTGCACAAATCAAACAAAGTGAAACACACATTGTTTCCAAGATCCTGATCAACTCCTTTTATCCCCTGAAGCAACCATTCATAACAGTCAGACAATTAAATTTTTGACTACCAAAGGATTTGAGGTCATGCGTCGTCAAATTTATGCTTAAACGCAAATAAGTACTTATTTTTACGACCCCTAAATACAACTGCACAATCGTGAATAATTTTAAACTACTTTCTGTAACATGGTTTTTGATCTTAACCTCGGTAATGATGTCGTGCGGGGACAAAAAGAAAGATGCTACCCCTACGGCCGGGGCTCAAACACAGCAACAAGTAATAACAGCAGACGCTTTGATCGTTGCTACCCGTCCTTTGAGTGCTGATATTGAAATTCCCGGAACTATACTTGCAAATGAAACTACAGAGATCCATCCTGAAGTATCCGGACGTGTGGTCCGGTTAAATGTGAGGGAAGGAACATTTATTAGCAAGGGTGCATTGCTTGCCAAATTATACGACGGTGACCTGCAGGCACAGTTAAGAAAACTGGACGTGCAGTTAAAAATAGCTGAGCAAACCGAAAAAAGGCAGGCAGAGCTTATAAAGATCCAGGGCATCAGTCAGCAAGAATATGATCTTAGTCTTTTACAGGTTAGTAACTTAAAAGCTGACATGGATATTGTGAGAGAAGCAGTCCGCAAAACAGAGATCAGGGCGCCATTCAGTGGAAAGCTTGGATTAAAAAATATTAGCGATGGTGCTTATGTTACCCCCGCTACGATCATTACTACTATCAGCCAGGTCAGCCAATTAAAAATTCAATTTAATGTACCGGAAAAATATGGTTCACAATTAAAGACAGGGCAAAGCATCAATTTCACAGTTGATGGTTCTAATAAAACTTATTCTGCAAATATTATTGCAGCAGAAGTAAAAATGGATGAGAACACAAGGAGTCTTGCAATAAGAGCTATGGTAAAGAATGGCGATGCCTCTTTGATCCCTGGCGTTTTTGCCAAAGTAAGAATCGTATTAGGTCAAAATGAAAACGCGATCATGGTCCCAACAATTGTTGTGCAGCCCCTGGGAAGAAAAAAACTTGTGTACTTGTATAAAGGAGGAAAATCTATACCGGCAGATATTACTACCGGGATAAGAGATAGTTCCAGTGTTCAGGTATTAACTGGTTTGAGTGTTGGTGATACAGTTATAACTACAGGGCTTTTATTTTTAAGGCCTGGAGCAGATGTGAAGTTGAAGAAAGTATCAAACCCCTAAATCCCCTAAAGGGGACTTGCTGGTATACAGCCCATGCCAGGTGTAAAGTTCTTTTATAGTCCCGTGGGGACTAAATATTGGTACAAAAGAATTAAATAAGATGTAAGAACGCCGTAGGGGTTCAACATAAAGCTGAATCATAAACTAGAAGTATCCCGATAGCTATCGGGACGACGCAACAGGTGATGAGAGTAGTACGAAAGCTGAAAACAAAAAATAATAATTAAAGACAGGAGTATTTCGTGTCAATATCAATATTCAAATGAATCTTTCAGAATTAAGTTTAAGACGACCGGTACTTGCAATGGTTTGTTCTATTGTTATCATCATTTTTGGTGGTATCGGGTATAAATATTTGGGCATTCGTGAATATCCTGCGATCGATCCGGCGGTGGTTAACGTAAGAACATCATATGTTGGTGCCAACGCTGATATCATTGAGCAACAAATAACCGAACCCCTTGAAAAAGCTGTTAACGGTGTTCCGGGAGTAAAAAATATCACTTCAAACAGTTCAACCGGCAGCAGCAATATTACAGTTGAGTTTGAATTGAATGTAGATCTTGAAAGAGCTGCAAATGATGTCAGGGATAAAGTTTCGCAGGCACTCGGTAATCTGCCACAGGATATTGATGCGCCGCCAACCGTTAGCAAGTCCGACTCCGATTCTGATCCCATTCTCTTTTTACAGATACAAAGCCAAAGCAAAGGATTACTTGAACTAACTGACTACGCTGAGAATGTAGTGCAGGAAAGACTACAAACTATTTCCGGGGTAAGTGGTGTAAGTGTATTTGGTAAAAGATATTCCATGCGTCTCTGGATCGATCCTTCAAAACTATCCGCTTATAAACTTACCATCAATGATATCCGGCAGGCATTGGACAGGGAGAATATAGAACTACCCGGTGGAAAGATCCGCGGAAACACTACACAGCTTATTGTAAAAACATTTGGAAAGCTAACCACAGAAACAGATTTTAATGATCTTATTCTTCGAGAAGATAATAATGGCGTTGTTCGTTATAAAGATGTTGGCTATGCAGAATTGGGTGCGGATAATGAAGAATCAGTTTCAAGAAAAAATAATGTGCCTTCGGTGAATCTTGGTGTCGTCGCGCAACCCGGAAGTAACCAGATAGAAATTGCAGATGAAGTATACAAAAGAATTAAAGAGATAAAAAAAGATATGCCACCCGATATCATTTTCGAGGTGGGCTATGACCGTTCAACCTTTGTCCGCAACGCGATCAAGGAAGTAAAGGAAACTCTTGTCATTGCCATTATACTGGTTGTTCTGATCATTTTTCTATTTTTCCGTGAATGGACATTGGCACTTCGTCCATTGATCGATATTCCTGTTTCACTTATTGGAGCATTTTTCATTATGTACGTGATGGGTTTTTCTATCAATGTACTTACGTTGCTGGCTATCGTACTCGCTACCGGTCTGGTGGTGGATGATGGTATCGTTGTAACGGAAAACATTTTTAAGAAAATGGAAGAGGGCATGAATAAACATAAAGCTGCTCTTGAAGGATCAAAGGAAATTTATTTCGCGGTGATCGCCACATCGATAACACTTGCCATCGTTTTTCTTCCTATCATTTTCTTAGAAGGATTTGTAGGAAGACTATTCCGTGAGTTTGGAATCGTATTAGCTGGTGCAGTCCTTATTTCAGCATTTGTTTCTTTATCGCTTACTCCGGTGCTGAACATTTATATGGCGAAAAAGAATCCGCACAAACATTCCTGGTTTTACAGGAAGACAGAACCATTCTTTACTGGTCTTGAAAATTTGTACAAATCGTCCCTGGAAGGCTTTATGCGTATCCGCTTAATCGGATTATTGTTGGTGCTTGGCAGTTGCATTGCTATCATTATACTTATCGGCAGGCAAATACCATCTGAATTGGCGCCAATGGAAGATCGTAACCGTATTCGTACAAGCATCACAGGCCCTGAAGGTGCTGACTTTGATTTTACCGATAGGGTTTCTTATGAAATAACACAGCAATTGCTTGATTCAATTCCTGAAAAACATGTGGTCCTCACCTTCGCTCCCGGTTTTGGTGGCGGCGGTGGAAGCAATGCCGCATTTGTAAGTATGGGCTTAGTAAACGCATCTGAAAGAGAAAGATCACAGGATGAAATTGCGCAACAAATGAACCGCATGTTCAGGCGTTATAATAATCTCAGGGTTTTTGCTACGCAAGAACAAACTATATCTGTTGGACTTGGTGGACGTGGTCAGAACCCCGTGCAATTCGTACTTCAAAATCTAAATTTTGATAAGCTAAAAGAAAAGATCCCCCTGTTCATGGAAGAAGTTCGAAAGAACCCAACATTTATGAACACGGATATTAATTTGAAATTTAATCAGCCAGAACTTCAAATAACTATTGACAGGTTAAAAGCAAATGAATTAGGCGTTTCTGTTCAGGATATTTCTACAACACTTCAACTAGCTCTTAGTGGCCGTCGGTTTGGTTATTTTATCATGAATGGAAAACAATACCAGGTGATCGCACAGGTTGACAGGAGAGATCGTGACGATCCATTGGACCTCAAAGGATTTTTTGTAAGAAATTCACGGGGTGATTTGATCCAACTGGATAATGTAGTTAAAATGGAAGAAATGGCAAATCCGCCGCAGATCTACCATTTCAACCGTTTTAAAAGTGCGACTGTCCAGGCAGCACTTGCGCCCGGTAAAACGATCGGCGATGGAATTGCAGAAATGGAAAAGATCGCCAAGCAAGTTTTGGATGAGTCGTTTGAAACATCACTTTCCGGGGCATCAAGAGATTTTGCAGAAAGTTCTTCCAACACCTCATTTGCATTCATACTTGCCTTAGTACTTATCTTTTTAGTACTTGCTGCACAGTTTGAAAGTTTCGTTGATCCATTTATAATCATGATCACAGTGCCATTAGCATTGGCCGGTGCAGTCTTAAGCCTGTGGATATTTGGACAAACGATCAATATCTTTTCGCAGATCGGTGTCATCATGCTTATTGGGCTTGTAACCAAGAACGGAATTTTGATCGTTGAGTTCGCCAATCAAAAAAGAAGAAGGGGTGAACAAAAATTTGCTGCTGCTGTTGATGCATCCGTTGCCCGCTTGCGTCCGATCCTTATGACAACCCTTGCCACTACTTTGGGAGCATTGCCAATTGCGATGGCATTTGGTTCTGCAGGTAAAAGCCGCGTGCCGCTTGGTATTGTTATTGTTGGTGGTATGCTCTTTGCACTTGTGCTTACTTTATATGTAGTACCGGCATTATACTCGTTTCTTTCTTCAAAAAAGAAAGCTAGCAATCTTGATACTGAACTGGCAGTTGCAGATCTAAAGGAGGAACATGATTAAATTTTATGTAACCAATTTACCTGCTGTAATTTTATATGGAGGCAGGCAAATGAATTCTATTAAACTTATGTTGCGACGCTTCGTTTTACGTTCTGTTCTATGCGCAGCTTTTTCCTTGTTCGTATGTTCATTACAGGCACAAAAAATATTGACACTGGAAGATGCAGTAAGCCTTGCGCTTAAAAACAATTACGATATTCAGCTTTCAAGAAATGATTCAGCCATTGCAGCGCTGGACTATTCTTACCGCAATTGGTTGTTCGCACCCAGGTTGAATGCTACCGTCGGCAATGTTTGGAATAATAACCACCAGAACCAGGAATTTTCAAATGGTACGAAAAGAGAAGGTGATGTAAGAACTGATAACCTGTCAGGCTCTGTAGCATTAAGCTGGCTGTTGTTTGACGGCGGTAAAATGTTTGTAACCCGGAACCAGGCGCAGGAACTTGTCCGCCTCGGTGAATTGGGTATAAAAGACCAGGTAGTCAACACTGTGGCCCAGGTCATCAACTCTTACTATATAATTGTGCGCCAGAAACAACAGTTGAAAGCAGTTGAAGAGCAAATGAGCATTAGCCAAACCCGTGTCGACCTAACCCAGCGCCGGCTTGAAATTGGAGTGGGTAATAAACCAGATGTATTGCAAAGCAAAGTTGATCTGAATGCACAGATAGCCTCCCGGTTTCGCCAGCTTACGTTGATCGAGGAGTTAAAAGAAAGGCTGAATCAAACAATGAATGCTGCAGTCGGTACCAATTATGAGGTCAGTGATTCCATTCCATTCAACAACAATTTAACCCTTGCACAGATCCAGAACAATTTTGAAGAGACAAATACGACCCTGCAGCTCCAGAAAAAAAATATTGACCTTGCAGAACTTACAATAAAATCACGAAAAGCAGACCAGTTCCCTCTTATATCATTTAATTCAGCTTACAACTACAACCGCACCAATAATGACGTTGCCTTAAATACTGCACTGCCATTGTACAATCGTAACCAGGGATACAATTATGGATTATCTGCAACGATCCCGATCTTAAATTACCGGAACACAAACCGACTCATAAAACAGGCAAAGCTTGATTTGAGTTATCAGCAACTTGTTTACGAAAGTCAGAGATCCACTTTAAATCTGAATGTCAGCAATTTTTTTAGAGAGTATGAGCTTCAGAAAAAAATGCTTGAACTGGAAGAAACCAATATTTTGCTTGCCAAAGAAAATGTAACCATACAGCTCGAATTATTCCGGCTTGGCGCATCTACTATCATTCAGTTGAGAGATGCGCAGTTTAGTCTTGCAGATGCCTATGATAGATTGATCGCAGCTCGTTACAATACCAAGCTTGCCGAAACCGAACTTATGAGATTGAAAGGTGAGCTCATTAAATAGTTTATGGTTTTGGGTTTATTGTTTATGGTTAATTTAGCCATGTAAATTTCATACAATGGCAACAGTTCATCGTTTTGAAGATTTAGAAATTTGGCAACTTGCAAGAAAGCTTTATCAAAAAATCTCCAAACTTGCCGATAAAATAAAAAGTAATCACGATTATCGTTTTGCAGATCAAATGAAATCTGCAGCGGGTTCAATTATGGACAATATTGCTGAAGGCTTTGAAAGAAATAGCCGGCTTGAATTTCTAAATTCACTAAGCATTTCTAAAGGTGAGTCAGGTGAATTAAAATCCCAATTATATAGAGCGATGGACGATCTCTACTTAAATGATATAGAGTTTGATGAATTATATGAAGACACTGATAAAGTATCAAAGAAAATTGCCAATTTCGTAAAGTACCTTAACAGCTCAAAAATTAAAGGATTAAAATTCAAAGACAGGTCGGATGCCTAACGATAAACCAAAAACTAAAAACGATAAACGAATGAGTCCACTCGTAGGAATTATTATGGGCAGCGACAGTGATCTCACCGTCATGCAAGCTGCATCGGATCTGCTAAAAGAATTTGGAATAGCACATGAAGTAACTGTTGTATCTGCACATCGTACCCCCCTTCGCATGGTTGATTATGCAACAAAAGCAAAAAAAAGAGGCTTAAAAGTAATTATTGCCGGAGCTGGCGGCGCTGCGCATCTACCGGGTATGGTGGCATCTATTACATCATTGCCTGTTATTGGAGTCCCAATCAAATCATCCAACTCAATTGATGGATGGGATTCTGTGCTTTCTATTTTACAAATGCCAAATGGTGTTCCGGTTGCAACTGTTGCGCTGAATGCAGCAAAGAATGCTGGAATATTGGCCGCAGAGATCATTGGCGCATTTGATCCAACTATTTCTAAGAAAGTAATCGCTTTTAAAACCTCGCTGAATAAAGATGTATTAAAAAAAGTGGAGAAGATGAAGAAAGCAGGTTGGGAAAATAAATTTGATCAAAGCTTTTAAGATGCAATAACAGGTAGACTAAAATAAAAAACGGACCCTTCATTTTTTTTGCTTTCAACCCAAATTCTTCCCTTGTGATCTGAAATAATTTCTTTTACAATAAATAACCCTATTCCAAATCCCGGGTATGTTTTTTCATTCTTTCCCTGCACCCTGTAAAATCTTTCAAATATTTTATCATGGTCATCTACATCAATACCGATCCCGAAATCCCGGATCGATACAACGATGTCTTCTTTTGTTAACCGGGTTTTTATAATAACTTCTTTAGCATGTGGGGAATACTTAATTGAGTTGATCAGCAGGTTGATCAAAACTTGTGATATCCGGTCCCTATCCGCAAATACTAATGCATCAGAATCAGGATCAAAAATGATCTTGTGCGTAGATGTAGTGATCTGTATGTCTTTAATTATTTCTTCGGCTAATTTATTGATCTGGAAATTTTCTTTTACCATGTGAAGACTGCCTGTTTCAATTTTTGTTACATCAAGAAGATCTGTGATCAGTTTGGTAAGCTTCGAAATATGTTTATCGACGGAAGACAAAGAATTTGTAAGCATGACATCATTGCCATTCTTGTACATTTCCATTAAAAGCTGAACATACCCTCTTATTGTAGTTACCGGTGTTTTTAATTCATGACTTGCCATTTTAATAAAATCATCTTTCAACTGCTCATTCTTTTTAATATCATGTATATCCGTGCTTGTACCTACCCACATCTGGATATTACCGTTATCATCAAATTGTGGAACAGCCCTGCTCAGCTGCCACCTGTACTCTCCATCATGCCTGCGAAAACGATGCTCAAATAAAAAATCTTCACCCGTTTTAACTGAGTTCATCCAGGATTTCAAATGACCTTCCTTGTCATCCGGATGCACAATTTGGATCAAGCCATCTTTACTTATTTCTTCAAGTGTTAACCCGGAATAGTTGAAAACAGAATGGTTATAATAATTCAAGTTTCCTTTTGTATCTGCTGTCCAAATATGCTGCGCCATAGAATCTGCCAGCAAACGGAATTTTTGTTCACTTTCTTCAATTTTTCTCCTGGCCATTACCGCTTCTGTTACATCCTCCGTTGTTCCATTGAAGCGGCAAGCGATGTTTTCTGCATTAAACCATGCCTTGCCTTTAGCATGTACAATTGTTTCTTTTTTAGTTATGGGGTGAATAATGGTGTATTCTATCTCATAATGCCCGCCGGAAGAATAGTCGAGTGCTTTTTGAATTGCGTTAATAACTCTCTGCCTATCCTTTTCTGCGATAGCATAGATAGCA
>Ga0193738_1000937_pt1 | contig 12596 bp, 9 predicted proteins | sample L2a1metaG_FD_144927 | JGI IMG/M metagenome (GOLD analysis project Ga0193738, IMG submission 144927) | Soil microbial communities from a riparian zone of the East river system, Colorado, United States - L2a1 | ecosystem: Environmental > Terrestrial > Soil > Riparian zone | place: USA: East River...
TCAACCTTTCGACGCCGCGCGAAAGGTTGACGCGCTGGTCTGACGGGGAACTAACCGATCGGGAAGATCTTGTCGAGGCCGTCGGCCGGGCGGGGAATGACGTGAACGCCGATCAGCTCGCCGACGCGCCGCGCCGCCGCGGCGCCGGCGTCCGTCGCGGCCTTGACCGAGGCGACGTCGCCGCGCACGATCGCGGTGACCAGCCCGGCGTCGACCTTCTGATATCCGACGAAGACGACGTTCGCGGTCTTCACCATGGCGTCGGCCGCTTCGATCATGCCGACCAGGCCACGGGTTTCCACCATGCCGAGCGCGTCGCCGAGCGGTTCTTTCGCCATTGGAACGTCGATTCTACGTGATCCGTCCCCGCGCCGCCACCGGCAGCCGCTCGACCACGTTTTCTCCCTCGACCACCCAGACAGCGTCCACGAGGTTCGACACGACGCACGAATGATTCGGAATCACGCGCACCATGTCGCCGGTGCGCAGCCGCGTCTCTCCCTCGAGCACGCGCACCTTGGCGTGCTCCTCCGACAGCTGTTCGATCAGAAGCGACGGATCGGGTTCCGCGATCGAGAGGTCGCGCAGCGCCACGCCGAAGCCGGGTGTGGGCACGAACCCGCGCGCCCCGTCGTTCGTCAGCGTCTTGCTGCCGCTGTCGAGGATGACGCGATCGCGCGCCGGGCGGCTGACGACCCGCGCCAGCACCGTGAGCGCGCAGTCGTCCCACGAGGCGGCGCCATGTCCGACCTGCGTGCGATCGAAGTACGCGTAGTTGCCTGGCCGCAGTTCAGTAATGCCGTCCTGTTTTGCCGAGAAGCGTGCCGTCGGCGTCGCACCGACGCTGATCTCGTCGCACGCGACCCCCGAGGCCGCCGCAAGGTCGCGCAAGGTTCGCGCTTCTTCGATCGCGATCGACTCCAGCCCCTTCTCTGACGCGGCACCGTAGCCGTGTCCCGCGTGGCTGAGCAGTCCCCGGAACCGCAGCCCCGGCATCGAGGCTATCGATCGCACGACGCCGCCGGCGGATGGCGCCTGCGGATCGATGCCGCAGCGATGGAACCCGACGTCCACCTTGATCAGCACGTCGAGCGTTCGTCCGCGCGCGGCCGCGAGATCCGACCACTCCTGCGCCACCGCCGGATCGTCGACGATGAACGACAGCGCGATCCGTTCGCCGAGCGCAAACACGCGGTCGGCGTTCACCGGATTGAGCGGATACGGCAAGCGGATGTCGGTGATGCCGGCGTCGGCGAAAATCTCCGCTTCGCCGAGCTTCGCGCAGCAGATCCCGATCGCGCCGCGCGCGATCTGCATCCGCGCGATCACAGGGGACTTGTGCGTCTTCGCGTGTGGGCGCAGGCGCCGGCCGCCCGCGTTGGCCGCCGCCTGCATCTTCGAAAGGTTCCTGTCGAGCCGCGTTCGATCGATCAGGACGGCGGGAGTCGGTATATCGGTGATGCGCACGACTAGGCGATTATGCCAAGTCGCGCCGAATCCTTGAAACCGGGGAAGATCGTCGCCGTGTCGGCTACGCCGAGATGGCCGCGGACCACCTCCGCGAACACCGCGCGGAAATCGGTGGTCACCGCCAGGTCGCGGCCGTCATACCGCTGCTCCCGCGCGAGGCCGGGCCATTTCCCGTAAACCTTGCCGCCGCGGACGGTCCCACCGCCGATGACGAACATCGCGTTGCCATGCCCGTGGTCGGTGCCGCGGTTGCCGTTCTCCGTCACCGCCCGGCCGAACTCGCTCATCGTGAGAATGACCACGTCCGCCATCCGATCGCCGAGGTCGCGCACGAGGGCGGCGATACCGCGGCCGAAGTCGTCGAGCCGCGTGCCGAGCTGGCCGACGGAACCGCCCTGGTTGACGTGCGTGTCCCAGCCGCCCGCCTCGGCGAACGCGACTTCGAGCCCGACGTCGGCCTTCACCAGCTGAGCGATCTGCCGGAGCGCGTCGCCGTAGCCGGAGCGCGGATACTCGGCGCCGTTCTCGGGTCGATACTTCGCCGGGTCCGCCGACTTCAGCATCCTGACCGCGTCGAACGCCTGGCCGCCGGTCCGCTTCAGCACCTGGTCGGCGGCGGCCGCGTACTCGGACTCGAACGACGCCTGCACCATGTCGGTCGCCTGTCCCGCGCGGATGCCGAACTGGCCGATCTGGCTGATGGCGAGCGCCGGCGCCGTCCCCTGCAGCGATCGCGGCAACTGGCCCGCGAGCGCGACGGCGCGAAACGGCGTCGCTTCGGCGTGCTCGCGCGCGTGGAGGTAGCGGTTGAGCCATCCGTCCTGCGTGCTCTTCACGCCGGGCGTGGCCGTCTCCATATAGTCCTGCGCGTCGAAGTGGGATCGTGTGCCGTCGGGCGAGCCCGACGCGTGGACGATCGCGAGCTGCCTGGCGTCCCACAGCGGTTTCAGGCCGGCGAGACGCGGATGCAGCCCGAAGAAGCCGTCGAGATCGACCGCGCCTTCGGCGGCGCCGGGCCGCGGGATCGCGATGCTCGGGCGCGCGGCGTAGTAATCGCGCTCGCCGAAGGGCACCACCATGTTGAGTCCATCGACCGCGCCGCGCTGGAAGATCGTGATCAGGATCTTGCGCCGCGCCGCGGCCGCTTCGGCCGTGCGCGCGACGAACGCGGGCGCGAAGCCCAGGCTCAACAGGGCCAGCCCGCCGTTCTTCACAAAAACGCGTCTGGAGAGCATCGTCATCTCCTCTGGAACTCGGGCGAGCCGAGGATCAGCGCCGCGACCTGTCGCGGTTCAGTGGCCTTGGCGATCGTCGCGGTGGTCGTCGCCGACACCGGCCCGAGCACGGCGCTGACCTGTGCGTCGCCTGTCGTGACGCCGCGCATGCGGCCGCCCACGAGCTGGAGCGCAAAATTCATCCGGTTCAGCAGCGCGCCGGTGTTGACCCACGCGTCGGCGCGATCGGCGTAGCCGGTCGGCGGCTGGCACATGTAGAGCGGCATCCCGAGCTGCCGAATCGACTGCGCCAGCGGCTCGGCGGACTGGACGTCGGTGCCGGTGGCGCGAATCGCCGACACGACGAACTCGAACGGCGTCTTCACCTTCGCGCGCATCGCCTCCGCCGAGAAAAACTCCGGCGACGTCACGATCAGACGCACCACCTCGCGGATGTCCCCGTGGGTGTCGCGGAACCTGGCCGCGGCGCGATCGACGAGCGCCGGAGGCGGCGTATCGGACACGAAGCGGCGGGCCAGCTTGGTTGCGATGAATTTCGCCGTCGATGGATGCGCCGCGAGAACATCGAGCACGTGCTCGCCCTCGGACTGCCCGCCGCCGCGGATCTTCTGGCCCAGTACGACCTTCTCGCCGTCGTCGTGCATGCGCGGCTCGAACCTGAAGCCGCCGCCCTGCCGCGGCTGATCGATGGTCCACCCGGTGAAGGCGCGCGCGACGTTGACGACATCCTGCTGCGTGTAGCCGCCGTCCACGCCGATCGTGTGCAGCTCCATCAGCTCGCGCCCGTAATTTTCGTTCAGGCCGCGGCGCATCCGCTGCTGCGGCGGCTGCTGTTCTCCCGAGGGCAGCGGCATCGGCCGGCGGCCCGGGAGCATGACCCCGGGACCCCGACGCATCTGCGCGCGGCGATCCTGCGCATCGGGATCCGCACTCTGCCAGTTATCGAGAAAGAAGAGCATCGCGGGGCTCTTCGCCGTGGCGCCGAGCAGGTCGCGGAACTTGCCGAGCACGCGCGGCCGGATGGCGTCTCGCTCGTACTCGGTGACGTACTGCTGCGTCGCCCCCTTGCCGGCGAACACGTTGAAGTGGTTGAACCAGAAGTCGGTCATCACCTCTTCGAGCTGCCGCTCGCTGTAGGCCGCGCGGAGGATCTTCTGCTCCGACAACTCCAGCATCACGGTCCGCCCTTTGCGCGCCAGTTCCATCTGCTCGGGCGTCCGCCGGGGCGCGTCCGCCATCGCCGGGTCGTTCCCGGCCTCGCGCCTCGCTTGCTGCCGTGCCTGCTGAACCGGGAGGTAGTACTCCTCGGCGATGCGCCGCGAGCTGAGCGTGAGGGTTTCGAACCCGGCCAGCCGGGCCGCGACCTGCTTGTCGTCCACCTGGGCGGCCTTCAGCTGGCGATCGATGTAGGTCGCGAGGCCGATCTCGCGGACTCGTGCGACGTCACCGGGACGGGCTCCGAACCCGAGCCGGTTCAACACGTGCAGGATAGTGGCGTCGTCTGGCTTGGCAGGGACGGCCGAGCCGGAAGCTCCGGCCGTCATGACGGTGACCGCCGTGGCGACGAGAATCGTAATTGTCGCCCGCAGGAATGACCTCATGGTCGTTTAGACAAGCCTTAGACCGCTGGGGTTAAAGGGCCCCGCGCTCGATGTACTGGCGCCATTGGAGGACCAGCGCCTGCTGGGGTCCGCCTGCGACGACATAGGCGTCCGCGTATTTGCGAAACAGGGCTTTGTCGGCGTCTGCCGACGAGATGACCGTTCCGGCGCTCCGCGCTTCATAGAGCGCGCGCAGCGCGAGCAGCAGCCGCTCGTGATCGGCCGGATGCGTCGCGAGGTACGGCTCCAGGACCTTCATCGCTTCCACGGGCTTGTTGGCGGTCACCAGGGCGACGGCGAAGCGCTGCGTGACGGCTTCATCCGCTGGCCAGAGCGCGCGTGCCTCTGTGAAAACGTCGAGGGCGCGATCGAGGTCCCGCAGCCGGAGCAGCGCGTCGCCGAGAACGGTGTAGACGAACGATGCGCTCGGATCGGTGATCAGCGACTTCTGCCAGATGGCCGCGGCATCGCGATCGTTGCCCGACGCCGCGTACGCCGCGCCCAGGTAGAAGGCCGCCGCCGAGAACTGCGGATCGGCGCGCAGTGCGTCGTTGAGCCGCGCGGTCGATCGCTCGAGTTCGCCGCGATTGAGCAGCGCGACGCCGCGGACGAACGAGGCCGCCAGGTGGTCGGCGCCGGCTTCCTGCACGGACAGGTTCGCATCCTCGTAGCGTCCCGCGCGGATGTAGGCGAAGGCCGGACGGACCGTTGCGGCGGATGCTGCCGCCGTCGCGCTGAAGCGCTCGAGGAAGAATCCGACCACCGGCGGCGTCAGCACGCTGAAGCGATCGAACTTCTCGGTCTTCGAGACGAACGGGATCGGCGCGGCGCTCGCGGCCAGGGCAGTCGTTCCCGGCGCGGCGTACGCGGTAGTACTGCGGGTCACGCGGAACGGGCGAACGACCTGGCCGAGACGCCGGCCGGCGTCGAGGATCACAGCGCGCGCGACGTAATCGCCCTCCGTGAGATTTGCGATCGGCACGCCGGCTTCGGCGACGCGTCTGTTGGCGGAGGCGACCTCCTGAAAACGCGCCGGGACGCTGTCGAGGGCGTCACCCGACTCCGTCTGGGCGACCTCGATGACGACCGTGGCGTCGCGCAGGCGTTCCGGAACGGCGGAGAAGAGCTCGATGTAGCCGTGCAGCTCGCCGCCGGCGAAGTCTGCAGCGACCGAGGGCGGCAGTGCGCCGGCACTGGCCCTCGTGTCGTCAGCGATCATCAGGTCAGTGGCGTGCAGCTGCCCGAAGCCGTTGATCTTCGCGATGAAGGTGCGCTCGACGCTGCCGCGTTTGCCCTCGCCATCGACAACAGCCATCCGCAGCGTATACGTGCCCGGCGACGTGAGCGCGGCGCCGATGTACTTCTGCACCCGCGTTCGGGGATCGATCGCGGCGGTCAGCTGCGGCTCGAGCTGGCTGGTGACCACGTTGCCCTTGCTGTCGAGCACCAGGTAGCCGAGGGAGATCGGCGCGTTGGCGTTGAGCGATCGATCGATGTCGGCGGCGACAATGATCTTCAGCTTCGGCGATTCGGGGTCCTGGAAGGTATAGGTGGTGACCTTCAGGGGAATCTCAGAGGCGAGCAGCGGCGCGCGCAAGGTGTCGATGACGGTGTCGGCCGTCGTCCGCATGATCGGCGCGCCGACGCTGAACTCGCGCCGCGCTCGCAGCAGCAGATCGTTGCGGCGGACGTCGATCTTGATCTTGTGCGGCTTGCCGTCGCGGTCCCCCGGTTCGGGCTCGAAGCTGAGTAAGTAATAGCCGGACAACTCGAGCGCCAGCCGCTGGAACGCGAAGTCGGGATTCGCAACGATCCTGAAGACGTCACCTTTCGCCATGCCCGCCAGCTTGTCGAGTCCCTGGCGCAGCACCTCGCGGTCATCGGAGCGCGACGGCGAGGTCCGTCCTGAAAACGCCTCGATCTCCGGAGAGTCGATCTGCATCACATACAAGGTGATGTGCGAGGCCGAGGCGAGCGGGCCGACCCAGGCGACGTCGGCCTGTTCGCGATCGAGCAGCAGTCCTTCCGACAGGAATACGAGGGTCTTCGGCGTCTCGTTGGTCGCGACCCGATCGAAGAGGTGGCGCAGCGCGATCATCGAATTCCGCGTGCGCTCGCGCGCATCCGAGATGACCTGGTCAGCGTCGTTGCTCAGGACCTGGAAGCAGACGTCGCGTGCCGCGCTCGTCGGGAACGCGCCGCACTCACGGTCGGTGACCTCGTCGGTCGTCTGCTTCTCGCCCCGCCGCAACGCCAGCGCCTCGGCGAGCCCGACGCGTTGCGGCCCAGGCTTCACCGTCGCTTGCCCGACCGCGCCGTTCAACAGTGTCTGGATCAAGGCGTGGTTGGACGTGAACTCCAGTTGCGGGCCGGAGCCGGGAATAATGACCAGCGCGACGCGGTCGGCGCGATTGAGTCCCGCGACGAAACGCTGTGCGGCCTCGATCGCGGGCTTCCCCCGTCCGACGCCGATGTTGCCGGAGTCGACCACGATCATGACGAGGCGGCCGCCGCCGGCGCCGGCGTTGGACGTGTATTCGAACGGTTTCGGCGGCGCGCTTTCCAGCGCACGCTGGACGGAGATGAACTGCGCCGAGGCGATGCGCCGCGGCTTGCCGTCCACCGTGAGCGTGAAGTCGTTGACCGTCAGGTCCGAGACCGGACGCCCGGTCTTGTCGACCACGTTGACGTCCACGGGTACGAGATCCACCGCGGACCTGAAGGTCGTCCGCGGCGGCTGTTGCTCCTGTTGCTGGGCGGCGAGCAGCAGGCACGCGGTGAAGACGGCGAGAGCCTTCATCGCGAAAAGTCTACTGCGAATCCCGAGAGGCGGACGCCTTCGCGATTTCCCGCGCGGCGTTGCGTCCGGAGGCGCCGGTGAGGCCATTGCCGGGGTGGGTGCCCGATCCGCACAGGTAAAGACCGGCGATCGGCGTCCGGTAGTCGGCCCAGCCCAGCGTCGGCCGCATGGTGAAGAGCTGATCGAGCGCCAGCTCGCCGTGATGAATGTGGCCGCCGGTCAGGCCGAAGGTTTCCTCGAGCGCCAGCGGCGTCAGCACCTGCCGGTGCTCGACGAGGCCGCCAATCCCCGGGGCGTAAGTCTCGAGCGTCCGGATGGCGAGGTCCGCGATCGTGTCTTCCTGGCCCTGCCACGAGCCGGCGCGCCGCTTGAACGGCACGTACTGCATGTGGATCGACATGACGTGCCGGCCTGACGGCGCCATCGACGGATCTGACGTCGAGGGAAGGGCGACATCGAGATACGGGGACGACGAGGCCTCGCCGTACTTCGACGCGTCGAACGCGTGTTCGAGATAGTCGATGCCGGGGCCGATGTGGACCCGCCCGCGCAGCGCCGCGGCCGCGTCGCCGGTCAGGCCGCGGAAGGACGGCAGCCCGCTGAGCGCGAGGTTGACTTTGGCCACGGTGCCGGGCATCCGGTAGTTGCGGATGCGCGTGAGGAAGCTCGGCTCGAGCTCGATCGGATCGATCATTCGCAGCAGCGTGCGCCGCGGGTCTGCGCTCGACGCGATCGTCCGTGCGGCGATCTGGGTTCCGTCCGCCAGCAGCACGCCGGCGGCCGCGCCATCCTTCACCAGGATCTGGCGAACGTCCACGCCGGTGCGGATTTCACCGCCGGCCTCGCGCACCGCTTCCGCCATCGCGCGCGTCACGACGCCGGGCCCGCCGACCGCTGAAACGCTGCTGCCGCCCGGCACAGGATCGATCGCGGCTCCGAGGAGCAAAACGGCGCCGGTGCCGGCCGACCATGGGCCCATCGACGTGCCATGGATCGCGCGCGCCGCGATCGCCGCCTGCACGAGATCGGTCTCGAACCACTCCGCGACGAGGTCCGCCACGGCCATCGGTCCCCATCGCAGCAGCGCGAAGGATTCCTTCTTCGCGAGCGAGCGGAACTTTCGACCGGTCTTCAACAGCTCCCACACTTCGCCAGCCGACGGCGAGTCGATCGACGGCGGCGTCATGTCGATCAGATCCGAGAGGAACGCTCCCAGCCGCCGCATCGTGGCGCAGAACTCCGGATACCGCTGCGCGTCCTTTGCCGAAAAGGGACGCATCGCTTCCGCGGTGCGGGCGGCGTCGGTCGAAAAGACGAGCGCCTTCCCGTCGGGCGCGAGTGCGATCAGTCGCGGATCGGGATGAACGAACTTCACTCCCCGCCGTTCGAGCTGCATGTCGCGGATGATCGCGGGACGCAGCGGCCCGAGCGTGTGCGCCAGCGTCGCCGCGCGATAGCCTGGAGCGAATTCCTCGCTCGTCGCGCAGCCGCCGACGAGCGGCCTCCGCTCGAGCACCAGCGGCCTCCGTCCTGCCTTCGCCAGGTAGAACGCCGTGACCAGGCCGTTGTGGCCGCCGCCGATGACGACGACATCGTGCGCCATCACTTTTTCCCCGTTTCCTTGAGGATGCGCAGCGCGGCGTTGCGCCCCGGCGCGCCCATGATGCCGCCCCCTGGATGCGTCGCCGAGCCGCACATGTAGAGGTTCTTGATCGGCGTCTTGTACTGCGCCCATCCGGGCGCGGGACGCAGGAAGAACAACTGCTCCAGCGTCAGCTCGCCCTGGAAGATGTTCCCTTCGGACAATCCGAAATCGCGCTCGATGTCGAGCGGCGTCAGGACCTGGCGGTGCAGGATGATGTCTTTGATGTTCGGCGCGTACTGCGCGATGGTGTTGATGACCGTGTCGCCGAACGCCTCGCGGTGCGCGTCCCAGCCGCCCTCTTCCTTGAGGTGATACGGCGCGTACTGCACGAAGCAGGACATGACGTGCTTGCCGGGCGGCGCGACCGAGGGATCGGTCAGGCTCGGGATCACCATGTCGATGTAGGGCTGGCGCGAATAGCGGCCGTACTTGGCCTCGTCGTACGCGCGCTCCATGTAGTCCACGCTCGGCGACACCGAGATCGCGCCGCGCAGGTGCGGCCCGGGCCCCGGCATGCAGGTGAAGTTTGGCAGCGCATCGAGTGCGAGGTTCACCTTGCCCGACGAGCCGCGGTACTTGTAGCGCCTGACATCCTCGACGAAGTCGGCGGGGAGGTTGTCTTCACCGACCAAACGCGTGAACGTCTGCCGTGGATCGAGGCTCGACGACACGACGTTGGCCGTGTAGTAGTCCCCGTTCTCGAGCACGACGCCGACCGCCACGCCGTCCTTGACGAGGATGCGAGACACCGCGGTCTCGGCCTTGATCTCGACGCCGGCTTCGCGCGCGGCGCCGGCGATCGCGTTCGAGATCGCCCCGGTCCCGCCGCGAGACAGGCCCCACGACCTGAAAGCGCCGTCGATCTCTCCCATGTAGTGGTGCAGCAGTACGTAGGCCGTGCCGGGTGACCGCACGCCGAGGAACGTCCCGATGATCCCCGACGCCGACATCGTCGCCTTGAGCACGTCGGTCTCGAACCACTGGTCGAGAAAGTCCACCGCGCTCATCGTCATCAACTGGACCTGGTTGTACTTGTCCTGGTCGGACAGCGAGCGGAAGCGCTTGCCGAGAAACAGCAGGTCCATCAGGCCGCGGGGATCGAGCGAGGTCGGATCCGGCGGCGTCATGTTGAGGATTGGCTTGACGAACCGGCCCATCTCGACCATCGCCTTGCCGTACTCCTCGTAGGCCTCGGCGTCCACCTTGGAGTGGCGCGCGACTTCGCGACGGGTCTTGGCGTGGTCGTTCACGCGCCAGAGGTAGTCGCCGCTCGGCATTGGCGTGAAGGTCCCGTCGAGCGGCAGGATCTCGAGCCCGTGCCGCGGCAGATCGAGGTCGCGAATGATCTCGGGGCGCAGCAGCGAGACGACGTAGGAGCAGACCGAGTACTTGAAACCGGGGTAGATCTCCTCGGTGACGGCCGCGCCGCCGAGGACGTGCCGGCGCTCCAGCACGAGGACCTTGCGCCCCGCGCGCGCGAGATAGGCCGCGTTGACCAGGCCGTTGTGGCCGCCGCCGATGACGATGACGTCGTAGGAATTGCTCATAACCGAGGTCCGAAAGTCCGAAGCCCGAGGTCCGAAACCGGCTGGAAGCCAAGCCGGAGGCTGGAAACAGGAAGTTGGAAACTGGTTACGACAACCCGGCGGAGCGGGTCTGGTTGCCCAGGAGTAGTGCGAGGAGATGGGCGGCCGGACGCATCGGGAAATACTATCCGATCTTGTCACCCACCCCGTCGCGGCCAGACGATGCGAGCGAGCGCAGCGAGGCGGCCGGGGGACGAAAGTCCCCCGGGGATGTGACTAGAGCCGCCAGCCGAGACCGCCGAGGAACTCGCCGGTGCTGCCGGCGAACTTCCTGGTGACGCCGCGGAGGCGCAATTCGCCGATGGCGTAGATCCGATCGTTCAGCTCAACGCGGGCGCCGCCGCCAGCCAGCAGCGTCGAACGCCACCGCGTTCCGAGAAAGTCAGACTGCGTCGCGGAGAAGCCGCCGCCGCCGGCGATGAATGGCAGAACACGGCCAAGCCGCCAGGTGTAGACGACGCGAACCTCCGGTGCCGTGAACGAGCTTCGTCCGAACTGCTGGTCCGGGTTGGCGATGGTGGCGCCTGCTTCGAACGACACGTGCTCGCTCAGCGCCTTCGTTGCGCGAATGGTCAGCGGGATCGTCCGGCCGGTTCCACTCAAGTCGTAATCCATGATGCCGGTCACGATCTCGATGCCGTCGGAGGCGATGTGGGTTCCGCGCGGTTGCGCCGAGGCGCTCTGAGACCACGCGATGATGCCGAGGGTTGCGAGAGTAGCAAGCGAACGTTTCAAGGGTTCCTCCCAGGGGTAACGGTTGATGCCCCCTGTAGAGCAGGAAGAATGCCAGCCGCGTCGGCTTGATCGTCGCGAGCCTGGGACGAATACCGTAACCAGCACGGGACGCGCGTGTCGCTCGGGGTGGACAGCATAGAATGCAGGGATGCCGATCGGAACACCTGTTCACGAACGCACATTCGCGCTCTGCGAGAGCCTGAACTATCGCGAGTGGTCCGGGTATTACACCGTCAGCGCCTACGAGAGCCACCACGAGCACGAGTACAACGCGATCCGCAACGCGTCGGCGTTGATCGACGTGTCGCCGCTCTTCAAGTACATGGTGACCGGACCCGACGCGGCGCGACTCGTGGATCGACTCATTACACGCGACGTCTCGAAGATGGCGGTCGGCCAGGTCTACTACACGCCGTGGTGTGACGAGCACGGCAAGGTGATCGACGACGGGACGGTGTCGCGGCTGGCGGAGCAGACTTTCCGGTGGACGGCCGCCGACGCCAGCCTGCGCTGGTTCCGGCAGAACGCGGAAGGCATGAACGTCCAGATCGAGGACGTATCGGAGGAAGTCGCGGCGCTCGCGCTGCAGGGGCCGACGTCGGCGCGCCTGCTGCGCGCGGTCGCGAAAGCCGACATCGACCGGCTGAAGTACTTCAAGGTGACCTCCGGCACGATCGCGGGTGTCAAGGTGGACATCTCGCGAACCGGTTACACCGGCGATCTCGGTTACGAGATCTGGATGCGGGCGAACCAGGCGGTCACGGTGTTCGACGCGCTGATGGATGGCGGGCGGCCTTTCGACATCAAGCCGGCCGGCATGCTGGCGCTCGACGTCGCGCGGATCGAAGCGGGTCTGCTGCTGATCGAGGTGGATTTTTTCAGTAGCCGCAAGGCGATGATCGCGCCGCAGACGTATTCGCCGTACGAGCTGGGCATGGATCGGCTGGTCAGCCCGACGAAGGGACGCTTCATCGGCCAGCGCGCGCTGCGCGAGGAACATCGTCGCGGCCACGCGCGGCAGATCGTCGGGCTCGAGGTGGATTGGAACGAAGTCGAGAAGATTTACGACGCCGCCGGGCTCGCGCCAGCGGTCGCCGCCACGGCTTCGCGCGTCGCGACCCCGGTGTACCACCACGGCCGCCAGGTCGGTAAGGCGACGTCAACCACGTGGTCGCCTGTGCTGAAGCGGATGATCGCGCTCGCCACGGTGGACCGCCCGCACTACGCCGAAGGCACGGAGCTGCAGTTCGAGATGACGGTCGAAGCCGTGCGCCATCGCGTGCGTGCGACGGTGGTGAAGACGCCGTTCTTCAATCCGGCGCGGAAGACCGCGACCCCGCCCGCCTAATCAACACGCGCATTCGCCTTCGAGTACGCAGTGGTGTCGGCTACTTGGAATGAAACTCCACGATGAACCGGTCGAACGCATAGAGCAGATCCTCCCGGTTCGAGTACGGTCCCGGCACATACGCAGGTGAGCTGATCCCCGCCTGCGACAGCTCGCAGACATACCAATCCTGCTTG
>Ga0193738_1000938_pt1 | contig 12580 bp, 18 predicted proteins | sample L2a1metaG_FD_144927 | JGI IMG/M metagenome (GOLD analysis project Ga0193738, IMG submission 144927) | Soil microbial communities from a riparian zone of the East river system, Colorado, United States - L2a1 | ecosystem: Environmental > Terrestrial > Soil > Riparian zone | place: USA: East River...
TCTCTTGATCCCGGTATTGCGTCCATGCAACGTCGCAAGGACGAGTTCAGCTTCGCGACGGCGACTCTCTCTTTCCTCGGGGTGATGTGTCGAGGCGGCTGCAAGTACCGTGTCCAGGTCAAAGGCCCCGTCGGTGTCTTTCCATGTTTTGTAGAGTGATTTTTGTCTGGTGTTGAGCTTGGCAACATCTACTCCATTCTCATCAAGCATTTCTGGCCTCCAATGGCGTCTGGATACGTTGACGAGTTCGCATGAAATAGTAGCCGTGCAGGTAAGCTGATAAGTCATCTGGCATATGGCCTCGGGGAATCCTCACTTCGGCCCATTTAGCTGCAATAAGTCTGTCAGCAGGCATCTGTTCAACTACGGGAATATTGTGGGCGGCTCCTGCGCCTTTCACCATCCCGATGACCTGTAACGCTTCACCCAAGTCGGCTCGTTTAACCTGTTGATTGGGAATATACTTCTCGATAATCATCCATTTGATTGGTCCCTTGACAATGGATCCAACGTACAACTGTGTGAGTTCAAGACCAAGGGTACGGATGGAACGCAGGTGCTCTCCGGTTTCCCAATTCCAATATGAGATACCTGTATTCTTGCCAGGATCGAATGCCACCACATCATAGGGCAGCATTATCGATTTGAGTGTGTCTTGTTCTGACATTTCAGTCCCAGCCTTCTCGGAAAGCCTTCCACCATTCCTTAAATAGTTCACGATGTAGTGCTGATTCTGCGTTGTGACGCTCATAGATATAAAGTTTTACTAGCCAGCCTTTGCCAAACTCAAGCATGACCGCCAACCTCTTTTACTTCAACTCGGAAGTGGACGCCGAAGTCGAAATCTTCTTCGACGTTTTCCATGACTCTTTGGATTTCGGGTTTGTACCGTTCAACTTCTTCCCTTTTGATTTCAAACCAGACTGAGTCGTGGACTTGGAGGACCATCCGGCACTCGTTGGAGCAGATTTTGTCGAGGGCAAGCATCCGCCTTTCAACAATATCGGCCGCGCCTCCTTGGATAACAGAGTTGAGCGCCTTGTGACCCTCTCTAGCAACGCTAGAAAAGTGCCTAAATCTTCCACTCCAAGTATCAATTTTTCTAAATCTCTCAACTGTTGCTTGCGCTCGCTGACTGGCAATCCGAAGCTCGGGATACAAGTCATAGAAATGCTCAATGTGTCGGCGTGCTCCCTGCTTATCAACTCGAAAGACGTATGAAATCCTGTCGGCTCCTGCACCGTAGCTGGTTGAGTAGACGAACGTTTTTGTTCTGTCACGATCCCATCCAAGTTCTTTGGACATCTGTTTGAAGATGTCGATGTTTTCTTCTGCATTGAATAATTCGAGCAGCGCTGGCTGGCGAGCATATGCAGCGTTGAGTCGAAATTCCAGTTGAGAAAAGTCAGCTTCTAAGAGAACGTAATCCTCTTCCGGGATGAAACATTCCTTCATCCTGCCGTTCCAGGGTTTTGCTCCGGATCGGGGAATCTGCTGTAGGTTCGGCTCTCTACATGACAGGCGACCGGTTTTCGTACCGTGGAGCAGAAAATGGGGTCGGAGACGTCCGTCAGGCGACAGTAGAAGCACGTAGGGCCGGTAGTTTGATGAAACGGACTTTTGCCATCCACGGTATTCCAGGATGAGTCGCGCGGTGGGGTCGTCGAGGTCCGCGAGAATTTCTTCGTACTCATCCATAGCCTCCTTATTGAAGGTAGGCTGGCCCGTCTTGGGATGATATTTTTGTGGAAGTCCGAAATCGTCGATGAGAAGCTTCTGTAGATCCTTTTGCTTTGAAGGACTAATACCGTCAAGCTCCCACTCGCGGATCGAAAACATACGATCCTCGCCGATAGCAGCCATTTTATCACATAGCCCTGTATCGACAGAAACACCAGTCCTCTCCATTTTATTGAGCAGACGCACCATCTTTTCTTTGTGTTGCCATACAGGTAACTGGTTCTCAGCTTTCATCTTGAACCGCAATACATCCCACAACCTGAGAACCAGTTACCTGTATGGGGCCCCGTACTCAGCCATAAGCTCTGGTGGCATCTGCTCCCACCCATAAGCTTTTAGGGCCTTCTTGAAGCGCTCATCGTCCTTCTTGCTGTCACCGTGCAGGTAGACCCGACTACAGGCGTTGAGACTCTTCTCTTGGGGATAGTTCTCGTTCACCAGGTGGGCTGCGATCATTGCGCAGACAAACTTTGTTCGAGATGTATCAAGTCCCAATGTGGACAAAGATGTAAGGTCAAAGCTCGCGTTGAAGAATACGCATACCCTACTGTCAAGGATGCTTTGCAAATCTCGCAGGAAATGACGCAGTTCGTAGTTTTGAGCCCCGACGATGTTCGGGTGGCGGAATGGAAGATACACTGCCTCAACACCCCTTGCGGAGTGATAAGCCAGGCTAACCCCCATACAGTACCCTCTACCGTCACGAATGTCCTTACCGTTTGTCTCCGTGTCTATCGCTACCAGCGAACCCGAGTCCAAAGCTCTCTGTACTAGATCCCTGGCGTCTGCCTCGGGAATGATTCTGGTGGCGATCATGCCCCTTAAGCATCCTTTCAGTGAAGTTCTCAGCACCATCCAGGTCTTGAATGTCGAAACTCAGGTCGTGTCCGCGTTCGACAATGAAGGGGTCAGGTTCGGGTCCGTATCTGATTTTGGAGCACTCCACTTCGATATATCCCTTGGATTTAGTTTTGAAGAAAGATAATAAAAAATCAACCTCGGCGGAGAGAAAACGAGATCCGTATAGTGAATTAAGCGAATCCCGCTTGTCCTGGCTCTGGCTCTTTCGGCTGTGGTGAACAAATACCAGAGTGATTTCGTTTTGTTTCCGAAGGCGTGATGTGTAGTCATTGAATGCCCTCGCGGTATCTTCATCACTCAGACTCTTGTACGTAGACTTTGACAGACTGTCCACAATTAACACATTTGGCTTGTATTGGTCGAGTAGACTCTGCAACGCTTCCCGGCCGTCTTTCGTATCCAGTGGCAAAGTAGAAGCTAGTGGCGCTAGCATCAGGTTGCTCTCGATCAGCACGTTGTCGTCTAACGAGCGTGTGCTCTCCGTGGCACTTAGAAACAACTGCAACCCTGCGTGTACCATCTCTAGAGATAAAAACAGTACACGAAGGGGGGTCTTTGTCGTGTTCTGCCATTGAAGGAAATCCTTTCCTGTGCTGAGGCATAGTGCCATGCGCAGGGCAATACCTGTTTTCCCGACACCTGGGTCACCAGCAAGAATTCCGTAGCCGTTCTCGGTCAGGAACTCTTTGTAAACCCATGCCATTTCGACAAAGGTGTCCATAAATTCACGATAGGAGTAGACAACTTTAGGCGCTTCGCCTTCGACACCAAAGAGTCGTGCAAAGTCTGGTATATCACCATAGGGGACTTTACGGCGAGCACGCTCAATAAGATCAGCGTAGCGTCGTAGTTTATCTGAACGCTTGAAATACAGACCCCATCTTTCGTCAAGGTCCGAAATGATCGCAAAGATCCCTGAGTCGTCCAGACCCGCTTCGGCTGCCTGGTAGGCAAAAGCCATGTAGGCGTCTGACCGTTTGCCAACTTCCACGCTTGGGCCGAAAAAAGATGAAAGGAATTTGTCGGACCAGCGACCTCTAGCGAGAGCTTGCCCAATAGTCGGTATCTTCGCCAGGTCGAGCTTGTCGTAGATGACAGTACGAAAATCCTCAGTGACCTGGATGAACGATGTCGGGTAGGTTTTCTCAGACTGTTCCTCGACACGAACGTCGTAGGCACGCTTCCTATCCTTGGAATAGCCGTAATTTGTCGTGTACGGTGGCCTGAGAAGTTGATTGGCGTCCCAACCTGACGTATCCGCGTTAAGTTGATAGGCGAGTTGACGATTCCGTAATTCCAACTGTGGAGTGTCATTGATGAATTCCTCTAATACCCAATAGCAATGCTGATTGGACGGTCCGCTAGTGCGGACGCGCATAGAGGGAGCCAGGTCCTCGGGAGCGTGTCGGGTATTCCAAGAGGCGGGAGCGTTGCCGTCAAAATCGACCCAGCAGACCCAAGAGCCCTTTACGTTGTCCCGCTTGAATGACGTGTTAGTTTGGTAAATTGCAGGTGAGAAGAATACTTCGTGCTGGGTGCCGTTCTCCGTCAGAACATGGTTGATAATGTTCTCCTGGCCCGCAGGCCAGGGGAACATTACCCTTCTCATTCGGATTGCATCTTTGTCCATAGACGCAATACAAACGTAACCACGGGTGTTCTTCCAAACAGTTTGGAAAAATTCCCGGAGGCCACTTCTCGACATGGTTAGTCCTCATCGGTGTATTTCGCCAAGACAGCGAGAATAGCGGCGGATAATTCCGGCGCGAGTCTCCTGGTGGCTAATGTATATCCGGGAGGCAGCGTGTCGGGATGCGGTTTGAGATGGCGCCTCTTACTCAGGAGAGGGTGTATAGGGTTGTCGGAGTCAACAATACAATTCCAACACAGTGACTTAGATAGTACCTCTCGGTGGTGCCAAAACCAGTGAAAGTATTCTTGACCGCAGCCGGTACAAATCCGTTGATACGGGAACCATCCGCCACATCGACCACAAGTAGGTGGTAAAGGCATGTGCTCGGTATATACTCCCGCATCCAAGTCATCGAGGATGGTGTAAACTTCATCGGTGTATTTGAATGAGGAGAATTTAGGTCCTTCACAGCTACACACCTTGTCTGCAAAATAGCTCACGTCTTGCCGCTACGGAAGTAGTTGGCATCACTGATGAGCGTATCGACCTTACCCATGCGGCGCCTGTAGTTCAGGGTGCGGGGATCAGCCTCCCATTGCGCCGCTGTCTGATTGAATGGACTTGTCGGATGGTCAGGATCACCTGTCCAGTTTTGTACCTGCCACACATCGGCCACAAGGTCGACAGGGTGACTGGTCCGCCGATAAGCGTCCATGAACTTCTTGGTTGCTGTCGGAATGTCGAGAATTTCAGACATTGGCCCCCACCAGCGGGGGTCCTGTTGAAACACACCAAAGGTCTTATCTCGATCGTTTGCACGATTGTCGAAATCAGACTCGGCGTACGCCACTAGAATTGCAGCCCTAGTTTCACGGTCAGTTGCCCCGATAGCTTTAAGGGTTGCCAGGACGGTAGCCTTATTGGCGTCACGAATGGCCGGAGTTACTGGTGGTTGAGGTTCCGGCCCTACTGGTTTTTTACTTCCTCGGCCCACTTCTTCATGTTCAATTCCAGCCGCGGCATAAAGCCAGCATTCAGCGCTGCCTCAGGGTTCTGGACCGCATCGACTCCAAAGTGAATCCTGATACGCTTGTCAATCTGGCGATCAACCATCGCCTCTAGACGTACGAAATCCTCTTCCTTCATTTCATCTTCCTCTTCCGGAGGCGGTGGCGGGGGCGGTGGTGGAACTGCCCCATTGATATAGCCTTGGATGATAATTCGTTCCTGGGCAAGTTCCTGTCGCCAAACACTGTAGTCGAAACCAGGCTTAAACCAAGGGTCCTGTTTACGCCCTTGTGGCGTAGCTTCGATCTTATGGAAGGTGACGAAATCGGAATTGCGCCCTTCTACCTTGCAGACAGCAGCAAGCCCCCGCCGAATTGAGGCGAGGGAGGTAGGGCTATAGGCTTCGTTTGCGGTATGATCGGATTCGATCCCGACACAGTTAGAGCTAGTCAGTGGGCCACGCACAACACCTGCATGAGAGGCATAGCCTGACCCAGCGAAACGCCATTGACCAACGTAGTCAACCCAAATCTGTGCAGACGGATTACCTGCATCGTAGGACTGTTGAATCCAGCCCCAGCCACCGGGTGTCGCGCCGGATGGCGTGGCATCGTGGTGCCAGAAAACTCCTTGAAGTGGGGATGATAGGTTACCTTTAGGTCGATTGGTGCGCCAGCCGGGCCGCTCTAGGACAGGCAGCCCGACTGAACGCAACGCATCCGGCCAATCAAGAATGGACACTCATTTTGTCCTCACGCCTTGCTTAGCGTAAAAGGCTGCAACCTCCAACTCTTTTACGCAAGCCTCCGTATATGGGATATCTCCTAGTGTAGCATATACCCATGCAGCAAGGTTTTGGAATCGAGTATTAATCTCTTCTTGCATTAATCGCTTATTCCCACGGAGGGGAGAATCAGTGAATGCGTGCTCGAAATCTCCTGCTCTCATAGTCCTTCCTTCTCAGGAACCCCCATGACCCAGCCGTTGTCATTCTCAAGAGCGAATCCGTAGGGATGAGTGGCAGCCCATCCGGGGAGTACCAGTCTGTCGGAAATATCTTCATCATTTTCTTCTTGGGCAATCTCAATGAGGACATCCCGGATTGTCTGGATGGAGTTGTCTCCGTCAAACAGGTGATCAGCCTTCCAAGGATTGATGCCCAAGAGTTCAACTGCGTACTCCATGATGTCACGATGTGAGCCATCAGAAAGTTTCACAAATGTAGTATCGTTCCAATCGCGAGAGAAAATGGGGCTGGCGTTGCCCAGCACTGTAGCGGCATGTCCGGCGAAGCAGAACGCACTTGTGCATGCGTCCCCACTGACTGTTTTCATCTTCCTGCCCCAATCACCCTGGAACCAACGTTCCGGATTGAGGCAGATGATATCCCAAATCTTAACTGCGCCATCAATGTTCATCAGAGTTCGTCCTTCACCTTGTTCTCGTCAACGGTGTATCGGAATCGAGCCATCTCTTCGTGAATGCTGCGGATCATTCCGTTCGGGTACTCTTCGGCCCATGCCGGAAGTTCGAGTTCAAGCACGTCGCCCTGATCCGCCGCATACTCCATGAGCAAGCTACGAATGCGCTGGATTGAGTTGTTGCCGTAGAACAGTTCACTTGCTTGCCAGTGGCTGAGTTCAAGCTTCTCTGCTGCATACGTTTGAACTGACAATTTTGAGCCGTCTTGCAACTCAACATGGGTAGCCTCGAAACCAAGATCGTAATTGTAGCTGTCACTCTGACAGATATCACAGTTACAGCCATCAAGAGCTGAGGTAGTGTAGCCCCACAGCACCTTGACTTCCTTATTGGAAGCAACGTGTCCAGCAAAGCAGAACGCTGTACTGCACTGAATGGGAAGCTCGACAGTGCCATCCTTGGGAGCGACCTTGCTGGCCCAGGAGTGCTGGTTCCAAGCAAACGGCTCTGCACAAATCTTATCGTAAACCTTGGTAACTTCAGTGATGTTCATTACTTGCCTTTCTTAGGCTGTTTGTATTTGTAGGTGGTTCCTGCTAACCTACTGCCTGGGCTTGCTCGGGCAGTCCAACTGTCCGACTATGCGCGACGGGCAAGGCATAGGCGGTTCAGTCCCCAGGCCCGCTCAAAACTCACATGCCGTAAGCGTTCTCAGATTCCGTACCCATGAATTCAGTCATGGCATCATCTGAGGGTTCGCCCCTCGACAGTCCCACAAGCTCGACACGCTTATAGCCATTCTTGTCCATCTTTACCTCAACAATGACCTCCGTCCCGACAAGCAGATCGGGGTTCTCAGAAACCTCGTCCCACTCATCCCTGGGGATTTCGAGCAATTGGAGCGTCTTATGGATTCGGCCCATATTGCGGTCCTTGCCCTCCTCATCCTTTGCCGTGAGGAAATGAACCAAACGCTGGTTGCGATTTCCCTTTGAGAACGTGATCACCCAGCCCGGATATTCGGCCTTGCCGATCTTCTCCAAGGCAGAAGCAGAAATGACTGCCTCAATTCGGTTACCTACAGGCAGACCAAACGGGTCAATGTCAGCGCTCTCAACATCTTCGGGATCAAAGAATCCCATATTACTCTACCTCCACACCTTCGGTGTTATCTTCGGCCTCTGGATCTTTCACTGCCGTAGCTTGATCAAACACATGATCTTGCTCGTCAGTCGGCAACTCACCCTTTAACCATTTGAGCGTTGCACCTAGAAACACATCAGGATTAACGATCGGGGTGTCAGCAAATCCTCCTACTCTGGTCTTAGCTGTGCAGGTGTCGGTAGAATGCACCTGAATGGATCGAGTGTACTTCTTCTCCTTTCTGTTCCAGTAGTTCTCTAGATAACCGATGGTGTGTAAGGGCCGACGGAGGTCCCTTCCCACCTTTGGTTGGAATGCAGGGGAAATGCGTTCGAGTCCTGTCTTTGTCTTTTCGTATCTGTAGTGGCTGATCATGATGAAATGAACTAGGTCTAGCTGACTGTAGATATCCACAGCCTGTCGGAACTTATTTCCTGCGATCAAAAAGTCGGGGAGGACGGGTTGATTAGGATCCTTTCCCTCCTCTTTAAGCGATCGACCGTACGTCACTACGTCGGTGAACTGGTCGAGCATTGTCGAGGCTTCGTCCCACACTACGCATTTGAAGTCGAATCCCGTCGCGCGCGCTCTAATAGCCTCTGCCATAAGAAGTAGGTCGTTCTCACCTTTGTATGGGAGTACGGTAATTTTTGGAGCAAGCTCTGCAAGGAGCTTAGGATGATTGCGTACTGAAAGATAGCCCTGGCCAGTGTCCACATACAGAATTCTTCCCTCGGTAAGTTGGTTGGCATGAGCGAGGGCGTACACGGTTTTACCGGAGCCAGTATCGCCATAGAACAATGCCAAATACCTTGCGGGGATTTTACCGATATCGGTCTGTAGTGCAGCCCGGAGCTTTGAGAATCTATCTTTAGTCCCTGGGGGGCTTCCTGCGGTAGTCATGCCCGATGTAGAGGCGTCGATCGTCACCATTCAAGTCTCCTGCACAAATTCGAGAGAAGCTGCATCGGTCGCAAATCTGGCCGTTGGCAGCGCGAACAATATTTTGCTCCCACTTCTCGACACCCATTGCCTTTAGTTCAGCAATGCGTTCTCCAACTGCAACCTGCTCCTCCATAGTAGTGAGGACTCGTTGGTCAGTGATCGGTACTTCCTGTCGGCGAAATTTCAGGGCAGGCCGGCCCCTGTTCTCTTTTGTCTCGTAGTAGCGCAGTTGATTATAGCGCGCTCGGGCGACAGGGTAGCCAAGGATTCTAGCACCGGCGAGGTACATCGGCAGTTGGGGCGAGAGGTCCAGTGCTGCCGGATTGTAGAAATTGTAAACGAACTTGTGATCCCAAACTTCAATCCCCGATCCGGGTACGCTGACAATGATGTCGATGACGAACTTAAGTTCGTAATCATCTGCAACCTCAACTCGGTATGGTTCCTCAACGGCAATTACTCTAATCGTATCTGCTTCATTCTCGAACGTGTCGAAATACTGTTGGAGCAGTAGCTTAAGACCTGGACGAATTGCAACTACCTGATCCAAGTCATCATGCTGTCGAAAGATGTCATTCAGGCCATCCTTCAACGCATAGTCTACCGCAACCTGATGAGTCTTGCCCTCTTTCAGGGCCTGATAATAGTACGCCAGGGCGTTGTGTCCGACGATTCCCCGAAAGAGGGCATCGCTCATCTTGGTGCCTTGAATCTGCAACCCTTTTGAGTAGAAATGTGCCCGTTGGCACCGTCGAAATGAGTCGGTTTCGGAATGGCTCGAATCAATCAACATCGGGGCGTCCTTAAGTTGTGTCGAAGCTAGTATACCAGATCAATCGTCGCTTGTCAAGGCCCCAAGATATGCCTGGTACCTTGAAATAACTGTCTCCGGAGTATCATTGCCATTATGACAAAGTCGTAAGATTTCCATCTTATAGTCAAGCGACAGGCGGTAGGGCGACGGCGTTGGTTCTGGATCACTCATAGCGGCCTCTCTTTTTCTCTGGTGACTTGAACCAGATCAGAAAATTGTCACGATCGTCGTCGGTAGCTATCGTAATTCGATCGTGAGGCTTACACTCCCCAAACTGAGGGTCGGGGAGCCAGGGCTGTCCTGCGGCGGGTCGGTCATCTTTCCCCTTACCGTAAAACTTATCATTGCAGACGTGCCATCTTCGGTGGCATTGGCGGCATATCCCGTGTAGATTATGTCCGAGTTCACTGTATTGATCGTCATTGTTAATGGTAGATTTGTCAGGGCCGTGGTGTCGATCAACTGCTTGATTGCCAGTACAGCCGACGATTGGTTGAATGCCTCCACCAGCGTATTTAAGACTTTGCCACTGGCATTGGATGGTGGCAAGGAACTTATCCGGCAAGAGTGCCGCTGCTCGTTTACGACCAGTTGAAAGCACGTCGTGCATATCTTCGCCCATCTTGGGCTTGGCCCCTGGTCGCCCTCTCTCGGGAAGTCCTGCAAGTGAAAAGCTGTCAACGAATCCCTCTCCTCCGCAACAACATTCCTGGCCCTCCATATAACAAAGGTCATGAAATCCTACTGCACAATACTGACAGATAAGTTTCATGCTAGTATACTACTCCAAGGTTAGAAAAAAGACCCGGCATCCCCTGGGGAGCTAGGGGGACTTGACTCCCCAGGGGCACCTTTTGTACTGGCGGGCCAACCAGTAGGTCTAGCCCGATTGTACAAAACTTTGCGGGTCTTGTCTACTTCTTCACTGACCGATCCTTGTTCCCATCGCTCTTTGCCTTCTCTCGCTTATCGGGTGCGTTGGGGTTGTCTCGGGGGTCAACTGATCCCGACATGCTCGAGTTCTCTGTAACTGCATCATGCGCCCGGAGAAGCTCCTGCTTCACCAGACCAAGCTGTGAATCTTCCTGGGCCGTATCGCCATCACGGTTGCTTGGGGGGACGTAACCCTCCCACTCTTCGACCTGTTCCTCGCTGCCCTTGGTGTCCTTGCCGTCTGAACGTGATCCCATTGACTTAAGGATTTCGTCCTCTGTGGCTCGGTAGCCCGTACCGTAGTCAGCGACGGGAACGTACTCAACGCTCTCGTCGGGGTTGTGGACAACAACCTTGTCTTTATGTACCATTCTTTGTCACCGTTTCCTCGGTAATGCCGGGGCCATTCCCCCCGACGCCTGCGGTTGCAAGGGCAAGCACAACTGAATACAAGGCCGCGAATCCGGCCGCACTAAAGGACGCTACCCAATCAATGTCCAATAGGCCCATGCCGTTCACAGACCAAAGAGCGGCAAGCGCCCCGGCGAATGAACGGACAGCGCGCTCTAGGGTGGAGAGCCAAAAGGCACCCGTGGTAATTACGCTCATGGCTAGAGTATACCACGACTACTTCTCCAATTCCTTTTGTAGCTTCCGATTGTAGATGAACTCTAGCTTTTTAACATCATCATGATTACTGTAGCGGATACGCATTTTATCAGCAAACATGGAGTAGAAAAGAAAGGCTGTCGGAATTCCAAACATAAAAAGGGCTGTAAGAACAGGAAGAAGAAATATCGATACGGAAGTACCGATCATGCTAACGACGCTCAGGGCTGCTGAGGCGTCGCGATGCCGGATCCAATGGGTTTTCTGTGCTTCACGACTACGAGCTTCCCGCAGATCCTCATCAGCCTTTTCGAGTGACTCGGAGTATTCATCTCCAATCCCGTAGACAGAGTTGCGTAATGTGACTCTGTCTTGCAGCATGTCATTGCGATCCCTCTTTGCGTCTATCAACAAGCGTTCAAGCTGGGACTGCATCGAATCGATCTTCGACAGGCGCTGGCCAAAGGCATCGTTAGATTTGTTTAGGGCAACTTGGACAGGATTATCGAACATACCGTCATGGTATGGATCATAAGTCACTGAACATCCCTTCTAGGAGTTCCTTATACGTGTCGGTTGCTTCGTCGAATTGCCCCACCATCGTACGTTTACGGGAGATAAGCTCAGCCATCCAAATGTCTTTGCTGTACCGAGCGATAACCCGCAGCACATGGACGGCTGTGTTACTGGTCTGACCGATGCGGCTGATTCGTGCGTATGCCTGGTCATTTTTCCCTCCGTTCCATTCCTCATCGAGGATGATCATTTGGGTAATGGCTGTTAGGTCCAGGCCCTCCCCGCCGGTCTTAAACTGCACGAGTACGGCATCCCACTTAGGTTCCTCACCGTATTCCCTGTCGAAGTTCCTTTGAATAGCTTCACGATTTTTATGTGAAGTTGCTCCTGTGTATACAGCAACTCTAAGGCCCGCCGCAGTAAGTCGACGCTCGATTTCCCCGAGGGCCTCAGTGAATTGAGAAAATACCGCGGAACGGTGGCCGGAATCGTGGAATTCCTGTACAAGCTTTGCAGCCTCGTCGATCTTGACGGACTCCTGGTAAGACTCTCCAACAGGGATAATTTCAAAGATAGGTTTTCCTGTGTCGGGGTCGACCAGTTGGTCACCATTGGGGCCAAAGAGCTTCTGCTTAATAGTGATACCGCCAGGCCAGACTGTAGCTTGACGCTGTCGGGTAATGAGAGCCAGGACTGAGGGAATGTCAACTGCCTCCCCATTCTCTCTGAGGATCTGCGCATTCTTGTACAGCATTTCTAGGATGCGGGACTGTAGCGGATATTCTTCTGGATCGAGTTCAAGCTCATGGATGATTAGTTCCTGCGGAGGTAGCACGACATCGGTGTCCTCGATGGTTCGACGCAGGTAAATCGAGCGCAGTTCCTTTGCAAGTTGCGCTGCACCGCCCTCTTTATAGACCCAGCCACCACTAGGAAGCTGTAGGCAGTAATTCCGG
>Ga0193738_1000939_pt1 | contig 12579 bp, 8 predicted proteins | sample L2a1metaG_FD_144927 | JGI IMG/M metagenome (GOLD analysis project Ga0193738, IMG submission 144927) | Soil microbial communities from a riparian zone of the East river system, Colorado, United States - L2a1 | ecosystem: Environmental > Terrestrial > Soil > Riparian zone | place: USA: East River...
CTATCCTCGCCTGCTGTTTTTCTTCCTCGGCACGGATGCGTTGCACCTGTGTAGCGCATAACACGGCAATAGTGGAAAGCATTTTCACGTGTTTTGCCGTAAAGAAATTTCGCTGGTGATGTTCCGTGTTAATGGCTCCCAGCACTTCGTTCTCGTGTACAAGAGGAACGCAAAGTTCACTCAGCATTATTTTTCCATCGGCAGTAAAATATCTTTTATCCTTTGATGTATCATTTACCAGCAAACTATGTTTGCTTTCTACTGCAGCCCCTACGATCCCTTTGCCCCTTGGTATGTGATAAGCGGTCTTGTCCATTATTGCCTCCATGGAACCCTTGGAGCCATAACCTGCTTTTTGAATTAAAACTGTTTTCTCATTGTTCCATAAATAGATCATACAATCTTCAAAACCGAGTTTGCCGATGAGGTTTTTGGTCACATCCCAAAGAAGTTCATCGGTTTTGTACCGGCTGTTTATTTGCGAGGCAAAATAATTTATCACCAGTTCGGTTTCTAATTCCTCTCTTTGCCTTAAATGTTTGCGTTGATAATATTTAACAACATACCAGATCATCATTGATCCTATAACTACTGCAAGAATTTTAAACCACCATGATTGGTAAAAAGGCACAGCGATGATCACTGTAACTTCATTGCCCGCATCCTGCCAGGTTTTGTTATCGTTACTGATCCTTACATTAAACACATATTTGCCGGGTGGCAATGAATTATAACGAACAGAATTCTGATCAGCTGTTTTGATCCAATCCTTGTCCAGGTCAACCAACCTGTACTCATAATATGTTCTGATATGAGGGCTGAAGTCAACAGTGCTAAAATGAAAAGTGACATGGTTGTCTGCTGCAGCCAGCCTGAATTCACTATTATCTGTTATACTGGAAACAATATTTTTGGTTTCAATTTTATTGATCAGAACATTTAATGAAGTTTGCCTGTTGTACAACAAATCAGGGTGAAAATATTGTATCCCTTTAGGTGTGCCGAATATAAATTCACCATTAGGTGTCTTAAAATAGGAGCCGACCCTGAAACCATAAATACTTAACCCTTGCCGACCGTCAAAGACTCTTAAGCTTGAATCAGCGGGATCATAACATGCAAGACCAATATCGTTTCCGACCCACATGCGGTTGTAGCGGTCTAATAGTAATCCTTCCGCCCTGCTGATCAGCAAGCCGTCTTTTTGCGTAATCCTTTTTTCTCTTCCATCTTTATAAAAGATCCTTAAACCATGCCCGTTGGCTACATAAAGAATACCTGTACTATCCGTATTCACGTCGTAAATGCCTTCCCCTTTATATTTACTATACCCAACATGTTCGGTTAATTGTTTTGTGTTGAAATCATATTGATAGAGGCCTTTGTCAGATGCGCCGATCCATAGATAATTCTTATCAAATAAAAGCGGGGATATTGGGAATGAGTCCATCTGTCCCAACACCCTGTTCTCAAAATTATCTATTTCAAAAGTTTTAGTATCTATCCTGCTGATACCATTGCGTCCACATGTCCACATATATCCATCAGGGCCAAGGTATACCCTGCGAACTGATCTTATCTTCAAACTACTTTTATTCCCCTGCTCTTTACGTAAATGTTTTATTAATTTTCTGTCCTTCCCTATTATTACAATTCCGTCATTCAATACGCCAGCCCATATATTCTCATTATTATCAATTGCAATGGATCCAATTTCCTTGTTCTTGAAAATTAGTTTGCCATCAGCCCCTTTAAAATCAATAAATGTTGATGTGTTGGTACTTCTTTTCCATTCAAGCAGACCCATGGCTGTGCCGAAGTAATAAGTGTCATTATCCCTGGTAGCGATCCCAGAAATTGTTCCGTCATATCCATTGCCCTTGTTATCTACAAAAACATTTTGATCGCCGATAACATCATGTATATTGAAATAACTGACCCCATTAATATGGCAGCTGACAAATACCCAGCCTTTTAACCCTAATGTAATATGCGTGGTGTTGTTGCTGTAGATGGAGGCAGGGTCTGTTAATTCATGCCTGTAATTGTAGATCTTATGCGTATCCTTATGATAAATAAATATCCCTTCATCAGAAGTAGTCAGTACATATCGATTGCCATCTATTTTTAGCGCAAAACCAAATATTCCTGTAATTGGCTTACCCTTTTGATCCTTTAGATCTTTAAATGGAAATTTAATCTCTCCTGTGACCAGGTTTATTGTTTTTATTTCGGCGGTGGCAACATCATAATATAAAAGCTCATCCGTTTCCCATTGTGCCAGCGGGGTACAATTTGGGATGTCAATTTTTTTTTCTGTGGTATTGGTCAAATACTTTACCACAAAAAAAACATTCTGGTAGGTGACCAGGTAATAATCTTCATTGAAATGGAAACTCAGGCCGGCACCAGCCAGTTGGTATTTGCTTTTTCCTTTTACGGGTAAGAAATTAAAATAGTCTGTAGTGATTGAATCTGCTTTCACAAATGAACCACTATCTTTTAAAGAATAATTTCCATTTAGAGTGTAAAGTATAGCGCCATGCTTATCAGTATCTAAAATCCGTAACGTTTTTACCCATTCCTCTTTTTCATAAAGTGCTATGCGGTGAAATTGTCTTTTTTCATCGATCATTGTCACACCTCCTCCATAGGTAAGTACCCAAACCCGGTCTTTTTCATCGCAAACCACATCCACGATGGCGCTGTTATGCAGCTGAGGATGGTCAGTTGCAAAATATTTCTCTACTGCCCTTCCATTAAACATATTCAGGCCATTGCCGGTGGCTATCCATAGATTACCTTTTTTATCTGTGCACAGTCCATTAGCTCCTGTGTATGAAAGTCCATTGGTTGTATTGAGGTGTTGAAAATTGAGACCAGTTTGAGCTGATAAAACGAATGCGGTTGAGCAGAAAAAAAATATAGATAGCAGCCGAGATCGCATTTATAAAAAAATTGGGATGAAAAAAATATCTCTTACCTAAGGTAAATAACTATTTAGTCAATCTAAAGAAAGCGGCATGTATAAATGCCTGATATTATTCTGCGGTGGCTGCCACCGATTAAACGGCAAAGCCGCCCTGCTTTCGCAAGACGGCCTTAAGAGAAATTATGGTCTATAATAAATTAGAGATTAAACAATGCCTGAACTTCAGTTGCAGAGATCACTCGCTTGTAAATACGCAAGTCATCTAAACTACCTTTCCAATATTTAACTCCTGCATTATAGCAATATCCAATAGTATATTCGCTCATAGTCAGTGGGTCTACGGTAGATGTCTGAATAGCACTTGTGCCCATAAGTTTTCCATCAATGTAGAATTTATATGTGTTTATATCGCGGGTTGCTGTCATGTGATGCCAGGCGTTAGACTGCGGCTTTGACATAATATATCCTGGTGTATTAAAGTTCCAGTAAGATCCCTGGAATCTATTATTGTCGAAGTGTGTGAAGGCAAAACGACGTGAACCTTCTACAAAACTTATAGCAGCGTCTGTTATTGTCATATCATATTTCATCCAGAATGATACTGACATGTTTTGTTCCAGGGGAACATCAGTCATTATCACACCATATTTTTCATTGAACGTTATAGCACTGTTTCTAACTCCTTTTCTGTCGGCACCATAAATTGGTGTCCCATTTTCTGGAGTACCCGGCTTAATTTGCCCAGTTGTGTCATTCAAGTTGCCCTGAAATTCAAAACGGCCCAACAAACCCATGTCTAAAGACGTACCAATAACTCCTCCGCCACCACCGCGGGCTCCGGCAATTTCTTCCGGTTGATTTGTTTGTGGTGTTTCGATCTTTTCCTTGCTGCAGGAAGTAAATACGATTGTTGTGATTGTCGCGAAAATCAAAAGTTGCTTTTTCATTTTTTAATTTTTAGTAGTTAATTTTTTATTTAATAATTTAATTACACTGTAAAAATGCATCCGGAAACTGCGAGAAAAAAAAATATACTCATGACATGATTGATTTATCGAGTGAATGGTAGTAGAATCACAACGAAGCGTAATAAATGTTATTGGCGGCCTCTATGTTTTCTGCTGTATGTAATAAAAAGCCGCCTTGCAAATGCAAAGCGGCTTCAGTGAATACTAAAAAAATTTAAAGGTTATAAAGTGCCTGTACATCCGAAGCGGTAAGTGTACGACTATAAAAACGAAGATCATCAGCATATCCGCTCCAAAACCCCTGCAGAGTAGTGGCAAGGAAATAATGATAGTTTCCCGATTCAAAAGAATGAGGATAATCATCATAGGTTCCCTGAAGTACACCATTTACATACATTTTCATTTCCACACCGTTGAAGGTTATTACAATGTGGTACCAGCCCCGATCGGGAAAATTGTTCGAGTAAACCTCCGGCAGGATCCATCCATTTTGTACAAGACCTTTAAAGATATCGCCATTCTGGTCAATCCTTGGCCCGTATCCATTTGGAGAAATGATGGTAGCGTCGGGATAGATACCTGCCCTTTTTATCCAAATAGACATCGACGTGTTATCTTGTTGAGGTACATCAGGAAAATCTATGGCATAATTACCATCTAATTTTATCGCTGCATTCGGATTTCCTTTTCTGTCGGTCGTATAAATCACCCCTGTTCTTTTGACGGGCCACTGCACGCCGTCCTGTAACTTCCCGGCTGCATCCTTTAGATTCTTGTTGAATTTGAACCAACCTTCAAGATTTTTAAATAACGGATCAACATAAGGCCTGATTGAGGAGCTGCTTGTTGAAATTTCTTCATTGGTTGTAGCCGGTGTTTCCGGCATTTCTAATTTTTCCCTGCTGCAGGAAATGAATACAACAGTTATAAAAGTAATTGCAAGAATCAGAAATTGTTTTTTCATTTGTTTAAGGTTTAATAGTTAATAATTTATTTGAAAAATTTATAGGTTGTATAATTTTTGAACATCAGAAGCTGATAAGGTGCGGCTATAGAAACGGAGATCATCAATATAACCGTTCCATAAAACCTGCCAGACGGATGACCAGCCAAGAACATAATCAACCGGAGTTGGCGCTATTGTACCGCTAAAAGCTTCAACCACTTTCAAGGTATTGTCCACATACAATCTCATATAAGCACCATCATAGGTTACCACTACATGGTGCCAGGTTGTATTCAAGATATCAGCATAACCTCCAGGAGTATTAGTTACCGTGCCCACAGTTCCAAGAAACCGGTCTGCACTTTGAAGAAGTCTCGGGCCGACTACCTGATTTGTAACGATTCCACCTGTATTGTTTTCCAAAAGACCACCAGTCTTCACCCAGACTGAAAGCGAAGTATTGGTTTGTTGAGGGACATCGTTTAGTTTGACAGAATATGCGCCATCGAGATAGAGTGCACTTTTAAAGATCCCTTTCCTATCAGGTCCGTAACTGGGTACTCTGCGCGAAGGAACTCCGTCTGCAACGCCTCTTATCTGGTTCTTTAAGTTGCCATTAAACTCAAACCGGGCTTCCAGACCAATTGTTAGTGGATCGATATATGGCCTGTTTGAAGAACTGCTTGTTGCAATTTCTTCTTTGGTTATCGCCGGAGCTTCAGGCATTTCCATTTTGTCCTTGCTGCAGGAAATAAATGCAACTGTAATAAATGTTACTACAAGAATTTGAAATTGTTTTTTCATTTGATGGAGAAGTTTAAATGTTAATAGCTAATTTTTTATATAAAGGAATATTTGTCGGGTAAGTTGTATCTAATCATTACCAACAGCCACAAATTTGAATGTGGTAGTAACACTGACAAAATCCATACTCGAACTCGGATAAATCTCGATTTTAAATCCGGTAGTTGTTACATCATAAATCCTATAATCAAGGAATTCAATACTGCTACCAGTGCTTGGGGTTACAATATTTGCACGGTACACAGCGGGAGCTTGTGTAAATGGAGTGTTGAAAGTAACAGTAATTTCCTGTGTATTTATAAATACCTCTCCGAAGCCGCCGGAGCTTACAACAAAATGGAATCCGCCAGGAACAGTTACATTCATGACTTCCATACGCATTTGATTGCTGTAAGTGTTCCTGACTATACCCTTAAGCCCATTTACATACAGATCACCCTGTGTGTAAATATTTCCATCCGTATTGATCTGACCATTTTTAGAAATAGTTGTTTTAATATCGCCAAGTCCATTTGTAAGTGAAAGGAAATTTCCAGTACCAAGATTATCGATCTGTACTACGTTAGTTCCATTTAATGCATTTGAATTTCGAAAGTAACCGGCATAGGAAGTAGAACCAGCATTTCCTGCTTCACCATAAATTGCAACACCACCATTGCCTGTGGCTGATCCACGAATTGCATGTCCCTGTACTGCATTGTTAATTCCATAGATAGCCGCTCCGTTTTGCTTTGTTGTTTTTCCGTACACTGCAATACCACTATCAAGTGATTCGGCATAAACGGCAGTACCTGAAGATTGATTGATGGCTGTTACTGCACCGTTATTAATTGTAGTACTTGAACTAATCCCTAATACACCCATACCATTTTGATCGTTCAATCCGGTAGCACCAAATACACCGATCGATTTACTGGTGCCTGATACGCCGATACCATTAGAGTTTTCACCCCATACTCCCGAACTTGCAAGAGGGGTAAGTCCACTGCTATTAATACCACTTTTTCCATAAAGACCGCTTGCACCGATCACAGCATTGGTATTAGTAATCGAGAATAAGCCTGTGTTATTACTTGCACTTACATTGTAAGGAAGTGTAAATCCACCTGCTGATGCTTTTGGAATTTCCTTCCAGGCACCTAACGAAAAATACCAGAAGCCTTTAGTGTCGGTATCATAAACAAACAATCCTTCTGCCGGCGTTCCAATACCAATACGCTGAGCAGTACTTAACCTTGTTATCAAAACACCTTTTGAATTACTGGAGATGTCCAACATGGCACTTGCATCTGCCGAATTACCTGTGGTATTTACTGCAACGCTTTGTGCATTTACAAAAATTGTGAAAGCGATAAGGACAGTAATGATTATTATCCTTAGAACTGTGGTGAATAGAACAATACTTTTCATAAACAATTATTTTATGAATCAAAAGTATAGGCACAATTAAAACATGATCTATAATTACTACTCAAAGGCTGTTGGTGATTACTGTGCGGAAAAAGGCTTTTAAAAAAATGGTGCAATGACAGGTGGTCTTACCTATAACTCAACCAAAAATACCTTTGACTAAATGAGAAACTTTTTTAAACTATGCCTGCATTAGTTTGCATCACAATTCAGCAACAGGTATGGAAAAGAACATGAGTAATAAAAGAAAGATGATCAGCAAGGAAAATATCATGGATATATTAATGGTTGTATTGCTGATGGCAGCCATAATTTTACTGGCGTTGGTATTATGACCCCGGGTATTCCCTGGATGAAACAGTTCAATTCAATTTAAACACCGTTCAATAAATAAGAAACACCTTTCAGCATGAAAAATTTACGTTCGCATCATTCATGATCTATTTTACACCCGAAACAAAAATCGATCAACTAAAACTTCAAATTATTATGCAACCAGAAAAAATTGAGAGCGCCATTGCAAAGGATCTCCTGGTAATAGCAGGGGTCTCTATGGTGTTATTTATCATCTTTAGCTTTTTAGCTGTAACTGAATTCCAGGAATCGTTACAATAACGGCCCGGTATTTGTACCTATTTTTAAACGAATTATACTTATTAAAATAGAGGACGGTTTAAGAAGGCCGCATCAACGATGCGGCTTTTTCTTTTATCCCTACTTTTGAGAAAAATTGCTGATGTACAAAACACTGCTTACCTCGCTTGAAAATAATGTTCTGACTATTACAATTAACCGCCCTGATAAATTGAATGCTTTGAATGCGCAAGTATTTGATGATCTTAATAATATCTTAGATGAAATTGAAAAAAAACCTGAAATAAGATCTGCTATTATTACAGGGGCAGGATCCAAAGCATTTGTTGCCGGCGCTGATATTTCAGAATTTAGTGATTTCAGCAAAGAACAAGCAACGGCGCTGGCTCAAAGAGGTCAGGATATTTTTTCAAAAATTGAGCGTTGCAACAAACCAATCATTGCCGCTGTTAACGGTTTTGCTCTTGGGGGAGGCTGTGAATTGTCAATGGCGTGTCATTTTCGTATTGCGAGTGAAAATGCAAAATTTGGACAACCGGAAGTGAATTTAGGCTTGATACCGGGCTATGGTGGCACACAAAGACTGGTTCAATTAATCGGAAAAGGCCGGGCATTGGAATTATTAATGAGCGGAAATATGATCGATGCCCATGAGGCCAAAGAATTCGGATTGGTAAACCATATAACAGGTGCTGATAATTTAATTGAACAAGCGAAATTCATTTTGTCTATCATCAACTCAAAAGCTCCATTAGCTGTTGCAGCTTGTATCAAAGCTGCCAATGCAGTGTATGATGAAACAATAAATGGCTTTGACCTGGAGATCAAAGAATTTGGAAATTGCTTTGCCACTGAAGATATGAAGGAAGGCGTGAGTGCATTTTTAGAAAAGCGAAAAGCAAACTTTAAAGGGAAGTGATCCTGTGCTGTTCAATTGCTATATTGATAAATGGCTAAATTGTTATTCATAAAACAATTTGACAATTAAACAATTTAGCACTTACTCAAATGCGTTTTTGAAAATTATCGTTTGTCCTTTCGTCATTTTTATTTCTGCAATACCGTTCGCTACTTTAATCTCCGAACGATCGATACCCTTATTTATCCATGTTTTAAAAGGGAGTTTTATTCTAAGCATTCCACCAGCCTCTGATCTTATTTTTACTTCCATCGTTACTCCATTTTCTTTTTTAGCTGAAATAAGGAAAGCCCCTTCGGCTCTCAGCGTTTTGAAAGAAACATTTTTCCATTCTCCTGGAATAGCAGGAAACACTTCGACAAAGTCCTTATGACTCTGTAAAAGCATTTCATGAATACCCTGGGCAAATGCAAAATTGCCTTCGAGTGTAAAAGGCCGATATGTAAAATCTGAATACTGTCCTCCTTTCTGATCTCCATTTAAATGAAAGCTATTGAGCGAAACAAAATTGGTCGCAAATCTCTTTAAATTAATTGCAGCCGAATCTCCATTTTTTGCTCTTGCATAAATAGAACCGATCCATGCAAAAGAATAGCCTACCCATTTTCTTGTTCCGAGTTTTTCAATTTGCCGTAAGGAATTTTCAATTATGATCTTTTGTGCAGCGTCTTCAACATTCAATAATCCCAAAGGATGAATTGCATGCAAATGATTTTGGTGGCGATGAGAATGATCAAGGTTTTGATTTCTTGCTATAGGTAAACCAGTTTCGTTGGAACTAAATTCAGGCAATGTAATAATTTGCTGCAGCCAGTTTTTTGTTGCTGGATCATTCATACTTACATTGACAGACCACATTATTTCAAAAAAATTCTTTGTTAATGCGAGGTCATAGCTCGTCCAATCAGGAAACCATGCTTTGATACTATTGTCATTATACTCGGGAGTAGAACTTAATGGAAGTCTCCTTTCCAACTTACTATCTAATACGGCTATGCCTTTCAGAAACTTGCCAACTTCATTTAAATAAGGCAATGCTTTTTCCTTCAAAAAACTTTTATTCATGCTATACTTCCACTGCCAGTAAAAATGCTGGGCCAGCCATGCTGAAGTTGTTGGTGACATTGAATATTGTATCCACCCACCCATTGGTTTACCGGAAATAGTTGTGACACCCGGCACATTTAATCCATCTAATTCAAAATATTGTTTTGTCCATTTTTTATTTTCATCTTTTACTTTCCAAAGCCAGTTCGTAAATCCTTCCGTCAGGTCAAGGTGATTGCCTGCGTAACCGGGCCAGTAGCTTAATTCAGTATTGAGGTCATGATGAAAATCCCCTTTCCATGGTGGTAGCCTGCCATCATCCGCCGTCCATATCGCCTGCAAAGAGATCGGTGGTGTATTGCTTCTTGCTACACACCCAAACTTATACATATCCAAATAATATTGTCGTTCTAAAATTGGATCAGGAATCAAAAGCGATGACCTTTTCCAGTAATCATTCCACCAATCAATATGTGATGGCCAGCCCGTAGGCTCTTTAAGTAATACATTCAATGCAGGAAGGGATGCTGGTTGATTATTGGTGATCGTCCATTCACCAACAATTCTTTTTCCCGGAAACTGGTACCATTTTACCAGCACTTCATAATAATTGTTCTTCCATGTTGGTTGATGATAAAGTATATAACCGATCCCTTTCTTTACAGTTCCTTTTTCATAGCCAAGGCGTTCCAGGCTTTGCCCTGAAACACTATTAGCTGTCCTTCCATTATTCCCTGCATTATAATTTGGAATGATCAATTCAGGAATGAGGTCTTCATCTATGTTTTCAAAACCAAAATATCCAACCTGGCGTGTCGCATGGATATAATTATTGAACTTAACTCCATTTTCAAATTCCACAACACTTAATCCATTTGAAATATCCAATGAAACTTTTTTTACTTTGCCGATCTTAGCAAGATCAAATTCTAACGCTGCGCCAGGGATCTTTGTTGGCGCCGGGTATTTTTCATAAGGTTCATCCCCTATTTTTTGCACCGAATCATATTGTTTCAAATTTACTTTTTCAACCACCCATTTAAATTTCAGTTTATCGATCTCAGGCATCGGACGATCATCCCAAAGATCACCCCTGTCTAATGACATTCTTATTTTATCACCCTTTTGCCAGATCAACACACCTAACCAGCCGTTACCTAAAGGAATTCCTTCATCCCATCTTTTAGCTAGTGAATCAAAAACAAGATTGTGTTGAGGTTTAGGCTGTGCAAATAAGTTTAATGAGAAGAGTAAAAAAACAAACGCAAGTCTCATTAATTTTAAATTATTAATTACTAATTTTTAATCCTTCTTCTTCTCGGGTGGCTTCACGATCATGGTATCAGTTTCTAAAAAAGGAACCTGGTAACCACCCGTATCTAAAGTTACTTTGGGAAAGTTATTCTTCAGCACAGACCAGTCTGAAGAACTGATAAAAGTTTTATAAAGATAGATGGCCTGCAATTTTGAAAGGTTTTTTAATTGAATAACTCCCTGTGGAGTCACTTTTGTTCCAACAAGATTCAGATATTGCAGATTGGCCAATGACTGCAGCGAGGCAAGCGCTTTGTCTGTTATTGAAGTATTGTCCAATTGTAAGCGGGTAAGATTTGTAAGTTCTGCGATCGGCATCAATAAACTATCCGGAATTTTCTTCTGGCCAAGGTTTAGCCATACTAATTGTTTCTTTATACTTAATAACAAAGCAATATCATCATTGGTTATAGAATCAACCGTAACAAAATTTACTTTTAGATAATTGCTGTTTCGGGCTACGGGAAAAACAATTATACCACTATCCTTTAATTTTTGAATTGCTTTTTCATCCGCCTTCTCCACTGGTGTTTGTGGCAGATCAGGTAAAACTTTTTTTACTTCTTTTTGCAAGGCAAGTAAGACTGGCTTTATTTTTTCAGGCTGCTCCAGCTCTTTTGTCTTTTTATCGAAGGTTGCTCCTGTTGTTATCCACCAATGTATCAATGCTATCTCATTATCTTTTAATTGCGGCTTTTCTTTGGGCGGCATATGATCTTCCTCGTTGCGCGGTAATAACAATCTCCTCATCATTTCACTTTCATCTGCATTTCCAGGCTTAATTACTTCACCATCTTCTCCACCTTTTAAAATAAATACAGGTTCATCTAATCTAAGCTTGCCTTTCTTTTTACTTTTGTCATGGCAGCCGTAACACTTGCTTTCAAATATTGGCTGAATAATATCTGCATACACAGTTGCCTCTTGTACATCCACAATGGGCTTGTTTTCTTTTTCTACTGTGCTATCATCTTTTGAAAACCCTTTAGTAAGAAAATCTGATCCATGAGTAAGTGACCCGCCCAGATGACCCGTAACAAAAATCAACGGCACCATTAATAGAATTACCCATTTAGCAAATTCATTTTCCCACCGGTTAAATAAATAGGCTATGAGTGAAACAGATGCAGTTGCAATACCAAACCATTTATGTGTATTTACCAATTCCTCATCATAGTCGCCGCTTTGTGAAAGTAAATAACCGCTGATACAGGAAACAATGGCACTGATCATTCCCCAGAACAAGGCTATGCTTGTACCGGCATGCAGTGTTGCATATTTAGGTCTGAGTGCAAGCAATTGAAATAATGCTGCCAGTAACAAAATACCAATTGGCAAATGCACCAATACTGGATGGAACCTTCCTATCAATTCGGTCATAATAATAAACCTTTGAGCTGTGAGCTATGAGCTACGAGCAAATACATTGTTATCTTACGAGCAAATACATTGTTATCTATTGGGTCTTTATAACCTGTCATTTTCTTGAAATGTAATTTGAATCAGGATCTCAAAGCTCTTAGCTCATAGCTCGTAGCTAACTGTATCTTTCTCTCAGCAATTTCATCATATACACATTGATCTCCCATTGATTGGCCAATGGTTGTCTTGTATAAGCCGTTGTAGGCATATAATCGGGGGGGCA
>Ga0193738_1000941_pt1 | contig 12553 bp, 5 predicted proteins | sample L2a1metaG_FD_144927 | JGI IMG/M metagenome (GOLD analysis project Ga0193738, IMG submission 144927) | Soil microbial communities from a riparian zone of the East river system, Colorado, United States - L2a1 | ecosystem: Environmental > Terrestrial > Soil > Riparian zone | place: USA: East River...
TCGAGGGTCGAGTCGCACGCCTTCAATGGCAGGAAGTCACTGACGCGATCGTGTCGGCGGCCGGGCGCTGGTCCGGAGCGGAGCTGACGATCGATCGATACAACGTTTCAAGCCGCGCGCTCTCTGTGAACGTGAAGGGAAGCGCGCGCCTGGCTGTCGGCGCCGGCAACGGCCCCAGCTCGCTGCGCGCCGACGCGAGCGTTGAGAATGCTCGCCGGCTTGTCGCGTTGACCCCGAAGATAACGAAGTCCGCGCTGCCCGCCTCGCCACTAACGCTTGTTGCCGACCTCACCTGGCCCGGTGCGGTACCCGATCCTGCATCACTCGGCGGTCGCGTCCAGGTGGCGGTCCTGGATGGCGCAGCGCCGCGGGCCACGATCGCGACGGCCGACGCCGCCGGTGAACGCGGTCGCTGGCGCGTGCAATCACGCGGCGCGCTCGACGGCGACACGCGCTTCGCCGCCGACGTTTCGCTGCTCCTCGATCGCGCGAGCCTTACGCACTCGACCTTGGCAGGTCGCGTCAGCGTGCAGTCCGCGAACCTGGAGCACGCGCTGCGAGATCTGAAGCGGAAAGCATTCGTGCCGGCGGACTTCGAGGCGGGGCTGCGAGGAGGGCGGGCGACAGCGGACGGCTCGATCACCGGGACACTGTCATCGCCGCGGCTCGAAGCGAGGCTCAGCGCGGACTCGCTCACCCTCGGAGGGGTGGAGCATGTCCGTGCAGAAGCGGAGGTGCGCCTCCAGGGCCGAGCGGTCGAAGTCACCCGGATGACGGCCGAGGCGTCCGGCAATCGAGTCGACGTCAACGGGACGGCGACGGCCGGCAACGGTCCGATCCATCTCGCCGTGGACGCGCGCCTCGACCGGCCAGAGATCCTCGCTGCTGCGCTCCCGGCCGAGTGGCGGCCAACGGGGTCGCTCGTCGTCTCAGGGACGCTGGACGGATCGACCGCCGATCCGCGGCTGGCGGCGCGAGTCTCGGGCGACGTTGCCATCGGCGGTCGCGCGCTCGGACCTGTCGAATTAACGGCCAGGAGCGCCGATAGGGCAGTGCGATTCGATGTCGCGCTGCCGGCGTTGAGCGCCGACGTCACCGGCCGCGTCGGTTTCGAGCCGGGGTGGCCTTTCGAAGCCCGTGCGAACCTTCGCAAGAGCCAACTGACGTCGCTCGCGGCGCTGCTGGACAAGACGAGCGCCCTGCCCGACACGTTGGCGACCGTCACCGCCTCTGCGGACGTCAATGGGCACCTCGCTCGGCCGCTCGAATCGACAGGAGTCATCACCGTTCCAGAGATCGAGGGACAGGTCGCGGGCAGGCCGCTGCGCCTCGTTCAGCCAGGACGACTCAGGTTCGACGGGCGCCGGCCGACTGTCGAGGAGCCATTCCGCATGACGGTGGGAGGATTCTCGATCGGGCTCGCGGGTGTCCGCGACAGCGCGAACGGCGTGATGGTCACACTCGAAGGCCGCATCGAGGACGGGCTCGCCTTCCTTCCACCCGACACAGTCGCACCGTGGCTGGTGGAGGGGCCGGTTCATGCGCAGGTCTCGTTGAGCCCGGATGGTGATCGCTTCGCGATCGCCGGCAATGGCGACGCGACGATTGACAGGCTGATGCGCGGCGAAGGCGAGATCGCGCGTGGTGTCCACCTGCAGGCCCGCGTCCGAGGGAGTGCGATTGAAGTCACAGTGGACGAGGGCGTCGTTCTCGGGGCGCCATTCAGCGCCACGGGGCGCATGCCTCTCGCCTGGGCGGTCCCCGAGCGGCTGGCCCCCGCTCGAGGAGACATCTCGCCGATTGAAGCCACGGTGTCAGCGCGATCGGACGCCAGGCTCGCGCCGGCACTTCAAGCACTCGGCATCAAGAACACCACCAACATGTCAGGGACCGCGAAGATCGCCATCGAAGCACGCGCAGCCGCGCCGCGGTTGGACGATGTTGTCGCCGCGGTCACCGTCGAGGCTGCGGAGGTCTCGGTCGCTGATCTCGCCCTGACCCAGCAGGCACCGACCAGCCTGCGATTCGATCGAGGACGGCTGGAAGTCAAAGAACTCGATTGGAAGGGACCCCGGTCGTTCCTGAAGGCCTCGGGCGCGATTGGCCTTCTGCCAGGCACCGAAGGAGAGTTCCGGGCTGAAGGGACGACGTCCCTGGCGTTTCTCCAGATGATGGCCCCGGGCATCGGCGGCGAGGCAGCCTTCCAGGTTCGTGTGACGGGACCGCCCGGAGCACGCGACGCGTCCGCGAGAATCGACTTGAAGGACGTCAACATCATCGAGCCCGAGTGGCAGCTGGCACTCGCGGGCCTCTCGGGACCGCTGACGCTCGAGGCCGGTGTCCTCGAGACCCGAGGCCTGCGGGGACAGTTGAACGGGGGAGACCTCACGATCGAAGGAGCCGTTCCCGTTCGCGCCGGCATCGTGGCGCCGCGTCCCTTGAACGTCGAGGCGCGCGGTCTGTTCGTCGAGGTCCCCAGGGGCCTGCGCAGTCAGCTCGACACGCGTCTCACCTGGGAGAACGCCGCGTCCGGGCCACGGTTGTCCGGTCAGATCACGATGGCCTCGGACAGTTATCGCGAACCGATCACGGCGCTGGCGTCCTCGATCGCCGCCCTCGGGCCAGGCCGTGCGCCACCGTTGCCGCTGGCGCCCTGGATTGCGGCCACGACCCTCGACATCCGCCTCAACTCGGTCGGTCCCATCGTCGTCGATCAAAGCGTGCTGAATGTTGAACTCGTACCCGATGTGCGCGTCACGGGCACGGTTGGCCGCCCGGCGCTCGACGGACAGGTGACGATCCAGGACGCAGGGCGAATTCGCGTGGGAGGGCGCGCGTATCGACTGACCGAGAGCCGGCTCGAGTTTTCGCCGGCGGCGGGGCTGCTGCCGCGCCTGAACCTCATCGGCGAAACGCACGTCAGCTCGTACCTGGTCACCCTGCGGATGTCCGGGCCAGCCGACCAGATTGAAACGAACTTCTCGTCCGATCCCCCGCTGAGCGAGCGGGATGTTCGTTCGCTGCTCGTCACCGGGCAGATCGCGGATCCGTCAAGGGGATCGAGCGACAGCAGTAGTTTCGCCGTCGGCGCCGTTTCCGGCGATGTGCTTGGCGTCGCCGGGCAGTTCGTCGGGCTCGACACGGTTAGCGTTGGCACCGAAGACCTCGACCTCGTGTCGAGCGACGTGGACCCGGCCACGCGGCTCACGGTGTCGAAGCGACTTGGGACGAAGTTCGAGCTCGTGTTGTCGGAGAACCTCGAGGAGAACGAGTCCACCTGGATCATCATCTATCGGCCGGTCAGCGGGTATGAGTTCCGCCTGTCGTCGAGCGAGACCACCAAGGCGGCGATCGAGTTCCGGCAGGAGATTACCTTTGGCCCCGGTGTCTCCACGCGCACGCGACCCCGCACGACTGCCGCGTTCAAGGACAAGGTCCGCTCAGTGGCACTCGCGGGCGAACCCGGCTTCAGCGCCGAGCAGGTGCTGGCGGGCACGAAGTTGCGACAGGGCGCCAGCTTCGAGTTTCGAGCATGGCTCGAGGATCGCGATCGCATCGCGCGGTTCTACTGGGACAGGCAGTACTACACCGCGCGCGTCGTGCCGACGCGTGCGGCGGCCGAGAGCGAAGGCAAGGAGCGTCCCGTCGATCTCCAGTACCGCATCGCGCGTGGACGCCGCACGGTGCTGGAAGTCACGGGGTTCGCGGGCGGCGACGATCTCCTCGATCGCCTTCGGCAGACGTGGTCCCGCAACGTGGTGCTCGACCTCCTGGACGACAAGCTTGCCCGGACAGCCCGCGAGCATCTCATCGATGCCGGGTTCCTTCGGGCCCGGATCGACGTCGAGGTCGATCGACCCGACAGCGACACCGATCGCGCACGCGTCCGCATCGAGCCAGGCCCCCGCGCGGACTCTCGCCAGCTTGCGTTCCGAGGCAACGAGGTGCTCTCGACTCAAACGCTGCAGGAGCTGACAGCGTCGGGTCGACTTGACGCCGGTGCGTGGAAGGATCCGGCCCCGCTCGTCGCGGCGATCCGGGACGCATACGCGGCAAAGGGATACCTGGCTGCGCGCGTCACCATCGAACCAATCGAGTTTGCAGACGAGGCGGCGACGTTGCCGATTCGGATCGACGAAGGACGGGAGGCGCGCGTGGCGGCGCTGCAGCTGACCGGCGCTGCGCCCGAGCGGCGGCCCGGGGCGCTCGAGGCGATCGCCCTTGCGGTGGGGTCGCCTTTTGCCGCCGGGGCTGATCGATCCGCGCGTGTTCGGCTGGAGCGGCATTACCGCGACCTCGGTTTTCGCACCGCGCGCGTGGAAACGACGGCGACCGCCGCGCCGCAGGGACCGGACATGGCGCTCACGTTCGCGGTGAACGAGGGGCCGCTCCAGGTGATCAGCTCTGTCGAGATCGAGGGCGTGCAGTCCACCAATTCGTCGCTGGTCGGCAAGGCCGTTCAGCTGAAGGCGGGCGAGCCGGCCGGCGCGGCCGCCGTCGCGGCAACCGAAAAACGGCTGTACGAGCTCGGGACCTTCCGGCGCGCAGAAGTTCGGCTCGAGCCGGCTCCCGCGCCGGTCCAGGGTGTTCTTCCCGTCAAGGCCATCGTTTCGCTCGAAGAGACGCGTCGCTTCCAGTTGCGCTACGGGCTCGAGCTGTCGTCGGAGTACACCTCGGCACTCGATCAGCGAACGAACTCGCTGGGCGCCGCGGCGGATATCCGCGATCGCAACTTCCTCGGCCGGGGGATGTCGCTCGGAGGGGGTCTGCGGTACGAGCCAGACCTGCGGAGCGCACGCGCGCTCTTTTCGGTGCCGACGCTGCGGCGCAGCCCGATACGAACCAACCTGTTCCTGAACGTACGCGGCGAGGAACAACAGGACGAGCAGGTCACGGCGGAGGAGGACGAGGTCAACCTGAGTTTCGAGCAGCGCTGGCGCGTGAGCCGCGCGATCGAGTACTCGTGGGGCTACAGCAGCGTCTGGCGCGACGCGCGGTTGACGCAAGCCACGGGCGAGAGCCTTGGCTTCAACGGCTTCCTGGCGTCGTTGAACGGTGCCGCGGTCATCGACCGCCGGGACAGCTTCTTCGATGCCAAGCGCGGCTGGTTCGGATCGGTGAGCCTCCAGTGGGGAGACCGGGCGTTCGGGTCGGATGTCGATTACCTGCGCACGTTGATGCGCGGGTCCTATTACCAGCCGCTCGGCCCGCTCGTCCTGGCCGGCAATGTCCGATGGGGCCAGCTCGTACCGTTCGGAGGCCCGTTGACGCTCACGGTTTTCGATCTCTTCTTCAATGCGGGTGGAACGGAGAGCGTGCGCGGCTACCCGCAGGACGCGCTGTCGGCCTACACGTTCCTCGACGCGCCGCTGGGAGGCGCGAAGCTGCTGGTGGGGAACGCCGAGCTCCGCGGGCCCCTGTTCTGGCGCGTCAGCGGCGTGCTCTTCGCCGACGCCGGGAACACGTTCGCCAACGATCAGCCGATCCGGTTGAACGAACTTGGCGTGGGACTCGGATTCGGGCTTCGCCTCAATACGCCCCTGGCGCCCATCCGCATCGATCTCGGGTTTCCGCGCAGCTTCGGAAGGACCGGGGTCCGCTGGCACTTCTCAATCGGCCAGATGTTCTGAGGCAGGCGGCTCACGAGAGCGCGTCGGCTGGGTGCACTATAAACTGTCGAGTGGCTTGGGCGCTTCAGGGCTGGTGGAGGTGACGTCCTGTAGCCGCGCCTGGTAGCGCTCGATCGCCGCGCGCGCGTTGAACAGCATGCGCTCGCGACCGAGCCGCTTGTCGAGGCCGGTGTTTCGTACCGTTGCCAGCACTCCGGGATTCAACGCCGCCAGCCACACCTCGACGCCGCTCTCAGTCATGCGCCGCTCGCCTTCGATCAGCATCTGGAGCGCCGAGTACTCGATGTCGGAGACGCGGCTCATGTCCAGCACCAGCACGCGCGGCTGATACTTCGCCACCAGGGCCTGGATCTGCTGCCCTACCCCCTGCGCGTTGACGAAGAACAACCGTCCTTCCGGGCGCAGGATCAGCATGCCTTCGAAGGTCTCGTCGTCGCCGTGCTCGGGCGATAGCGGTCGCAGCACGTCCTCGCCACGCTTGCGGCCGATGACGTACACGCGCGGGTACGCGGACTGGCTGGCCAGGCCGATCAGCGACACGATGATCGCCACCAGGATGCCCTTGAGGGTGCCGAACAGCAGGACGCCGATGCAGGCGACCAGGGCCCAGCGGAATTCCATCGTGCGCACGCTGCGAATGGCGCGAAACTCCGACGGCTTGATCAACCCGACCGAATAGACGATCACTACCGCGGCCAGCGTGGCATTGGGCATCAGGCCCAGGATCGGCGCCAGGAACAGCATGGTGGCGAGCGCGGCGCCAGCGGTCACCAGCGACGCCAGCTGCGACCGCCCGCCGGCGGCGCGCACGACCGCCGTCTGCGACGTTCCGCCGCCGGCCGGCATGATGCCGAACAGGGCGCCGCCCAGGTTCGCCGCGCCCGTAGCGAGCAATTCCCGATTCGCGTTGACCGGCGGATCGTCGGCGTCCGCGAAGGCGCGCCCGGCCGCGATCGACTCCGTGAAGCTCATCAACGCGATGCCGAGGGCGCCCGGCACCATCCGTTCGACCAGCGCAGAATCAGGCAGGGTCAGCGACGGGAAGCCCTGCGGGATCAGGCCGACGATCGAGACGCCCATCGCCTCCAGCCCCAGGAACCAGGCCGCGGCGATGCCGCCGCCTACGGCGACCAGCGGGGCCGGCGAGCGCGGCAACAGCCGCTCCATCGCGATCAGCACCGCGAAGGTCGCGAGGGCCACCATCAGCGTGATCGTCGACGTTTCGGGCAGATGTTGGACCACGCTGACGGCATCGAAGAAGAATCCGCGCTTGGTGATGTGAAGGCCCAGCAGCTTGGGTACCTGGTCGAGCACGATCACCAACCCGATGCCGGCCTTGAATCCGGTCAGCACCGGCGTCGATATGAAGTTGGCCACGAAGCCGAGTCTCAAGAGCCGCGCCGCGACCAGCGCGGCGCCAACCAGCAAGGTCAGCGTCGCCGTCGCCGTCACCAGGCGCGCCGGATCACCGTCCGGTACCGCTTGTCCCAGCTGCGTGGCACAGAGGATCGCAATGGTCGTGGTCGAACTGACGCTGAGCACGCGCGAGGTGCCAAGCAGCGCGTAGATCGCCATCGGGATGAACGCCGTGTACAAGCCGACCGCAACCGGCAGGCCAGCCACCGACGCGTACGCCATCGCCTTGGGAAGGACGACCGCGGCGGCGGTCAGCCCGGCCACCAGGTCGAAGCGGGTGGTCGACGCAGTTGAGGACATCGGCGCGACGAGATTATCGCACCCTCTTCGTCTTGAGCCGGTCCGCGTGGCCGGGACAGCTCTCACAATCATCCTTTGTCTGGCCAAGGCGCGCCCACGACGCTGATCTATCTCACCTGACCGTGAGCTGGCGGGACTCGCCGTCCGTTTTCGATATCCCTGGTGAGGAGAATGACAAATGCTCAGACTGACGACGTTGCCGCGCGTGAAGAAGGTGTTGATGCAGGGACTCTTCGTCGCTGCCGTGACGGCACTCATTGGATTCAAGGCCACCGGAGTGGCCGCCCAGGGACCGCGCCTGTGGTCGATCGTGGTCCACTTCGAGTACCAGAATGGTTTCGAGTTCGACTACGTGCTGGAGCGGGGCGTGCCGGCCGCGGAGCTGGGAGCGGCTCTGGCTGAATGCGGCAGCTCACACTCGGTGGGCTCGGTGGTGCGCTACCACTGCTATCCGGTGGCGGAGTAACAGGGCCGGCCCGTTTGATCCTGCCGCGCAGGAGCGCTACCTCAACGAAGCCGGCGGAGCTCCACTTCCGACACGATGAAGCCGAACGCCGGCCAGCCGCCAGACTGGATCGATCGCTCGAACCACTTGCGCGCCTCCGCCTTGTCGCCGCGCACCAGGTACCAGTTTCCCAAACCGTAGGAGAGCGTGGCGATCTGCACGTCGTCGGTGTTCGTTGGCGGGACCACAGTATCGGGATCGATCTCGCCACGATACAGCTGGAGGCGACGCGTGTAGGCGTTGGTGACAGGCTTGTTATCCGGCCGCCGATCGAGCATCGCCTTCGCTTCGGCGCCACGGCCGGCTCGGCTGAGCGACATCCACAACCAATCGGTGGATCCCGCCAGCTCGCCGGCATCCGGGGCGATCGGCTGCGCCTTGGCGAACGAGGTGCCCGCCGCGGCAAACTCTCCGCGCAGGTACTGGACGACACCGAGGTGGTACCAGATTCCGTAGATGGTGCTGTCGATCGCGACGCCGCGCATAAGATCGTCATAAGCGCGATCGAATTCACGCACGGACAGATATCGATGCCCGCGCCATCGGAGGAGCAGCGCGTTGTTCGGCTCGATCTCGAGCCCTCGTGTGAACGTCGCGATGGCTTCGCGAAACTGTCGCGCACCGGACTGGGCCACGCCGAGGTCGATGATGCGCGGAATGCTCTTCGGATCGGCATCGAGCGCGGCCCGCGCAGTCTTCACTGCATCCGTATCCGGAAGCGAGCGGTACTCCACCCCTTCGGGCGATCGGTATTGCACTGACTGCACGCCCGTTTGGCGTGCAGTGATCGCGGGCCCCAGGAGGATCGCCGAGCCGATGGTCAACGTCAACGCGATACGCTGCATGTCTGTGGACAGCATAGGTCAGGCTCCCGTGTAGAGAATCATGTAAGGTCGGACATGGCCACAATGTCAAACTTCCGAGTCCTCGCCCTATTCCTCGTCGGCCTTCATGTCGCGCCTTTCGGCTACCTGCGGGCCCAGGTGCCCGGCACCGCCGGGCACGAGCACTTGACCGAAGTGGCGTGTGTGGACGTCCCGCTGGGGGAGAAGCGGCCGGAGTTTGGCTGCTTCAACATCGGCACGGTCACCGGCCTTCATTTCAGCGAAGCAGCCGTCTACTGGCACCTGCGCGCATTTCCGAACAGGAAAGCCGCCGACGCGGCCAGGAGTGCGACTGGAATTGTGGTGGAGGAAGACGGGCGTGTCTGGCTCTCCGAATTCGGGCCCCGCAACGCTGCCCCGCAGGGAGGTGAAGCGGTCGCCATCGTCGGACCACTCGAGCTTCCCGCAGCCAAGAGCTACGCTGTCGTTCTGTCGTACGCCGTCATGCGGCCCGGCGATAGTTCGAGGGTCCATACACACCCCGGTCCGGAAGGCTGGTACGTGCTGGCAGGAGAGCAGTGTCTGGAGACGCCGGCAGGTGCCAACAGGGCTCGGGCCGGAGGAACCGCGACGGTGCGATCGAATATTCCCATGGAGCTCAATGTCACCGGGACCACGATCCGCCGTGCGTTCGCCCTGGTCATCCATGACGCGGCTCAGGCGAGAGGGATTCCTTCTGACTGGAAACCGTCCGGCGCCTGTAGTCGGTGACTGCCGTCAACGTGGCACAAGGCGCTTCAACTCCTCGAACCAGTGTTGAACGACGATGAGTTGCGGCGCCGCGGCCTCATTGGCCGACCGCTTGATGACGAGGAAGCGCCGGCCGTCGACGGACACGTCATAGGTCCGGCGGTCCCGCACACCTTCGGTCGCATATGGCCCCTCGACAACTTTCACCGGCCTGTCCGCGCTCCACGCGCCATCGCGAGGATGGACCCGAATCGCCATGAGGGCGCCACCGGGTGCGACATAGAACAGCTCCGGGCTTTTGGGAGCCCAGAGTGGCCGCGTGCCGCCGGCCGTTGAGATCCGCCATTGCCCTGCGTCCACGTTGGGAAACGGCCGGACGTAGATCTCGAATCGCCCGGAGCTGTCGGATTCGTACGCGAGCCACCGGCCGTCCGGTGAAACGATGCCGTTGCGCTCGATGGACGGACGGTTCAACAGCGATTGCACCCGGCCTGTGCCGTCGAGCGCAACCATCGCGAGGTCCTGGTTTCCCGTCGGAGCGAACAGCGCCTGGGTGCCGTCGGCCGTCACGGCGGACGTCGGGGCCCCAGTGGTGAGTCGCTCGGCCGTGCCCGTGCCATCGGCGAGCTGCCGAAACAGCCCCGCCTCGGGTCCCCGTTGCGAGAAGAAGACCAGTTGACGTCCGTCGGGCGTCCACGCTGGAGCAAAGTCGGCCGCCGGATCGAACGTGAGTTGACTGAGTGTCTGCCGCCCGAGATCCCACACCCAGATGTCGTTGTCCTGATCCGCAATCGCGACCGCCACTCGCGTCTCGTCTGGCGAGATCCGCGGATGGAAGTAGGGGCGCGGCGGCGCGGCCAATGGCTCCTCGCGTCCTTGCCGATCCGCCCAGACCAGCGTGCGCTCCGCCGCTGCGGCGGCGCCGGGAGCGTCGACGTATGCGAGCGTGCCGTCGGCGGCCACGTCGAAATCGGCCGAGCCGCGCGGCGTCGTCACGAGTCGCGGCAGTACCGTGACGGTCGTTCCACGCGTCTCCAACCGAGTGAGGTCGAACGGGACCGCGCGCAATGATCCTTCGGCCGCGTAGACCAGGTGACCGCTGGCAACGTAGTGGCCATGGCTTCCACCTCGTATCAGGACAGAGAATGAACCCGTCGCCAGGTCGAGCACCGCCACTTGCGCGGCGGCGAGCCCGCCAGTCGTGGCGATGACGGTCATGAGCACGGCCTTGCCGCCAGGAAGCATCTCGGGCCAGAGGTGATCGAGGTCGCCGCGCGCGGGCGCTGGTTGCGTGAGGGCGCTTACGGCGCCGCCGGCTGCCGACACGCGCTGCAGGCCGGTGGCTGGATCCGACGTGGCAAAAACGATCATGTCGTCCGGTGCCCAGGTCGCCCCAAACACTTGACCCGTTTGTGCGATCGTCACAGGCGGCCCACCCGTGATGGCCACCTTCTTGAGGGTGCCGCCCTCCACGAACCCCACCCATTTGCCATCAGGCGAGGTGAAGACCCAGTTCAGTGGAGCGGCGCCCGTAAAGATCGCCGTCGCGTCGAGCCGATCGAGAGGGCGGACGAAGAGCTGATTGTTGCCCCCGACGTAAACGACTCGCGCGCCATCGGGCGTAATCGCCACGCTGCGGCCCGAGGCGATCTCGAGCGCCCCCTTTCCTGTTGACGCGATCGGCATGCGCGAAACGCGCGGCGGCCCGGCCTGGCTCGCCGGTTGTGAGCTGAAATGCACCGCTGAAAGAACCAGGAGTGCAAGACCCGCTGCCGCGAACAAGGCCCAAGGCAGGAGCTCTCGCGACTGGAGACGCGACGGCACCGGTGGCTTCGCGCCCCCGTTCAGGACCTCCTCGGCGATCCACTTCAGTTCGTCCCTGAGATCGCCAGCGTCCTGCCACCGTTCGTCGGGATCCTTGGCCAGCGCTTTCCTGGTGGCTCGGTCCAGCGCCGCTGGAGCCGCACGCTGTACCGCCGAGACGGGAAGTGGAACGTGTTCGAGAATTGCGGCGATGACCATCGCCTGAGTCGCGCCGTCGAACGCTCGCCGGCCCGTGAGCATTTCGTGGAGCACCGCACCGAACGCGAAGATGTCGCTTCTGCTGCTGGTCGTCCCGCCGTTCAACTGTTCCGGCGACAGGTAGTGCAGGGTGCCAAGAATCACCCCTTCCTTCGTGAGTCTCGTGTCGCCCGGGTCGATCTGTTCCGAGGAGGATCCATTGGGCTCCATGCGCGCCAGGCCGAAATCGAGCAGGACGACGCCCGAGCGAGTCAGCATGATGTTCCCGGGCTTCAGGTCCCGGTGGCACACGCCGCGGCGATGCGCCTGAGCGAGCGCATCGGCGATCTCGATCCCGTAGCGCAGCGCCTGATCGAGCGGGAGCGGGCCTTTCGCGAGGCGCGCGGCAAGCGTCTCGCCCTCGAGGTACTCCATCACCAGAAAGTCCACGCCGCCATCACGGCCAACGTCGAAGACGTGGCAGATATGGGGGTGACTCAGTGCCGCGAGCGCTCGTGACTCGCGTTCGAACCGTTGCCGCCAGACGACGTTGTCGGCGTAGGCGGGCGACAACACCTTGACGGCGACGGTCCGTTCCAGGCGCGTGTCCCGAGCCGTGTAGACCTCGCCGATGCCTCCGGCGCCGAGCGGCGCCAGGATCTCGTACGCTCCCAGGCGCTGGCCGACGGACATGCGGGGCAACTCTGACGCGAGGGCACGGGCCGTGACGTGCAGCGCTGGCGCTTCCAGGAACGTCTCCCCGCGCGCCGCCGCCGCAAGAAGGGAATCGACTTCTACACGCGCGTCCGCGTCGCCGGCGCAGATCGAGTCGAGAAACGCGCCGCGCTCCGCCGGAGTCCGCTCCAGCGCGGCGTGATACAGGCGCTCGATATGCTGCCAGCGTTCTGGAGTCATGGCTCGCGGGTCAGCTCTCGGAGCAACCACGCCTTCGCGGCGCTCCAATCGCGGCCGATCGTATCGATGGAGACTCCGAGGACTTCGGCCGTCTCTTCGAGGCTGAGTCCCCCGAAGAACCGCATCTCCACCACCTGCACCTTGCGAGGATCGAGCGCGCCGAGACGTCGGAGCGCTTCGTCGAGCGCGATGAGATCGACATTTGGCTCGCC
>Ga0193738_1000942_pt1 | contig 12553 bp, 12 predicted proteins | sample L2a1metaG_FD_144927 | JGI IMG/M metagenome (GOLD analysis project Ga0193738, IMG submission 144927) | Soil microbial communities from a riparian zone of the East river system, Colorado, United States - L2a1 | ecosystem: Environmental > Terrestrial > Soil > Riparian zone | place: USA: East River...
AAGGTTCGTTGCGGAACGCGGCGGACGCCATGATGAGGCGCTTGTTGTTGCTCAGATCGGCGAGCTTATCCAGGCCAAGCAACGAGGTGTAGACCGGCCACTGATACATGAGGCGCACCAGGACGATGTCTCCCTGCTTGCCGGGAGCGTATCCGAAATTGCCGGTCTGCAGATTCCCGTTCGCGTCGATCGGCTTAGCGATGCTTACCGACGAGAACGACGAAAACGTCTTTACGTCAATCTGGAGACCGCCCGCGCAGTCGAACAGCGCGGGGATTTTTGCACACACCGCGTTCTTGAACTGCGTCGCCGAGAAGTTCGACTGCTGCGCCTGACCTGTCATGATGAGGCGTGCCGAGTCCGCAACTGCGGTCTCCAGGACCTGGCTCGCGAAGAAGATCATCGCGGTTTCAATGATGGCGAACATCATTGCGAAGAACGGTAAAGCGACAATGCCGAACTCCACTGCCGCAAGGCCGTCCTCGCGGCGTGCGAAGCGGCGCACCGTCCGGATACGCCAAAGTTTTGCGCGGAAAAGGCCCTTGGTCCTGACGGAAAGACCAGCCCGGATTGCCTGGATCATTACGCTACTCTCCGGATGCGTCCGGTGCGCGCCGCACCGTTCGTCAAGCGATACGCTTATCCGGATTGAGGCTTATCAAAATCACGTTGTCGAAGTGTTGCCGCGATCGAATGCAGGAACCGCAGCGGCGTTCACACTTCGCTAACCACACCGGGAAGTGGACGCGGAAGAGACGCTCAGCGTTTGCCGCCGGCCGCGGTCGACTGGGCGTTGCGCACGTCGGCCTGACCGGCGGTCGCCGTGAAGTAGGCGGCCGAATCACCAAGCGTGATGCGGCGCTCGCAGTTCGGCGTGCAGCTATAGGTCTCGCGTTCAGCGCCGCGATAGACCGACACCGTCTGGTCGGTCGGCGCGCGCACCACGACCTGGCGCTCGAGCAGCACCGTGCCGGAGCGGTCGAGCACGATGATGTTGGTCGAGCCGTAGCCCTTGCCGGTGACCACCACGAGGCCGCCCGACTGCACCGCCACGTCGGCGATCAGCGGATTGCCGACCACGATGGTGGAGACCTTCTCCGGCAGCCGCATGATCGTCGCCTGGTCGAGTACGATGTTGAGCGGCGCCTCGGCGGCAAACGCGGCGCGCGGCAGCAGGAGAGCCGCGGCCAGCAGCGCAAGCGCGAACACCCGGAAGGCTCTCTCGCCTCCGCGGCGGTCCAATTTCGACTTCATCGCAACTCTCCGCCGACTCATCACTACCCTTGGGTCAGCACTTCTGCGCGGACCGCTTCCGCCGATTTGACTGCAAATTGGTGAATGAAGTGCAAATGCAGCGTCTTCGTGACTGAGACAACCTGTCGCTCCAGCATAGACTTCGGCATTCCAAAGCGCTGCTCGTGAGTATTAAAGCTCTATACCGCTAAGCTATCGCGCCATTACATAGCGGCACCAAGGCTATTTCAAAGCAAAACAAAAACAACCTTGCGACTTTTACATTCTGATTTCATAGAAAGCGAATGTTAACCAAATTTATAACCTCGCTCAAGACATCGATATTCATTGATCGAGTTAACTTCGTTGCAATCGATGACTGCTAATTTTCGCTACATCGCAACGGGACCACAAAAGCCCGAGCGCAAGTGCTCAGACAGTTCACGTGTGGATCCAAAGGAGCCTATCCCATGAAGACCCTCGTTACGCGTTTCGTGAAAGACGAGTCGGGCGCGACGGCTATCGAGTATGGCCTGATCGCCGCCGGCATCTCCGTCGCCATCATCACCGTCGTCACCAACGTCGGTTCGAAGCTGGTCACCACGTTCGGCAAGGTCGAAGCCAACCTGCAGTAAGCAGCCGCTGTCGATCAAGAAAGCCCCGGCGATTCGCCGGGGCTTTTTCTTTTGATTCTCTTCAATCCAGGACCGATCGTCATCGGAACTACCTCGATATACGTATAAAATTGAAAGCTCCATTTTCATTTTTCTTTCAACTGCAGGCCTTATACCGCACAGGCCATCGCGTCCGTTGGCTTCACATGAGACAATCGGGAGAACCGTTATGAGCTTTGTTACCGCCTTCCTGCGCGACGAATCCGGTGCGACGGCCATCGAGTATGGCCTTATTGCCGCCGGCATTTCCGTCGCGATCATCACCGTTGTCACGAACGTTGGCTCGAAGCTGGTCACCACGTTCGGAAAGGTCGAAGCCAACCTGCAGTAAGCGAAAGCGCGTCGATGCGCCCGGGAGCGCCAACGCGCCCCGGGCGCGACGCTAACAGAGTGGTAACGACGCTCGGCTAGCTTTCCAGGCGCGAACCAAAACCCGCCGGATCGCCCATGTTTGCCGATGCAATCAAGCTGCTGCTGTTTCCGGCGCTGATGGCCTTCGCGGCCTCGAGCGACCTCATTACCATGACGATCTCCAACCGCATCTCGCTGCTGCTGATCGCGGGCTTTTTCGTGCTCGCGATCATGACCGGCATGCCGCCGACCGAGATCGGCATGCATGTCGGTGCCTCTGCGACGGTGCTTGTGGTTTCCTTCATTTTCTTCACGCGCGGCTGGATCGGCGGCGGCGACGCCAAGCTCGCCGCCGCGACCGCCTTGTGGCTCGGCTTCGATCAGCTTTTCAATTACCTGATCTTCGCCTCGCTGTTCGGCGGCATCCTGACGATCGCCATCCTGCGCTTCCGCATGATGCCGCTGCCGATGGCGCTGGCAAACCAGGAATGGGTAAAGCGCCTGCACCGCATGGACGCCGGCATTCCTTACGGAATCGCGCTCGCCGTCGCGGCGCTGATGATCTATCCCGATACTCCCTGGATGAAATCGCTCTGATTGCGCCGAAGACATCGGCGCCGCCGCGCGCGTCCCGCGCCGGCGAGCGGTGACCTTTGCGCGCAAATCGCCGCGCAAGAATCGGTTAACTCAAATTCGATACGCGCCATTAACCATGGATTGACGGTTCAGTGGTGAAATCCACGCGTGACCGGCTTCGGCCACGGCGTCATTGTGGAAAGTGAAGCGTATGAAAGCCGCGCGTTTAGTTGTCCTCGGGGTTGCGGTCGCCGCCGGTGGCGCCGCCGCGTTGCTGGCCGGACGAGGCGGCGATGAGCCGCCGCCTGCGGCCCCCGCCCCCGCTGTCCAGATCGATACCGTCGACGTGCTGGTAGCGAAGAACGACATCCCGCTCGGCATGTCGATCGGCGCGCACGACATGCAGTGGCAGCTTTGGCCGACGCAGGCCGCGAGTCCCGTGTTCATGCGCAAATCCGAGAAGCCGCGCGCCATCGAGGAATTGACCGGCGCGATCGCGCGCGCACCGTTCGTGGCCGGCGAGCCGCTGCGCGAATCCAAGCTCATCAAGGCGAACGGCTCGGGTTACATGGCTGCCGTGCTCGACAAGGGCATGCGCGCGATCTCGACGGAAATCTCGCCGGAAACCGGCGCCGGCGGCTTCATCCTGCCGAACGACCGCGTCGACGTCATCCTGTCGCGCCGCGACCGAGAAGCCGAGAAGTCGAGCGGCAGCGAATCGCACACCAGCGACACCATCCTCGTCAACATTCGCGTGCTCGCGATCGATCAGACACTGGGCGAGAAGGACGGGCAGAAGGTCGTGATCGGCAAGACCGCGACACTCGAACTGAGCCCGCGCCAGGCCGAGACGCTCGCGCTTTCGCGCCAGCTCGGCACGCTCTCGCTCGCGCTGCGCAGCCTTGCTGATGCCGGCGACTCGACGCTTCCGATCGACGACGAACGCACCGGCAAGAAGGCCGGAATCAACACGGTGCGCTTCGGCGTCGGCACCGTGACCACGCCGAAGTGAGTTCTGTAGGGGATGAGTGATATGGCGACGTGGAATTTTGCGTGGGCGGCGCTGACCGGCGTGGCGCTGACGTGTCTCGGCGCGGGTTTTGCGCAGGCGAGCGAGCCTCCCGGCATCGGGCCTTCGTCGGGCGCTCCGATCCAGGTGGTCGGCTCCGATAGCGGCTCGCGCTTCGTGCAACTCGGCATCGGCAAGTCGGTGGTGATCGACCTGCCGCGCGACATCAAGGACGTGCTGGTGGCGGAGCCGAAATTCGCCAACGCCGTCGTGCGCTCGACGCGCCGCGCCTATCTGATCGGAGTCGCGGTCGGACAGACCAACATCTATTTCTTCGACGCCGAGGGCAAGCAGATCGCGGGCTTCGACGTCGCCGTCACGCGCGACCTCAACGGCGTGCGCGCGATGCTGCAGAAGCTCCTGCCGAACTCCGATGTGCGCATCGACGGCGTCGGCGACGGCGTCATGCTGTCGGGCTCGGTCGCGAACGCGTCGGAATCGCAGCGGGCCCACGACGTCGCGAGCCGCCTCGTCGGCAGCGCCGATAAGGTGGTCAACAATCTCACCATCCGCGGCCGCGATCAGGTGATGCTCAAGGTGACGGTCGCCGAAGTGCAGCGCGACATCATCAAGCAGCTCGGCATCGACCTGAATGCCAGCCTGTCCTACGGCACCGCAGTGCTCAACTTCAACAACGCCAACCCGTTCACGGCGCTCGGCACGCCGCTGGTCGAAGGCAATGCCGCGACCTTTGGGTTCAAGGGCGTGAGTGCGACGCTGCGCGCGATGGAGCGCGCGGGCGTGATCCGCACGCTCGCCGAGCCGAACCTGACGGCGATCTCCGGGGAAAGCGCGAGCTTCCTGGCCGGCGGCGAGTTTCCAGTCGTAGGGGGCATCAGCTGCCAGGGCACCGTGTGCACGCCGTCGGTCGTGTTCAAGAAATTCGGTGTGAGCTTGAACTTCACGCCGCTGGTACTTTCCGAGGGACGCATCAGTCTCAGGGTCATGACTGAAGTCTCGGAGCTTTCCAACGAAGGCGCGCTCACTCAAGGCAACTTGTCCATTCCCTCGCTCAAGACGAGGCGAGCCGACACGACGGTTGAAATCCCCTCCGGCGGCGCGCTCGCAATGGCGGGCATGATCCAGGAGCAGACCAAGCAACAGATCAGCGGCATGCCCGGCCTGATGCAGGTCCCCGTGCTCGGCACGCTGTTCAAGAGCCGCGACTACGTCAACCGCCAGACCGAGCTGATGGTGATGGTCACGCCCTACATCGCGCGCGTCGTATCGCAGAAAGACCTTTCGCGGCCGGACGACGGCTTCGCGGACTCATCCGATCCGTCCGCGATCCTGCTCGGCCGCCTGAACAAGATCTACGGCACGCCGAACCCCAAGGGCCCGACGACCGCCCCGGTCTATCACGGCAAATATGGCTTCATTCTCGATTGACGGACGCGAAGGACAATGCCCATGAAGAAACTTCCCATCGTCGCCCGTGCGCTGGCATTCGCAAGCCTCGCCGCGATGCTTGCCGGCTGCAAGACCGCGGCCCGGGATGACGTCACCGGCGGCATCTCGCACGATTACCGCCTGCGCCACCCGATCGCGGTGCGTGAAGGCAAGCAGACGCTGACCGTGTTCATCGGCGATCGGCGCGGCGGACTGACGCCCCTGCAGCGCACCGAGGTCGGCGCGCTCGCCTCCGGCTGGCGGCGCGAGGCAACCGGCGGCTTCATCATCGAGGTTCCGGTCGGCGGCGCGAATCAGCGCGCCGCCGCGAGCGCCTCGCGTGAAATCCGCGCGGTGCTCGCTGCCGCCGGCGTGCCCGGCCATTCGATCGAGATTCGCCCGGTTGCGACGCGGGATCCGATCCGGCTCGGCACCATCCGGGTGAATTATCCCAAGATGGTGGCGGAGACCGGCCCGTGTGGCCTGTGGCCGGAGGATGTCGGCCCGACAATGGACGCTGCCGCTGCCTACATCAGCAACCGTCCGCACTGGAATCACGGCTGCGCCTCGCAGCGCAATCTCGCCGCGCAGGTCGCCGAGCCGGCCGACCTGGTGCAGCCGCGTTCGGAGACGCCGGTCCTCACCTCGCGCCGCGCCACCGCGCTCGACAAGTACCGCAAGGGCGAAGCGACCGCGACGCAATACCCGGATGCCAATAAAGGCAAGATCAGCGACATAGGCCAATGATCAAATTCGCACTCAAGGGCGGCGACGCGGCCGCCTCCCACGCCGAAGCGGTCGTGCAGGACGAGCACATCGCGCCGGTGCCGCGCATCTCGATCCAGGCGTTCTGCGCCTCCTCCGATACGGCTGCCGCGATGCAGGCGGCCGGCGAGGATCGCCGCATGTCGAAGGCGCATCTGAAGGTGCAGATGGGCGGCATGACGGCGGCGATCGAAGCCTACCGGGCTTCGGCGACACCGAACGTCGTCATCATCGAGGCGGACGGTCGCGGCGATGAGCTGCTCGCCGGCCTCGATACGCTCGCCGAGGTCTGCGACGCCGGCACGCGCGTGGTCGTGGTCGGCAACATGAACGACGTCGTGCTTTACCGCGAGATGACGCGGCGCGGCGTCAGCGACTACATGATCACACCGGTCGGCACGCTCGATATCATCCGCGCGGTTTCCCGGCTGTTCTACGCCGCCGATGCCAAGCCGGTCGGCCGCACGCTCGCGGTCGTCGGCGCCAAGGGCGGCGTCGGCGCCTCGACGGTTGCCCACAACATCGCCTTCTCGATCGCGCGCGACGTCAAACTCGACGCGGTGGTGGCGGACCTTGATCTCCCGTTCGGAACCGCCGGGCTCGACTTCAACCAGGACCCGCCGCAGGGCATCGCCGATGCCGTGATGTCGCCGGACCGCATCGACACCGCGTTCATCGACCGGCTGCTCTCGAAGTGCACCGACCACCTGAGCTTGCTTGCCGCGCCCGCGACACTCGACAAGGTCTATGACTTCGGCGCCGAGGCGTTCGACTCGACCTTCGACGTGCTCCGCTCCACCGTGCCGTGCATCGTACTCGACGTGCCGCATGTGTGGACAGGCTGGTCGCGCCGCACGCTGATCGCCGCCGACGACATTCTGATCGTCGCGGCGCCCGATCTCGCCAATCTGCGCAACACCAAGAACCTGATCGACCTGTTGCGCGCCGCGCGCCCGAACGACAGCCGTCCGCAATACTGTCTCAACATGGTCGGCGTGCCGAAGCGGCCCGAAATCAAGACGGCCGACTTCGCCAAGGCACTTGAATTCGATCCGATCGCCTCGATCCCGTTCGAGCCGCAGGTGTTCGGCACCGCCGCCAATAACGGGCAGATGATCGCGGAAGTGTCCTCCAGCCATCGCTCCGCGGAGACGTTCCGCTCGCTCGCGCAGTCGCTGACCGGCCGCACCGAGGTCAAGCGCTCGCGCACGAGCCTGCTCACTCCGCTGCTCGAGAAGCTCAGGCGCAAGCAGTAAGGCTCGGAGATCAGCGTGTTCGGAAAGCGTCCCACCTCAGGCCCCGACCTCCGCAGTCCGGCGCCCGCACCCGCGGCTCCGCCGCCGGAGCCCGCATACGAGCCGTCGAGCGGCGGCGGCGGAAGCGACGTCGGCCTCGCGCCCTTGCCCTCCGACGGGCTCGGCGCGCCGATCACCTCGCCGCCATTGGCGGTCGAGCCGCCGCGTGAGGCCGCTCGCCGCTCCGACAATTACTATCAGACCAAGGCGACGATCTTCGGTGCGCTGATCGAGGCAATCGATCTTGCGCAGCTTGCCAAACTCGACGGCGAGTCCGCGCGCGAGGAAATCCGCGACATCGTCAACGAGATCATCGCGATCAAGAGCATCGTGATGTCGATCGCCGAGCAGGAGGAACTGCTCGACGACATCTGCAACGACGTCCTGGGTTACGGCCCGCTCGAGCCGCTGCTCGCACGCGACGACATCGCCGACATCATGGTGAACGGCGCCAACACGGTCTACATCGAGGTCAACGGCAAGATCCAGCAGACCAATATCCGCTTCCGCGACAATCAGCAGCTGCTGAACATCTGCCAGCGCATCGTCAACCAGATCGGCCGCCGCGTCGACGAAGCCTCGCCGATCTGCGACGCGCGCCTGCCGGACGGCTCGCGCGTCAACGCGATCGTGCCGCCGCTGGCGATCGACGGGCCCTCGCTCACCATCCGCAAATTCAAGAAGGACAAGCTGACGCTCGACCAATTGGTCAAGTTCGGCTCGATCTCGCCGGAAGGCGCGGAGGTGCTGAAGATCATCGGCCATTGCCGCGCCAACGTACTGATCTCCGGCGGCACCGGCTCGGGCAAGACCACGCTGCTCAACTGCCTCACCCGCTACATCGACGACGACGAGCGCATCATCACCTGCGAGGACGCAGCCGAATTGCAGCTGCAGCAGCCGCACGTGGTGCGTCTCGAAACCCGCCCGCCCAACCTCGAAGGCGAAGGGCAGGTCACGATGCGCGATCTCGTCAAGAACTGCCTGCGCATGCGGCCCGAGCGCATCATCGTCGGCGAGGTGCGCGGACCCGAGGCGTTCGACCTGTTGCAGGCGATGAACACCGGCCACGACGGTTCGATGGGCACGCTGCACGCCAATACGCCGCGCGAGGCTCTCTCGCGCATCGAATCGATGATCACGATGGGCGGCTACACGCTGCCCTCGCAGCCGATCCGCGAGATGATCTGTGCCTCGATCGACGTGATCGTGCAGGCGACGCGCCTGCGCGACGGCTCGCGCCGCATCACCCACATCACCGAAGTGCTGGGGATGGAAGGCGACGTCGTCATCACGCAGGACGTGTTCGTCTACGAGATGCTCGGCGAGGACGCCAGCGGCAAGCTGATCGGCCGTCACCGCTCGACCGGCATCGGCCAGCCCCGGTTCTGGGAGCGCGCGCGCTATTTCGGCGACGACAAGCGGCTCGGCGCAGCGCTCGACGCCGCCGAGGTCGCGGGCGAACCGCTCAGGAGGTGACGGCCGCCATGTCGATGCAAACTCTCGCGATGTTCGCCCTGGTCGCGTTCGCCGTCGGCGGCGTGATCTGGGTGTTCGTCTATCCGATCATCTCCGGCGAGCGCCACGTGGAGCTGCGCCAGCAGAGCGTCACGCGGGCGGAGCCCGCGGCCGCCCGCGTGGCCGCGGGCCGCGCCAACCCGAAGGCGCGCCGCGAGCAGATCGAGGAAAGCATAAAAGAACTCGAGCTTCGTCAGAAGAAGGCGAAGAACGTTCCGCTTCCGCTGCGCATCTCGCAGGCGGGGCTCTCCTGGTCGAAGCGGCAGTTCATCATCGCCAGCGCCGTCGTCGGTGTGGTGCTGTTCGCCGCCGGCTACATGATGAGCGGCAGCCCCCTGATCGCGGCCGGCCTGGGCTTCGCCGGCGGCTTCGGCATCCCGCGCTGGCTTCTCACGTTTCTGAAGAAGCGGCGCGAAGGCAAGTTTCTCTACAATTTCCCCGACGCGGTCGACGTCATCGTGCGCGGCGTCAAGGCCGGCCTTCCGCTCGGCGACTGCCTGCGCATCATCGCAAACGAGGCGCAGGAGCCTGTGCGCAGCGAGTTCCAGACCATCGTGGAGTCGCAGCAGATCGGCATCTCGATGGGCGACGCGTGCCAGAAGCTCTATGAGCGCATGCCGCTCCCCGAGGCGAACTTCTTCGGCATCGTGGTCGGCATCCAGCAGAAGTCGGGTGGCAATCTGTCCGAAGCGCTCGCCAACCTGTCGCGCGTGCTGCGCGACCGCAAAAAGATGAAGGCCAAGATCCAGGCGATGTCGATGGAAGCGAAGGCGTCCGCCGTCATCATCGCAGCGTTGCCGTTCTGCGTCATGATCCTCGTCTACATCACGAGCCCGAACTACATCGAGCTGCTTTGGACCCATCCGACCGGCCGCTTCATGATGGCGTGCTGCGCGGTATGGATGTCGATGGGCATCTTCGTGATGAAGAAAATGATCAATTTCGACTTCTGACGCATGGCCCCGAGAAATGGACACCGGTTTTCGGATCAAGGTCATGGGTAGGCAAAGGATCGCGGCGTGGTCGAGTACCTGATCGAAAGGCTGCACGACCCGAAGTTCGTCGCGAGCATCCTCGCGGCGATCGCCGCGATGGCGACCGTCATCACGCTTGCGATGCCACTGCTGTCGAGCGACCAGCTCAACCGCCGGCTCAAGTCCGTCGCGCTCGAGCGCGAGAAGCTGCGCCAGCGCGAGCGCGAGCGGCTCTCGCGCGGCGAAAAGATGCAGCTTCGCCAATCGCCGAAGCAGTACATGAAGAGCATCGTGGACCGCTTCAACCTGGCCAAATGGGTCGGCCAGGAGGACGCGCGCGATAAGCTGGTCCAGGCCGGCCATCGCGGCAACGCGCCTTACGTGGCGTACCTGTTCTTCCGCATGGTCTCGCCGGTCGTCGCGTTCGTGGTGGCTGTGCTCTACATTTTCGTCATCCTGAAGGTCCAACAGCCGCCGATGATCAAGCTCGGCGCCTGCCTGTTTGCCGCCTATATCGGCATGCAGGTGCCGTACTTCTTCCTGAAGAACCAGATCCAGAAGCGGCAGCTTTCGGTGCGGCGCGCGTTTCCCGATGCGCTCGACCTGCTGCTGATCTGCGTTGAATCCGGCATGTCGATCGAAGCGGCGTTCCGCAAAGTGAGCCAGGAGATCGGCTCGCAGTCGATCCCGCTCGCCGAGGAATTGACGCTGACCACCGCGGAGCTGTCCTATCTACAAGACCGCAAGATGGCGTATGAGAACCTCGCCAAACGCACCGACCTCGAGGGTGTGAAGGCGGTCTGTATGGCGCTGGCGCAGTCGGAACGCTACGGCACGCCGCTCGGCCAGACTCTGCGCGTGATGGCGCAGGAGAACCGCGACATGCGCATGTCGGAAGCCGAGAAGAAGGCGGCCGCGCTGCCGCCGAAGCTCACCGTGCCGATGATCCTGTTCTTCTTGCCCGTCCTGTTCATCGTCATCCTGGGACCGGCCGCGATCCGCGTGATGGCGATCCAGTAGGACGTGACGACCTCTGGTGAAATCAGCGGCTTGGTCCAGCCGGCATGCGACGGGTTACGGCGCGGCAAGCGTAACTCAGCCTCCCGCAACATGTTGCGGGGCAACAATAGCCGCATCTCGGACATCGGAACCACGGCGCCTTAAGGTTTCGGCAAAACTGCCGGCGCAAAGATGGGGAATGTCAATCGCCGTGCCAGATTCCCCCCGGTCCTCCGCCGCCGGCGCACTCCCAGGCGCGTTTGTTCTAGCCTGCTTCGGCCTTTGCGTCGCACACGCCGTCTATCTCGCGGCCGCGTTCGCCTACGGCTCGTGGCTGATCGGACCGGACGGCCAGGCGAGGCCGCAGGATTTCGTGAATGTCTGGGCGGCCGGCCGCCTCGTGCTCGATGGCCAGCCGGCTGCGGCCTACGACTGGACCGTTCACAAGCAGATGCAGGACGCGGCCATCGGACACGGCTTCCCCGGCTACTATCAGTGGCCGTACCCTCCACCGTTCCTGTTCGTCGCGGCGGTCCTCGCGCTGTTTCCCTACGTGGCGGCGTATGCCGGCTGGGTCGCGCTGACGTTTCCGCTCTACGCCGCGACGATGCGCGCGATCGTCGGCGATCGCATCGGATATCTGCTCGCAGGCGCGTTCCCGGCCGTGCTTGCCAATGCGGTTGCGGGTCAGAACGGTTTCGTCACCGCCGCACTGCTTGGCGGCACGCTTGGCCTGATGGAGAAGCGGCCCGTGCTCGCCGGTTGCTGCCTCGGTCTGCTCACCTACAAGCCGCACTTCGGCATCCTGTTTCCGTTCGTGCTGATCGCAGGCTGCCGCTGGACCGTGTTCTGGACTGCGGCGGCGGTCGGCGCGCTGCTTGCACTCGCCTCCTGGTTCGCTTTCGGCACGGCGCCGTGGGTGGCGTTCTTCCATTCGCTGACCGTCACGTCGCAAGTATTCCTGTCCGAAGGACAGGCAAGCTTCGATAAATTTCAGAGCCTCTATGGTCTCGTGCGGACCGTCGGCGGCAGCGAATTTCTCGGCTGGTCGCTGCATCTCCCGTTCGCCGTCGCGATCGCGGTCGCGGTCTGCGTCCTGTGGCGCAGTGACGCCCCCTTCGACATGAAGGCCGCCGCGCTCGGCGTCGGCGCGGTGCTCGCCACGCCCTACGCGTATCTTTATGACCTCGTGATCCTGGCGGTCCCGGTCGCATTTCTCGTTCGCGCGATCTTGTCCGATGGGCCGCGCACGGGCGAGATGGCCGGCCTCGCCGCGGTAGCTGCGCTGCTGTTCGGCTATCCCTTCGTGCAGGCACCGGTCGGACTGGTGGCGGCCGTCATCGTCGCGGTCCTGATCGCGCGGCGTTCCCTCGACAGCTCGCGCCTGCCTGTGCCGGCGTAGCGCCGGACCGGAGTTGGACGGCTCGTTTCGTACTCAAAAACCGCCGGCCACCTGATCCTCGCTGGCGCGCGCGCCGGCGCGCCTGCGCCGCGCGCTGATCTCGCCGGGCCTGTCGTCCTGGTCAGGTTTCGCGGTCGCGAGCCGCAACACGCTCAGATAATTCGGCTGCATCTCCATGCGCGCCGCATGCGGGCCGCGCATCAGGATCGCATGCAGCTTCGGCAGGTTGTAGCAGGGCACGTAATAGAGCAGGTGATGCTCGAGGTGATAATTGACGAAATACGGCGCGACCAATGCGCGCTCGATCA
>Ga0193738_1000943_pt1 | contig 12549 bp, 12 predicted proteins | sample L2a1metaG_FD_144927 | JGI IMG/M metagenome (GOLD analysis project Ga0193738, IMG submission 144927) | Soil microbial communities from a riparian zone of the East river system, Colorado, United States - L2a1 | ecosystem: Environmental > Terrestrial > Soil > Riparian zone | place: USA: East River...
TGGTTCCTAGGCCTGGTGACAGGTTTAATCATCCCGGCGGCAGCCTTCGCAGGCATGTATATGGCTGGGCAAGTTCACATTTATGGTGTGGGTGCGACCGGTGTAGGTAGGTTGCTCTGCTTCTTCTAGACTATGAGAAACTTCTAGACACCTACACTCTAGAAGAGATTATTGAAATTAACGAACTAACCGAAGCTGAGGTACTTGAGTTCCTCGTCAACAAAGGGTACCTCTCCCTTCCCTCAATCCTCCCGGTGGACCTATGAAGAAAGACAAGATGATGATCGTCATGCGTACCGATCTCGACATGGGAACCGGTAAGATGATCGCTCAAGCTGGTCACGCCATCGTCAATGTTCTTTCACAACCTGATGCAGAATACCCGAACGATTGGTTTGATACTGGTATGAAGAAAGTTGTTGTGGGTGCCGATAGCGAAGCCGTACTTCTGCAGTGCGTTGCTAAAGCTCAGGAGATGGATATTCCGTGTTCGTTGATTTGTGATGCAGGTTTAACACAAGTAGAACCGGGAACGAAGACTTGTGCCGCTATCGGTCCTGCAAAGAATAAAGATATAGAGAAGGTTACAGGTTCCCTCAAACTCCTGCCATGATACACCACCCACAAGACCGCGCTGAACGGCTGCGGCTGAAACAGATTAAAGATGAGAAGAAGGCAAAGGCGAAAGCCAGTAGTGTTCGGCGAAAGCTCGCAGCACTTAGAGAACAGGAGAGCACCGATGCGCTCAGAGAAGTCCAAAACAATAGAGTTGGAACTCTCCTACAACATGATCCAGAGCTTCATTGAAACCGGTATCCGGGCAATGGCAAAGGGTAAACTAAAGGACTCGGATGATGTCCTTGCAATCAAACTGGATTATGCAGGTGGCTATGTTGCTCAAGACAAAATCATTCCAGTTGAAGTAATAGTACAGAAAGGAGTGAGATTAGTCAGCTTTGGTTAGAACAGATAGGAATTACGCAAAGGAGAACAAGTGGGAGGATACTCCCGCTCAAGTCAAGCGTAGAGTGGCACGTAACCGTGCTAGGCGGAAGGCCATTAAAGCTGGCAAGGTCCGCAAAGGTGACGGCAAGGAACTAGACCACGTTGGGTCACATCGCACAGGGTCGTTAGATCATGTGCCGACCAGAGTGGTTAGTAGACATGCTAATCGTATTAGACAACCTAAGAGGAAAGGCTAATGCTAATCCTTGATAGTGAACAATCTTGTGCCAATGTTGGTTGGGGTCCTAATGGTCCTCAAGTCAATTATGGATGGTTCACGTGGTGTCTAGAAATGTAACAACAAAGGAAATCATAATGAATCAAGAAGTCAAGCCGGTTCAACCAGTCGAACAGCCTAAGAAGGTTGTTCACCCGGACCTCAGGCCGCAGCCAACTGTTGCGTAACTGATTATTTAAATGATTAAAGGGCCTCTAGACGGGGCCCTTTTCTATTGGAGACTACGATGTCGAACTGTGAAAGTACTCAGGTAAATTGGGACCCTTATGATTGTATAGGTTGTTGCAAAGATGCGCCTCCCAATAAGAAACAGGAGACTAAAATGAACTACCTCAACACGAACTACGCTGTCGCCTGCTGCCCTACTCAGACTGAGCAGAAGCAGGAGAAGATGTATATGGTCGATCGGATGGAGATGATCCGGGATGAGAAGGTCCAGGACCTACGTCGTCGGTTCGGTCTGGAGGATGATGAAGCTCCTCGTACTGCAGAAGACTTCCTCAAGCGTATCGAGGACAAGCAGTTCAAGCTTCGTGATAAGACTAGCTGGATGACTACCTTTTGGGATCGTGTCCAGTGGCGTGACCCTGCTAAGGAGGTTGACCAGGATGGTTTCAATGCAGCTTACGAAGAGCTGATGGAAACCTTCGCTAATACCATGGACGAAGTCGTCGTACTTCCGGAAGTGGATGGTTTGGCTGCCCTGAACGAGTTCAAGGCGCTTAACTGAATAACAGAATCAGGGAAGTAGTATCCGCTCCCCGTGGCCCCTCCTCGATGAGCAGACTACACACCCTGACAAAGCGCTACCCAAACTATCTGTAGCCTGTTTCCATGTAGCTGACCCGCATCTCAGCTGGATGGGTGCAACCCAGGCATGCAAAAACCCCCTCCCGGAGTCTCCTCTGGAAGGGGGTTCTTTTTTTTTGTGTCTATTGGTTAAATTAGTGTGTTACCACTAGGCCAAGTACGTGTACCAGGCTTAATAACTCTATTTAAACCACGTTCTAGTTTATCTTCTTTAATGGTTCTATTAACTATAGCATCAATATCCCATTCACCATAACGATCAGTGAAACTATCTACAGATGGATCTGCAGGTCTAGCAGCTATAGTATCACTACCACCTTCGCCTAGTATATCAGGAGCTAGCGAAGAGGTTGGTTTGTACTTCCTTGAAGTAGATTCCATTTGATCAATAACAGGATTATTAGCAAAGTTAGGAGAAGCTGCTATCAGAGCATCTATGTCTTTCTGATTAACAGAATTATCAACCCCGGAGCCAGTCGTGTATACCGGTTCCCCTGCCGAAGGCTGATCTTTGGGTGTTGTAGTCGAAGAAGCTTGAAACTGGCTAAACGCGTAATCAATTTCATCATCAAAGTACTTACCATCGCTGGTTCCAATTCCCATTATTTAGCCTTTTCTTTCGGCTTCTTTGAAGCAACGATTGCATTCATGATACTCTCAGGTATGCCTATTGCACCGCTCCTGGGATTATATCCGTAATCGAGTAAGGTTTGCAAGAGATAAACGTCTACGTTAGTACTTTTGTCATGAGCTGCAATCTCTGCCCCTAGGGTCTCTCACAGTAAGATTATGAGTTTCTGAATTCCAACTCATGTGATAGCCTGGAGGAAGTTTGATATCAGCAATACTTTTGATGTCAGCCTTAAGTGGTCCATTAGCAAGCTCATCCTTAGCGAATGTCTTGTACATCTCCCACAATTCAGGCTCACTTGCACTTAACCTTTTGACCTCAGCAGACATTTTGTCATTTACAAGACTCTTGTAGATTGACTGTTGTCCTGGAGCAAGTTTACCAGCTTTAACCAAATCCAATTCAAACTTAGCAACCAATCCAGAATTAGCTGGATCAAATGTAGCTCTAATTAAATTTCGTTTAACATTGTCATCTTTTAGATTAGGATTGAATATTTGAGTCGGAGCTTGGATCAATTGTTTGATACGTTCTGGGCTAGCATTTTGTTCAACAGCTGTATCTATGGCATCAGAAACCGTGTTTGGTACACCAATGGGTGTAGAAGAAGCTCCCTTGTCTGGAGATACAACTGCTCCATTCCGATCTGTGACATATAGACTAGGTTGTCTCATCAACTGCGCTAGTTGAGTAACAAGTGCATCTTTATCTACTTGAGGCAGCAATTCATTACTTAGAACTGAAATTGCCATTGCAGAGGCAACATCAGGACTGATCTGAGCAAAGCCCTGCATAAGTCTGAATGCACCGCCTTGAGGACTCTTCATAATCTGTTTTACTGCATCTGTACCTTGAGCCTTAGCTGTATTAAGAGCAAGCATAGATAGACCTGGGTCTTTCATGCCAATGGCTTTCAGAAGTTCATCGTGATGAGCCCCCATTCGCTCTAAAGCTTTTTCAGTAGCCTCTGGGCCATACATGGTAGCTAGACTATTACCATTTTTATCTAGAGGTTTGTAAATTTCTCTACGGGCACCTGCAACCATAGTATCTTTACTATTTTGAACTGTAGCTGCAATAGTCGGCCATTGAACAGAATCTACATCTACCCCTTTCGCAACACGAGCAGCAAAGTCAGTAAACTTCTCTTCTGTATCTAAACCGGTATTAAGTCTAATTGCATCTATGGAAGCAGAGGATAGAGCATTTCCATATGTAGTAATGATTGTACCGGCGTCCTCGCCTTGTCTCTTTTTATCTCTATCTGCACCAGCAGCTACACGAGCATCATGTTCCATCTGAACTTTAGCGTTCATAACAGGCATAATCTTTGCAGAAGCTGAGTAAAAATCAATCTGTTTGTTGTCAAAAGCTTTTAGGATAGCTATACCATCTGGGTGTTGTTCAGCATTAGCTAGAAGCCATGCACGATCTTGTTTAGTATGATCGGTACCAGCTTTAGCAGAAGCATAACTATTGATATCTGAGAGTAGAGATTTGATCTGTGCGTTAGCTGGATTGACTCCAGTAACCTTAGATACTTCCGAATCAATTAAGTCTTTGTAGCCTGGATATCTAGCCCGATAAGACTTAGCCATAGCATTTAGCCGGCCTAGATAATCGGTTGGAGATATCTTACCATTAGCTTTAGCAGACTCTAATCCACCGAGTGCATGAGGCAGTTTGCCTATATCATCTGGTACAGATTGACCATCGGTGGTAATAACATCTAGAGCAGCATTAGCTGTTTCTGGAGATACTGTTTCACCGCCAGCCGTTACACTACCCTTGCCAGTCTTAACTGCTTTTACAGCCTTCTGAAGGCTATCTAAATACTCATCTCTAATAGCAGAGGCTGAGTCATAGACTTGATTGTGGATACTATCTTTGTAATAAGCATCTACGCCTTTAGCAGCCAGGTCTGCGACTTTAGCTATGTCCGATATTTGTTCTCCAGCACCTGCTAGTCTAATACCTTCTGCTCTAGCTTTGTATCCTTCTGCTTCTGCTTGAGCGCCTGCTGCTTTACCTTTATATAATTCTGCTTGACCTTGATACAGACCAGTTTCGTCTACGTGTTTGATACCTTCATATTTAGGACCTTCAAATACAGCTCCCTTAGGGAGGATGTCATTAGCAGCCTGGCCTGTTGGTTTGATCGTATCTGGGACGCTAATACCTCTGGAGTACCCTAGGTAATTTGGGTCCTGAGACGGTCTGACATCTGGGTTAAATTTAGCCATTCAGGCTCCTTATTGGTTCTTCTGACTGTTAATTTTGTTTACACCCTTAAGCTGTTCAAGCCTATTGAGGCGATCTTGGAGAGGAACATTCCTTCCAAAGACATTGTCTTGTCTTAGTCGGACAACAGTTTCTATGTTATCCTTAGTAGTTGAGATCATTAACTGCATCCATTCTTTGTCTGGAATACCAGCTGGAGCTAAGTAACTCCTAGCACGAATGAAGTTCTTCCTAGCCTCATCTTTATTACCAGCCATCTGATTGTTCAAACCACGAGTAAACTCTTGTTTGAAAAGCTTCTCTCCTTTGCTCCGAAGTTCTTTATCTGCTTTCTGAATAGCTACTAGTGTTTTCTGATCTGTCTGTTGATTAGGTTGTAGACCGGTTACAGTCATGAACATAGAACTCAACGGACTAACATTGTTAAGCATAATGCTTCCGTTCTTAGCCAACCACTTACCGGTATTGAGAGCAACCCTCTCTCGAATAATAGCGTGGCCTGTACCAAGTTCTTTTATTGGATCTATTAGATCATCAGCTACATATGGAAAATCACCATCCCCTGCAAGCAAAGAAAAGATCGTAGCTCGCATACCATCTGTGGATTCGAAAGCAGAACGGAACTTACTCAAGGCTGCACCACCGTAGATGGTTGCAAGAGTCTTATCTCCGTACATAATGTTATTGATTACATCTAAGCCAGCAAAGCCAAACCTAGGTCCAACGTTGTACCAATTACCTTTCTTGATATCTCCAGCGCCTGTTAGTGCAGCAATCATAGTTGCTATACCACCTTCCATAGCCAGCGACTTCAACCAGTCCTCGCCTGGACGATATCCATGGCGTTCAGCGTAATCCCTAATCATATCTCCAAAGGGATACAATGCTGCACCAGCAGCCACTGGAACGCCTAGGAGAGCCATGTTAGTAATGAACATACGTGCACGCTCTTCTGGCTTCAATCTCTTGCCAGCCAGTAGATCAAACATTCTTATTTGATAACTTAGGAACTGTGTGGGCATAGCCATAACACCAGTCTCAAGCATAGATTTAGAGGATTTGTCCATATTACCAGCCAAATCAGTAGCCCTACGAAGTATCTTGTTCTGATCTTCGTTAGTTAACCTACCAGTAGGATGTTCATCCCTGAACTCTTTGAATGCAGTGTAGTAAGAAGAGATTCGAATGTTACGTTCTGATCCTTTGAAGAAAATCAAACCAGCATCCAAGAATCGTGCGCCTGCACTCTGTACCATTGGGGCTGGTAGACCGAAGTCAGCGAACGTATGTTCGTTGCCTACAATCCTGTAACCATTGTTCCGAAGAAGCTCGTTGGCTTCCTTAAACTCGCCTGGTCTAAACTGAACACCAAACATATTAAGTTTAGTAGCTAGATTATCCAGATGATCAATCATCTTAGGGTTTATTGCAGCCATTCTATCTAGAACAGCAGAATATGCACTCAAACCTGCATACCTGGGAGATATGCCCATCATGTTAACGAAGGTCATGTGCTGTACCAGAATCTGAGCTGGATTAAACATTCCCATTGTCATGTGGAAGGCTGCAGCTCTGACAAACTTAATTGGGTCAGTGGCGTGCGCAAGCATTGTAGAAGGAGCTAGAGCAAAGCTCTTACCGCCTATTAGAGGAACATTAGACGGTATCTCAAGAGCATTGAGAGGACCAGCTTTGCTGTATATAGAGTCGGCTAACTTCTGCGACCAGTTGTCTAACACACCTTGTGTAAGACTAGGAACGCCAATTAGTTGGCTAACCTTTTGTTTGGCTTGCAATATTCTAGACACAACATCTAAAGGAGCATTTGGAAGAAAAGACTTAGGTCCCATCTCCGTAAACACCGACCATGGAGAGTAATAAATTTCATCACTCTTGGCTTTAAGCCATGGTGCAGCTTCCTGCAACAGAGTAGTCATAGAAAATATCTTGTAGTCTTCCATAAACGTGCTATTAATCATCTTAGACAACGCACGGTTCATGGTAGAGATAGGATCAATCTCATTAGCAGGTTCTAATTTGTATAGAGGATTGTTTCTGGTACCTGCATCCTTCATCATTGTGAAGTTCTCGTAGGTATCTCTATCTCCAGTGAATTCTACTTGGTTCTGTCTAGACAAGGAACCAGCAACAGTACCGTCAACAAAGTCAGCATCCAGAGCTTCCACCCTGTTCTTGAGAGAACTGTCAATCTTAACGATCATTTCATTCTTACCAACAACATGGAAAGGTTCAGTCAAACTAAGTTTAGCTGGAACACTGTTTCCATTAATATCGGTAGAATTTTTGAACCAATTGCGAAATTCATTCCATGGGAATGGTAGACCAGAATTGTTGTAGGACAGACGAGCTGCTTCTTCAGCACCCTGCCTGATTAGAGCTTGAACAACATTCATGGCTTCTACAGCTCTAGGTCCCATAGCTTTGTGCTTAATAGCAGTAACGTTTGTATCACCTTCATAGTGATATTTCATCTTGTTCTCACCGATCTTCTCGGGAACAAGACGAGCTTGCTTTATTGCAAATTCATAATCATAATCAATCAACCCACCTGAGTTACTGCCACGATCATCAGCTAATTTGAATGGTAGATCTTGTCTTTCGATAGCATCTGTAACGACGTATCTAATCTTAGTATTCTTAAAATTAGGTCTAAAGTTCTCCAGCGGACGACTCTCGGTATCGTAGACTTCAAGAGCTTGGTACTCACCAGTCGCAAGTCGTTCTTCAATTTCCTTACGAGTGCTGGGGTTCATGTGGTTGTAGAGATAAACTTTACCTTCAGGATCATTGCGAGTAAGTACTGCAACAGTCCATTCACCACCGATCTTGCTCCTACGAATACCGGTGAACATAGGAGACCTGGTTATCTTCCCACCATCTAGGTAAGAGATACTGAATTGCTCAGCTCCCACCCTACTAGCCATCTTATAGGCATCCAGATTACGGAGCATCTTAAAGAAATTCATCTGATCTGTGAACTGAAAATAGGCTTCTGTTTCAACTTCATCTGGCAGACGATTGAATGTGCGTTGGTAGAAAGACTCTAGTTCTAGAGGCGTCTGGTAGAAATAACCGGGCCTGCCTGTGACAGGATCGACTTCATTTCTCTCTTGTTTAACAGCTCGGTCCCAATCGTTGAACTTCCCCATGTTCTGTAGAGCGTCTTTGAAACCTTTACCACGGAACCTAGAATTAACTTCGATCAACTTAGTCATGTTACTCTTAGCCAGTTCCATGTACTTAGCTGGAGCGTAAGTAGTAGCCTTACGATTAAATCCTTGTTCAAGAGACAGAGCATCATCTGGATTACGTATCCAATTAGTGACCAGAGAGTGGAAACTATCAGGTGTCTTGCCTGCTTCAGTACCGACTAGTTTAGCTGTATAGTCGGCTATTGCTGGAGTCTTTTCATCTAAAGGTTGTGTCAGTCGGATGAAGAAACCTAGCCCTTTCTTCTCAATCCTCGGATTCTTAATTCCTTCCCACCTAGCCACATTATTTGCTTCGGTCCAACTCTGGAAGAGTTCAGCGTTGTGTTTTCCCAAGGCAATATCAAAGAAGTAATTCTTAGTAGCTTTGTTAAAGTACAGCTCAGAGTAATCCATCACTCTGTTTTCAATACCTTTATAATTGCTTTTAGAAGCATCTGCAATTAACTTAGATGCAACTTCAGGTACAAGGATACCAGGCAGACGTGTAACACCACCAATATTTTTAAGTGCAGTAGATAGTTCACCCACAAAATTGCCTGTGCGTTCGTTCATCCGGTTGACAATCTCTTGTCCCATTTGACCTACGCCACGCTCACGAGCATCCATTTGTGTCTTAAAGTTAGATGTAAGAGATTCAATAGCCTCACGTTCTGGATAAGCTTTACCTCTAAATCCTGCAATTACTCTAGATGTAACTCGTTGAACAGCAGCCGTCTCTAGATCTCCAGTAGCCGCTGCAGCAGCAACTTCGGGTAACTGAGGCTCACGAACATTCTGAAAGACTTCCATAGTCCCATCGTCTACGAAGGCTCTGTACTCCGGAGATGGTTGTTTGGGTCCCTGCATTTCTGGAGGTCCTTGCCGTTCCGGAGGACCGTGCATTTCACCAGTATCTACTGGCTTAGTTTTAGGAGCTTCACCGTATACACCTGGGGCAGTTTGTTCTAGATCAATGAACTGATTTTCTTTACTAAGTAGTTTGGGATTAGACCAATTAGTAGCTTCTGCAGAGTGGAAAGTATCTCGGACAGTTGATCTGACTTCATTCAACAAACCAACCTTACGCAAAACTGCAGCGCCTAGTTTACCAATAGCTGGCAGCGTGGTGAGGTCAAGGATTGTAATGGCGTCATTAGCCGTTCGCTCTGCAGTAGATTGTCCCAACATAGCACTCAGGAATTGAGCGTGAGCTTGTGGATTACCTTTAAGTTTTTCTTCAATATGGTCTAGAGCTTTATCAAGTTCAGCAGGAGGCAATGACATCAGATAGGCTCTCTGCTTATCTAAGGCATGGCCTAGTGTACCAACAGAGTCAGCTTTCGGTGTAGCCGATGCTGCTCTGGCTTGAAACACGAATGGTATAGCATTATCAAATGTATCAGCCAGATAATCGAATGTACCCTGTTGTTCTACAGCATTGCGTGCATTTTCATATCTAGTTTCAATCATCTGGTGTTTAGTTAGAAGTGATGCTCCCTTGTCAATGTCAGCCTTAACCAGTTCTGGCATAGAGCGCATAGCTTCATCGAACCACCCTCCTTGAAACTTCTCAGCTGTCTTATAGATGGTGTCCATATAACGTCTGGACATACCCTCTTCAAAAATAGTAGAAGGATTGGTAGGAGTCAGGTCAACGTTTTTAGTTATTGCTTGATAACCTTCCAACGTTAACGGTCCCTCAGAAGTCTTAGCAAACTGAGAGATTACAGCCACCTTCTGTTGCTGTTTACCATAGTCAACTTGATTAGCTACATCTGCACGCTGTGATTTCTCATTGCCCTGTAGAATAGCTTCGTAATATTCTTGGTGGGATTTGTTAATGTCGGAAAAACCAAACGTAGCTTTATTAGCTCTGTTCTCCGCAATGTCTGGAGCTATAGGGGCTACAGTGGCTACACTCGGATCAAGACTGATTGGTTGGGTTTGGTCTTCTAAAGAGATGGGCAATTAATTATTCCTAAATTGAATTGAAGGAGCCTGGGCCCATGAAGTTATTGGTAGTTTGATTCCAACCTGGAGTAGTTGGAGCAGGACCTCCCCATAAGTTGGCTATTGGTCCCGCAGCAGACATACCTGCTGAGAAGATAGATGCACCAGCTCCCATTAGAGAACTACCGAAATTTGATTGTCCTTGTGCCGCTGCCATATTGCCTTGAGCTGCTGACATTTGTCCTTGTGCTGTTGCTATTGAACCTCCTAATCCTGCTATCTGACCTTGTAGATTATTAATCTGACCAGCAGCTGTTGAGAAAGCTGTAGTAAGTGCAGCATTCTGTGAAGAGAACTGACCCTGTGCTGCGGCAGCTTGTGTGTAATAGTCAGTAGTTGCATCTGCCGAGGTTTGAGCATACATAGATTTAAGCTGGGTATCTCTAGTAATCAGAGATGCACGCTGTCTAGCCAGAGACAATTCTAGTTCAGAACTAGCGATCTGTCCGTTGGAGATGTTCATATTCTGTGCGAAGATGTTTCTTCCAATTTCCAGATTCTGATTGATACCTAATTGATTTATATTAGCTTGTGCAGTGATTTGAGCCCTACCACCAGCAAGACCAGAACCGAATTGAGCACCTTGTCCAGATGCTGAGATCAAAGCTAGAGAACGAGCACGTTGAGAAACTCTAAGGTTCTCCATACGCTGCCTACGAGCATCAAGTTCCATAGCTTGATTACGTTGGGCTTCTATAGCTTGCTGGGCTCGAATGATCCCTTGGTTAATAGTATAAGATGCTTCAGAAGCAGCTAAAGAAGCTTGAGCACCTTCAATGTTAATACCAGCTTGCTGTGCAGCATACTGTGCAGACGTCTGAGCTTGTGTAATAGCATAATCAGCTTGTGCTGCAGACGAAGAGATAGCATACTCAGATTGAAGCTGATTTTGTTGGGCAGATATAGCAGTCTGTTGTGCAGCATACTGAGATTGCTGTTGTGCAAGAGCTGACTGCTGTTGCATAACCATAGCTTGTTGTTGTGCAGCCGCAGCTTGTTGTGCTGCAGCAGCATCCATCTTATCTTGAGCTGCACTCTTCTGACTGATTCCATAGGCTGCTGTACCCGCTCCTACTAGAGCGGAAGCACCTATGACTAAACTGCTAATAGCAGCCATTATAGTTCCTTCATGTAGGATCGCTCATAGAGAGCGTATCCTCGTTTCTTGTAATATTCACCGACTTCGTCATCGATAGAGATCATTGTAATTAATTCACAATTCATGATCTTCGCCCAATCTTCAAAGGACTCAATCAATGCTTTGCCTACTTTCTGGCCGCGAGCTTCAGGTTCTACGTACCATCCAAGCTCCACCGCCATTAATTGAGAGCCCAATAGAAATTTATGTGTCACCCCAGCCAGAAAACCTTTATCCTCGGCTAGGAGAAATACTTTGTCAGGATCATTGATGATGCCGGCAACAACACCATAGAGAGTAATAGGGTCTGCCCACTTACCGTAAGCTTGGTTGGTGAATTTATCTGCCAATTGGAAGGCTGTTTCAAAGTCTTCCATCGTTGCAATTTTAATCAATCTTTAACCTCTACTACTTCTACATTTCTACCCTCTAAATAAAGTTCTACATATTGCAAAAGTTTCTTGAAGCTAGTGAAGCTTTGTTTCAAAGGAGTTGGTAGGATACCTTGGTCATACTTAAGAATCCACAGCGTTGTTTCTGGATTCTGTATAGCATGTAGATTATTACCGCTGGTAAATAGCCTAGGGTCAAGTAAACCTGTAGAGGTTCTGGGTTGAGTACCGTCTTTAACTTTAAGCTGTAGAATCCGGTCGGAACTACGATGCTTATCTGAATTTTGTTCTTGTGACATTTATACCTTCTTTAGGGTCAATAAGGTTAATATAGCTCCGAATATCCCGTACTCCCAATTGCCTAACGGGTCTGTACTACAGACGTTAGCCCATTGGTCTCCTGATACATACCAATGACAAATGATCTTGTCGTGTAATATGATCCAGTTGAGGTATAGGAGAAATGGAAACAAGATGGCAGCGACCATATACATCGCCCACCGGTTATTAGAGATCAGGAAGTCGCGTCTAGCTTCTAGAGTGTGTATACGCTCTTCAGCTAGTACGCGTTCCTTTTCAGTAGTGGATTTAGCTAAATCTACACGAGCCTGCATTATCTCCCGAACTATACCGGGAATCTGACCTGTGAATAGACTTAGGATTGCTGTCCACATTACGCAACGATATCCTTTGCTTTCTCAGTTAAGTTTCTAAGCCAATAATTGACTAAGGTCACAGCTGTAGTAATGTACAGAGCTGTCTTAGCTTCAATGAAGTCACTTAGATTAATCATACCTAGCGATTGAGCTGTAATAGCTGCAACAGCAGAAAGAGCTACAGCAGCATTAAAAGCCTTAGTCTTGGCCTGTGGC
>Ga0193738_1000944_pt1 | contig 12544 bp, 21 predicted proteins | sample L2a1metaG_FD_144927 | JGI IMG/M metagenome (GOLD analysis project Ga0193738, IMG submission 144927) | Soil microbial communities from a riparian zone of the East river system, Colorado, United States - L2a1 | ecosystem: Environmental > Terrestrial > Soil > Riparian zone | place: USA: East River...
ATACCAGAACTCAGCCCGAAAAGAAAAGCAGCAGGCGAAAGCACAATTCGTCAAGGATAACCGGTAATGGAGACTGATACTTACGCCTATAATCCTCAGGTTAATATGCAACAACCTAAGGATAACCCTTACGATTACCAAGTTGCTATTCGAAATCGTCTTGCCCAGATTAATGACATGGGCACTCAGCAAAATCAGTATGTTCAGCAAAAGGCTATGGCGGACCAACAGAAACGCCTGGAAGCCCAGCGGCAGGCTATGATGGCTGCTGCTAGTCAGCAACAAGGTGCTTCTGTCGGTGGAGATAGTGGTGCAGATTATGGTACTGGTCAAGGTGCTCAGGCTAATAATCCAAATCCACGTTCTGTTGCCCAGGCTTTAGCATTTGCTAAGCAGGCCGCGGCTAACGGAGATTCTAGTTGGTATCGTCGTTGTCTTGCATTTGTTGCTTCTGCATACGGTCTTGCTGGTAGTGGATCAAATAGAGCAATTGATGCGTACAACCTAGCAGCCAGTCAGAAGCGTATTGTAAATAGTGGGACACCTAATGTTGGCTCTGTCGTCTACTGGAATACAGGTCAGGGTAAAGCAGGTCACGCTGCTCTATATGCTGGTAATGGAATGATCTACTCTAATGATATCGGTGGTGCTGGAAGAATTTCTCTAGTACCTATTGGAGATATTAGTAAGAAATGGGGTTCGCAATACCTGGGTTGGTCTGATCCATACTTTGCTTCAAGTCCTAGGCGGTAGACATGCCTTATGACTTTGAGCAAGCCCTACGTGCGAGACTTGCTGCTATTGATGATATGGGTACTTCTCAGACTACTTTTGAGAAGTTTCAGCAGCAGAAAAGAGCGGCTGCTCAAGCCGCACAAAACCAAATGGCTATGTTTAACGCACAGCAACCTACACAGTCTGTAGGTGGTGGCGGAGTTCAAATGCCTGCTGCTAGCGGTAATAGCGCATTTGAAAAGTTTAAGAATGCTATCGGGATGCAAGAATCTGGCAATAACTATAATGCTAGAAATGCATCAGGTGCTACAGGTAAATATCAGATCATGGCCGGTAATATTCCTTCATGGTCTAAAGCAGCACTAGGCTACAGTGTTACTCCACAACAATTCATGGCTCCGGCTATTCAAGAAAAAGTAGCCACGTATTATCTAAATCAGTATTACCAGAAGTATGGCGCGGCAGGCGCGGCTGTTGCATGGTACGCTGGTGAAGGAACCGCTCAGAAGTGGATTCGAGCAGGTGGCGGCGGTTCTTATAACAGTACACAAGCAGGCGGTTATCCTTCCATTAATAGATATGTGCAACAAATTATGGCAAGGATGCGATAACCGTGAATGAATTTATGGCATTAGTTTCCAATAGAGTTGTTGATATTGGAGCAGTGCTCGTAATATTCATCGGACTATTAGCAACTAGTCGGCTTTACACGAAAAGACAACATGATGAGATTGTCAACTTCTACAAAGAAACTGCGTTAACGCTGGTAAAAAACGTAGAAAAGATGATCGAAAATGATGATCTTACTCATTCTTTGCTAAAGTCCATTCTCAATAAAGCCGAAGAATCTGAGGCTAAGAAATGAGTTTGTGGCAAATGATGATCAGTTCGTTTTCAAGAAAAGAAGTAGAAGACGGCCAACGCCTAAAGGCAAAAGCCGATGAATTAACAATACAAGTAGATGCAAGGATAACACGACGTCAAAAAGTAAAAAGAGAAAATCATTTAGGAACAAATGTAAAAAGAGCGATGGGCGGTTAATATGGAGAGCGCTGTAGCGATTGCAGCACTAGCAGCGATTGGTTTGTTCACAATCGTTACATGGACATTTGTTATTCGATACCTAAGAAAACCTTGGAGAAGTACCCGTGAGGGTAGAACTCTAATGTTTATGAAAATTTGTCTTGCATTGATTGGTACAATTATATTTGTTTTTAGATTTATACTTAATGGTCCTGAGTATTTTGACTTCAGAGCAGGAATCTACACTGTATTATTCTTAACAATGACCTGGCAAATGATCATGTTTAATAAGTATCTTATGGAAAAGGATGATAGCAATGAACGAGGTAATTCAGATTCCACCGCGCCTAAGGGCGATTCTGTACTATAGCCTAGGCGTTCTTAACGTAGCATTTTTATCTGCCCAGGCTACTAGAATCGGTGATGGAACTTCTGCTGCACAATGGCTTGATTTCGGTCAGCAAACTACAGCAGGTGTTTCTGCACTACTCTTTGGTATGGCTGGTGCAAATGTGATCAGTAACAAAATGATCGCTACACGTACCCGTGGGAGCCTCGGGCAAAACGTAGACTAGACCTTGACACGGCAAGGCCCACCCCTCTTGTATGAGTAGGGGGGTGGGCCTTACCATGCTCACATGGGAGAGCCAACGGGTTACGAGCACTTGACCGAGACTCGTAAGGAATGGTCAGCAAGAGCCAGATGTGGGAAACTTTCGCTTGCTGAATCAAAAGAAATGTTTGAGCAGAAACAAGGAAGGCCGTTGCGCCAACCTCCGTGGAGAGATTTCTGCAACGGCTGCCCTGTAAAACAGAATTGTTTTGCTTACGCTGTAGTACATGAAGAAGATGGAATATGGGGAGGACAAACTAAGCGTCAGCGAAATAAGATAAGTCCACTGGTTCGAACTCAAATGACGGAGCAAGCGATTCGTTCGGGATGGTTAGAGTATTCAGTTGAGATTGTTCTGGCTCCTGCTGTTGACTTTGAGTTTGACTTTCCTGATCTACTTTTTGCTTAAGTTCTGTGTACCATTGTGCTAGATGCCGTAAAGTCTCTGGGTCAATGATAAGCGGGGGCTCCCCACCCCATCTTTCTTTATCTGACTTGGCTCCCCAATCGACTTTGTACCCTGTCTGCTGTCGGAAGTGTTTGTCTCGACAGAGGTTTGAGCAATACCCGACCGAATTGTAATTAGTACCGAAGTACTCTTGGCAGTAAGTACATTGCTTGGTAACAAATCGAGATGGTCTAGCAAGAAAAGCAAGAGCCGCTTCTCCCTGTCGTTCAAGATTTTCTGGGGCACGGTCTAGCCTTTCTGCTGAATGATCAACATAGCCTGACGTATCTACACCTAGCGACGCAACTAGCGCGAGTGCCTTTTGGCGCCTGCGCTCTTTTAATTTATCTGGTCTCATTGTTTAATCTCCGCCATATTGTTACAGATCAAGTAGTAATAACCATGATTTAGTGCTGATTTCCAGTGTGACCTATCATGGCTCCCTCTATCAAGACGCACTTTAGTCCACATTTGAGCAGTAGTTAGAATCTGTGGCGACTGTTCAATTACTTGAACTCCGTTACGTCTACCATAAGACTCAACAATACCCTCAGCCTGTGCAACCTCCATACGTGAGCCTGATTGTTGGAGAGCGAGCCACTTAAACAGTTTGTACTTCTCCATGACGATTAAATCCGGTCGAGGTTCTGCCTCTAGCCAATCAATCAGATCATCATTGGTATGTACTTGTTCCATTTTTCGTGGTTCGCCATCCACAAACACACATAGGCCAGTATGCTTACCTGGGTCTACTGCGAGGAGACGACTCGGCGGCTTTTTCAATTGCCCATTCGTCCTCACGAGTGAGGCCGCGGTATATTTCTTTTCTATACCCATCTTCATCGCCTAACTTTGCGCCTCGACAGTGAGCACAGTCTCTTTGCAAAAGATCAGACTGCTCACAATACTTATCGTCTGATGGCATGTTGGACATTAGGGTTAAATCCTTCGAACCAGAGGTCAGTGTACTTATCACCAAAACCTACACGGAGCCTGTCGAACTTAAGATCACGGCCTTCAATAGGTGCTACACCAGGATATTCTTCACCTGAGAAAATTGCCATTGTCATATGTGGAATAAAACCATGTTCTGACTTAAGTGGTGTATTAACAGGAGCAAGGATATTGCCATCACCTTGAAGGACACGTTGAAGTTTTGCGCGTAAGTACTCAACTTCAATAGAATCTACAAGTTGTACACTAGCATATCCATCAGGTAAATTAAAGATACCTACACCATTAACTTTACCAGTAGGTGCAAACTCGAATGCAATGAGTTTTAGTCCAAGTTCTACATATGGTTTCATTCCTTGAACAGCGGCTCCTGTGTCTCCAAAGAACCCAAGCGTAAGATGCTCGTCTCCAACAGCATCTTCCGGAATTAGCATTAACGCGATACCAGCCATTATACTTCTCTCCTTTTTCCTTGACTATACATAGGTTTCATTATACCCGACCCGCTAGACTCCCAACCAACAAGTTCACGGTATACAGGGTCGTTTGGTGAACGATATCCTTCGCAAAGAGGACAAGGTTGAGACCGCTTTTCAGATTGTTTAGCAAAACAAGTTCTCCTAGTTATATTATGCGAGTTAGGTGTCGGTCGACACAACACTCGGTCCATTACTCACCCCACTTGTGGAAATCAACGGCAAACTTAACGCCGAACTTTGGCCGCACATCGGACATGATTTCAGTAATTCTACCTCTATAGTAGTCTTCTTTTCCTTTACGAATTTCAAAAAGAACCGAGTCATGCACTGTGAGCAACATACGACAATCGTCAGAGTCGACTTGTTCATAAAGTGCTACCATCCTTGTCTCTACAATATCAGCGGCGCCTCCTTGAATTAGGCTGTTGAACGCCTTATGACCCTCATCTTTGGGATACTGGAAGTGTCTATACCTTCCTGACCAGAGTTTAACCTTTCGTTTGGTTTTGCAGAGGGCACTGGCTCGTCGGCTAACTGCGACAAATTGTGGGTAAGACTTTTGGTACTTCTCTCTAATTCGTTTAGCGTGCTGTTCAGATACTCCAAGTGCATTTTTAATGCGGTTGACTCCCGCACCGTATTGGGTAGAGTAGACAAACGTTTTAGTGTCCTGCCGAGTAAGGCCCACGTTTGGAGACATTTCAGTAAAGATATCTCGGTCTTCCTCGAAGACTTTGAGTAGCGCTTTTTCTTTGGCATATCCTGTCCCCAATCGTAACTCTAGTTGCGCGTAATCTGCTTCCCAAAGATCAAAGTCATCGGCAGGAATGAAGCATTTTTTCATCTGCCCATTCCACTGATTTTCACCCTTCCTAGGGATTTGCTGAAGATTTGGTTTCTCACAGGAACTACGCCCAGTTTTAGTTCCGTGTAATTTATAATTTGGGCGTAGTCTACCGTCAGGTGAGAGAAGTTGCACGTATGGAACGTAATTAGATGACACGGACTTTTGCCAACCACGATACTCAAGCACATACTGCGCGGTAGGGTCTGTAGAACGAACGAGCATTTCGTCGTATTGTTCCATCGCATCTTTATCAAACGACGGTTTCCCTGTCTTTGGTGAGGTCTTAACAACCGGTAGTCCAAGCCGATCAATAAGAACTTCTTTGAGAAAGACTGAACTACCAAGGTTTCCTCCTACAGTATCCACCAGTGATGTCATAATAGTATCACCTATGGCTGCCATTCGGTTACACAGGTCTACGTCAATTCGTACCCCACGCTTCTCCATAGCAATAATTACACGAGTGAACTTCTGTTTGTGTTCCCACCACGCATCAGGAACTTCTGCCTTAAACTGATCCCATACACCATATAGCAACGCTAAACACAGACACGCATCATGGGCTGCATAGATTCGCATATCATCTACTGGAATTCCCTCCCAGCCAAACGTTGCAACCTTAGCCTTAAACGCTCTGTCGTCTCGCTTAGATTCTTCACCATCTACATACTTCTTAACACAATTAGTTAAGTTCTTATCATAAGGTAGGTTCTCATTGATAAGATGACAGATCAGAAGCGTGTCATAGAACTTACCAGTATATGCAATACCAACAGTACTAAGAGAAACAAGATCGAACTTAGCGTTGTGACAAACGATATAACCAGTGTAAGTTTCCAGGAATTCACGGATATCTTCGAGTACGTCCATTCCAACGTTTTCACCGACACCATAGTTGAATCCCAATGCTGATCTATGGCGTAGTGGTACATAAGTCGTGAAATATACATCACCAACACGGACACTAAAAGAAATACCAATGCACCAACCGCGACCGTCCCGAATATCTCTTGAATAGTCTCCTTTGATACCACTGTGATTCGTCTCCGTATCTACGCCGATAATCTCAGCATCTTTAAGTAAGTCTTTAATCTCAGACCATTGGGAAAGCGTCACTGTCAACAGCATTTTTTTCACCTACATTCAAATTCGCAGGCTCAAATGTAGTTGCTAGAATGAACTTAAGAGTATTATGGTCTCGAATAGTCATGAACTCATCACGTTCTTCAGCGAGACGAGTCTTAACAGGAATGTTAGCAATGATGTTCTTATCACCATTTTTATCTCGCCAGAGAACAATTACACAACTCTGCTCTGAGGTAATATAGACCGAGCCGTACACATCATCTAGTTCTGTCGGCTTACGATTATCACCATTCTCTTTACGGTTGTGATGAATAAACCAGAACGCCGTCCCATACTTCTTTCGGATTCGGATCAAAGTACGATTCAGTTCTAGCACCGTCTCGTCGTCGAATTTTTTCAGTAGTTTGTTGTAGGAGTCGATGATTATTAAATCGGGTTGGATATCGTTCAGTAAACTCTCGAAAAAGTTCAATGCGGGTTTGGACGAGAGGATTAGAGACTCCCCCAAAGGTACTACGGTAAAATTGTCCTGCAAGATACTCCGCTGCTCGTCCTCGTAGCCTGTGGATATAGTACTCAGAAATCTCTTCAAGGCTGAGTGAGACATTTCGAGAGAAAGGAACGCGACCTTCAAAGGCCGGACCACCCGCCATCCAAGAAAATCGATACCTAAAGCGGCTGCGATCGCTAATTGAATTGACCATTGGGTCTTCCCAACCCCAGGCTTCCCAGCAACCATGCCAAAACCGCCCACCTCCAACAAATCTTCGATCAGCCATTCTACTTCAATCTCGCTCTCTAGGAAATCATTGAATCCATATAGTAGTTGTGTATTTACTTCGACTTCATCATGAATACTTGTAGATTCTAAAAGTCCGCGGAACGTCAACTCATCGTTACCGACAGGGTGTTTCTGCCTTGCCCTATCTATGATATTAAGTAGCCGCTTCTTACGATCGTCCCGGTTGACATACTTCTTCCAACGGTTGTCTGCGTCAACAAGGAGTGCATAGATTTCGTTGTCAAGCATTCCCATCTCTGCACCAGCATAGCCAACGCGCATGAGTGCAAACGAACGTTCACCTTCTGGGATTTCGTCCTTGCAGAAGAGGTCATACTCATTATCCTCCCATCGGTACTTAGCAATTACCTTATTTACATTTGGGAGATTGTCTACATCAATTGAATCAGATACTAAGACCGCAGGTGGTTTAAGTTCTTTGAAACTACTGCGGTCGTAATGTCCACCGTTGTTGTTGATAATAGTGACTGGTAGATCATGCTTATAGTTGATTGATCCTGGGGGACGCAGAATCTGATTTCGGTCCCATCCAGAAGTGTCAGCCTTACTTGTATAAGCGATACTTCTGTTTGCTGCTTCGATCCAGTCGAGGTCGGTTGTAAATTCATCTAATATCCAATAACAATGTTCGTGACCATCCGAACTGCTCTGAATCCGTAGGTTGGGGGCCGGGATGCCGTCTGTGGTTGGCTGTGCGGGCTGCTCGCTGTCGTTCTCCTTCTGACCCGTGTCCCAGGTAGGGACAGAACCATCATAGTCACACCAGATTACCTGTGAGCCCTTGACAAATTCCCCTGCTGGGTTTGGCTTGCGAAATATTGCAGGTGCTGCATAAACATCTAGTCCCTTCGCGCTATTCGCCATGACGTGACGAATAACATGGTCTCTATGTTTGGGCCACTCAAAGAATACTTTCTTCCAACTATTTGATTTGTAGTCGCGTGTCGGGAGATAAACGTAACCTTCTGTGTTGCCCCAAATAGTGTCGATGAATGCACCAATTTCAGTCGCATTCTCGTCCGTGTGGGACATTTAGTCTCCTGTTAGTTGTTCCCATAGATCATCAAGTTCGCTAGCCTCATAAATTTTAGGGTTTAATCCTAATGGTTCATGACAAGAGAGGACCCGCTCAAAGCGGGTACCTTCATTGTACACTATGCCATTATTTTCCATAAGCCCTTTACTACCATGATCGGGACAGAATGGCCATGACAATTGGGGCAGACAATTCCAACAGTAAGGGTAACCACTACAGAACTTGGGATGAAGGAAGTCTTTGATGAATACAACATCGCAATTGACACAACGGAATGTAAACCAATGCGGGGGTCGCTTGCAGTATCCACAGAAAGGAATACCAGCATTGTTATAGCGGGGCTCGATGTAGTCACCGACAGAGCGTCCATCACTACCTCCGCAAGAATTAGGGAAACATACTAGTTCTATGATATTTACAGGGAAATCTTCTCGTGTCAAGGAATGAAATCTTGGCCCTACGCGAGGATGCGCTAACAAAGTCCTCACCTCATTTATTTTCTTGAAGCAGAACTCCCCCGGCCTAACAAAACCGGGGGAGTCCCACTTTGGCTAGTTAATGCTTCTTTTTGAGAAGATTAAACAGTGATGTGACTGCTAGAAATAATTTGACTGGAACTACAATAAACGGATCACAACCTAATGGTTTTTCGTGACGTTTAGTTCCTGGGCCATCCCAGCCACTCAACGTGCCCGCCAGGCTGCCATAAGCAGTTTGATTAGCGGTACTAGTTCAGGTGGCCAACCGAGAAACAACCAGTTAGACCCGGTAGGTTTCCTATAGACAGGCTTTTTTCCGTCATCCTGGTGATAACTCATCCGCAGAAACCTGTCATATATGCGTTCCAGATGATATTACTGAACTTGGCCTGACCACGCGCAGTAATACATGTTGCCCGTGAATATCCGGAATAAACCGGACCAGCAAAGTAAGCAAACCATCCAGCGTCACTCTGGTATCCTACATTTTGTGTATATGAGTAGCATGCACCAGCACTATTGGCTCGGCAAATATCTGCAAAGGTCCAGAAGTAACTACCTCTTGCACCACTCATGTGATCGTAGTATGCCATGTTCTGCTCACCGTTATAGTAAACAGAGAGACACATATCGGGGTTAGGGGTAAATAGCCAATACTGACAGTTTGCCCGCTGGAAATAGAAACCGCCGGACCCACCCTCATAAGGGTAGTTCTGAGGTAGGACAATGCTAGGGGTACCAGCATTACCCGTTACAGGGGCCTTGGGATTAATTCCTTTTTTTGCTGCAACAATTGCATCAACTTCGGCCTTACTGTAAGACCGATCTGAGATAAGCGTAACATCGCCACGCTTTTCAGTAGGAGCAAGATGGATTGATGCGGGATCGGTAACGTCCTTAGAAATCATGCCCTTAGGCATGTTATTAGGGTCAATACCATTGCCTGCTTGATCCGGGAGAGTTTGACCCCCACGGTTGGTAACTGTGTCACCATTAAATCCATCACCAGCGAGTGCAGCCGATGAAACGCTAGTAATAAGAACTGCTGAAATGCCTGCTACTGCAAGGGCTCTTCCAAACATGTAGTTCTTCTCCTGGTTAGGTTGTATAAGGGCGGTCTGACTTGCACAGACAGTATCGAAGGCCATTGTGGGGAGACAACCTGGACAATATCAGGCTTTATATCTCGCCTCGTTGGATTGATAGCGCCCGCACACAGATTACTCGTCGCGGAGGGTGACCTTCGTGACGTTTGTGTACTCGCCGTTCTTACTGACGGTAAGAACAACCTTAACGTCAATAAGATCCTCACGAGTTACGGAACTGAGGGCTGCCTCAGGAACACCGAGAGAAAGCATACGGCGCCGGAGGAATGAACGCTGACGACGTGCGTCTTTTGAATTGTCGCCAGGCTCCGGAATAGTGAACCACTCCGAAATATCGTCACCTTCAACTTCGCTCTGCTCATCTTCCTCATCATCAGCAGGATCAAAGGTGTACTCTAGAAGGAACCCAGGCCGCTTATCTTCGGCTTTAGGCTGCTTACGGTAGAAATCGGTGACGGTTGCGTACCAAGTACCTTCGGCTACGGCAAAAGGATCATCTGCCGCATCTTCAAGGTCGAGGTCAGCAAATAGAGCGCCCTCATCAACATCGGTCTTAGCCATGATATATTATCCCTCTTCTGCTTCGATACCTAGGAAAGTATCATCGGTTGAAATTTCTTCTTCTTCGGTTATCTCGATCTTACCTTGGACAAATTCAACCATCTTAGCGTTGAAGTCATCCGGAGTGGTCTTAATTGGCAGACCACCCACCCTAGACTTTGCAAATACTAGAGTCGTAGGGTGAACTTGGAGGGTGTGAGTATAACTCACGTTCCCATTCTTTTCACGTACTGATGCAGACATATAAGCAACTACGTGAACTAGACCATTGCCAACCTCTGCTAGTTCTGGTGGCATTGACGGACGTTTTAGAGTGTGTCCGAGTCCTTTCGGCTCACTGTCGCGCATGTGGCTTGAAAGGAGAATATTGATCGGGAGTTTGTATAGTTTTCGTAGTTCTCGTGAGACACGCTCAAGATTAGCATTGTAACCGGGCCAGTCTGCCCCCTCGTAATCTGTAAGTTTACCTGCCGCCTGTCGTGCGACAACCACAGTCGAAAGGTCTTCTTTCGCAATCGAAGAGACTTCGTCGACGATAATAGTTCCGACGTTCTCATAGCCTTCAGCCTCATCTTCAATAGCGATAGCAATTGCTGCGAGTTGTGAAACTCCCTTGAATTGGAATCTACGAACTCGATCTAAAACTCCTGGGTGGTTTCTTCCAGCCACCATACCTTGCGCGCTATCGAAGAAGATAATCTCTTTATCAGCAGGAGTTACAAGTTGTGCGAGTTTCAAAAGTTCAACGGTCTTTCCCGCGCCCGCTGAACCATAGACTAGCACATTCGCGTATACCTCATCAATAGGTGTTTCAGTAGCATTTAGTGCTTTAATTTGTTGTGCTTTACTAGGTGGGCCACTAGAGGGCATACTCTTTCACCGCCTCTAGAATATCGTCCACGTTCTCTCGCATAACTTGTTCTTGTGCGACAACAGACCAACCTTCGTTTGTCTTTTTGAGAACGAGAACTTCTACGACCAGTGCTTCCTCATTCATTGAATTCTACCTCTAGTTCATATCCGTATGTGTTCGGTTCAAAGAAAGATTTAACCAGCAAGTTACGCCCAGGCAATCCCTCTAGGTCAGTTTCGCAAAGAACACGGAACGGACAACTAGGGCAGGTAAACGAGTTTGCTGTACGTACAGTATCCTCTTCCCATTCTTCTAAGGTCAGTTGCTTAAGTGCATTGATTCGATGGGTAACTTTCTCCTGCTCATGTCGGTATTGTTCAATTTTCTTAGGCTTCAAATCAGCATCAGTACGCTTGAACTTTAACTGAGCATTGTTACGATATCTGATCATATCATAAGAAGCACCATGAACAGGATAGCCTAATGACCTAAGACCCCATACATATTTGGGTAATTGTGGGAAAGTCTTGACATTGTTATAGAAATTGTAAAGAAACTTGTGATCTTCAATGATGACTTGCTTAGTTTTCTTGTGTCTTTTTACAATATCAGGAGTAAAAGGGAACAGTCCAAAGATGAATGTTTCCTCTACTGCAAGATATTCATAGAGATTTAATTCTCGCTCATAGAACTCAACGTACTCATTGAGAAGAGGCTTTAGCACAGTGAGTAGTTCAGTACTTTGAACATCATTATTCTTGATTGCTTTTAACAATTCATCATTGAACCAGATATTCATTTCGCGCAAAGCAAAAGCCGTGGACTCGCCACTTTGTATAACCTTATGTAAAATCTCTAAGGCTTTGTGACCAAGAATTCCACGGCTTAGACCGTCACCGAATGACTTTGGTTGTAGTTTCTCTCCGAACGCATAGTAATGACGCCGGCGACACGTATTGAATGTGTCAGTCTCGGAGTTTGATACTAGGCCGTTCATCTATCTTTTCCCCATCTAGATATATTTCATGTTCTATATATTTACAATCTACGCCGTAAGGGTGAAAGTGAATAGTATTTAATCCCTTAGCACGTATTGCTGTTTCTCTTAGTTTACTTACATCAGTTATATTATCGTTATGATAGAAGTTATGCATATAATCACCTCCCGTCTTTGGATGGAGAGGCCGGGGCCTCATTATAGTTTCCGCGCCCGGCCCCTCCAACAAGACAATACTAGCGTACTAGTATGCCACAATCAAGAGGTTATTGCGAAAGGTATGTATGAATATCGGTCGCTACAGCAATTAGTTTGTCTTTATCTGGGACAGCCTGAGGGACACTACCAGCATAACCAAGTGCCATTTCAAGAGAAAGTGTACGACGATTAACCTTATCGCGATTTTGCAGACCTGTAATCTGATCCTGTAAGGTTGAATTAATAGCCGACAGATCGTTAATACGTTGCTTGGCTAGATTAAGTTCATCATCCGACTTCGCCACTGACTAGCCTTTCTTGTTCGAG
>Ga0193738_1000945_pt1 | contig 12537 bp, 12 predicted proteins | sample L2a1metaG_FD_144927 | JGI IMG/M metagenome (GOLD analysis project Ga0193738, IMG submission 144927) | Soil microbial communities from a riparian zone of the East river system, Colorado, United States - L2a1 | ecosystem: Environmental > Terrestrial > Soil > Riparian zone | place: USA: East River...
GGTCGTCACGGTCGCCGACGACGGCGGTTCCTCGGGCGTCCTGCGCACCGAGCTCGGGATCCCACCCGTCGGCGACATCCGCAACTGCATCGCGGCCCTCGCCGATGCCGAGCCACTGATGAACGAACTCCTCCAGTACCGGTTCCCGGTGGCCGATGGCGATTCCCAGGTCGGGGAGGGGCCGGGTCTCGCCGGCCACGCGGTCGGGAACCTGCTGCTCGCGGCGATGACCGCGATCGAGGGCGGCGACTTCGAGGAAGGCGTCCGGCGGATCAACCGCATCCTCGCGGTGCGCGGCCAGGTCGTGCCGGTGACGGCCACGCCGCTGACGCTCCATGCCCAGGGCCGCGACGGCTCGGTCCTCGATGGCCAGTCGCTGATCATGGCCACGCGCGACATCGAACGCGTGTGGATCACGCCCGAGGGCGTCGACGCGTCCGAAGACGCCCTGGCGGCCATCGCCGACGCGGAGCTCATAGTCCTCGGCCCCGGCAGCCTGTACACGAGCCTGCTGCCGAGCCTGCTCATCCCCACGATCCGCGATGCTCTCCTCGCCGCCTCGGCGCCACGGCTGTACGTCTGCAACGTCGCGACCCAGGACGGGGAGACGGCGGGCCTCGACCTGGCCGCGCACGTCGAGGCGCTGGTGGCGCACACGGCACCCGGGCTGGTCGACCTGGTCCTCGCCAACAACCGGTTCGATGCCCGGATCCCGGCCGGCTGGTCGGCCGAGACCGTTCGGCTGCACTGGCCACCCGCCGACGTCCGCCCGGTGCCGCGGCTGATCCTCGACGACGTGGTCGATCCCGACAACGCACGCCGCCACGATCCGGCGCGCCTGGCGACCGCGATCATGCACGCGCTCGAGGCGGAGACGGCCACGCGGCGCCGGACCGTGGGCCGGACGGCCTGAGATGACGCGCTCGGAACGGGATCTGGCCACGGCCCTCCGCAACGAGCTGGCCGCGATCGACCCGGCGCGGGCCTGCGACCGCGTCGCGGAGTCGGCCGGGCTGGGTGCCGAGATCGGCGCGCGAGAGCCCGCGGTCGCCCGGCTGGCGGTGCGGCTGCGCCGAACGCGGGAGTCCGCCGCGGTCGCGCCGTTCGAATGGGCCACCGCCGCCGAGCATTGCCGCACCGCCTGGTTGCGTGGCCGCTTCCTGGCGCGTGGCTCGTTGAGCCTGTCCGGGGGTCGGACCCACCTCGAGTTCGTGCTGCCACCCGACGACGCCCCGGTCCTCGCGGCGCGGCTGCGCGAGGTCGGGCTGCCCGCCTCGTGGCGCCTCCGGCGGGGACGCGGGGTCGTGACCTGGAAGAGCAGCGAGGCGGTCGGCACGTTCCTTCGCCGGATCGGGGCCGCGGGCGCCTTGCTGGAGCTCGAGGCGCGCCAGGTATCGCGTGCCCTTCGTGGCGAGCTCAACCGCGTCCTCAATGCCGAGTCGGCCAACCTCCAGCGGGCGGTCGCGGCAGCCGGCCGGCAGCTCGATGCCATCGCCGTCCTCGATGCCGACGGGCGCATGCCCGAGCAGCCGTACGTCGTGCGCCTCATCGCCGACGCGCGACGCGAGACCCCCGAGGCGACCCTGACCGAACTCGCGGAACGGCTCGACCTGCATCGCTCCGCCGTCCAACGCGCGCTCGAGCGCATCGAGCGCCTGGCCGAGGCGGAACCCGCGCCGCCATCGATGGTCGGGGAACCGACGCGGGACGACCCCTCCGGCACGGTCGGCGCGCATGCGTGAGGTCGTCGTGGCCGCCAACTGGAAGATGCACACCACCCCCGCCGACGCCGGCGAGCTGGCGCGGACGATCGCGTCGCGCACCCGCGAGTCCGGGGTCACGCGGGTGATCTGCCCGCCGTACGTCTGCCTCGCCGCGGTGGGCGCGGCGCTCGCCGACGACGATCCGGATGTCGCGGTCGGCGCGCAGAACGTGCATCACGAGCTGGCGGGCGCCTACACCGGCGAGATCTCCGCACCGATGCTCGCAGGCCTCGCGACGTGGGTCATCGTCGGACACTCCGAGCGACGGCGCGACGCCGGGGAGACCGACGAGCAGATCGGCCGGAAGCTCGAGCGCGCGATGGACGCGGACCTGCGTCCCATCCTGTGCGTCGGCGAGCAGCTCGAGGAGCGGGAGCGCGGCGAGGCATCCGAGGTCGTCGACCGGCAGCTGCGCGGCGCCATGGCCGGTCACGATCCCGCCCGGACGACGGGGCACGGCCTGGTCATCGCCTACGAGCCCGTCTGGGCGATCGGCACGGGCCGCAACGCCACCGGCACGGATGCGGCCGCCATGGCGGACGCGATCCGGGCGAGCCTTGGCGGCCTGGGCTGGGCCGACCGCGCTGACGACGTGCCGGTGCTGTACGGCGGGAGCGTGACGTCGGGCAACATCGGCGCGTTCCTGGGCGAACCCTCGATCGACGGAGCGCTCGTGGGCGGCGCGTCGCTCAAGCCGGACGAGATGGCGGGGATCGTGGCCCGGGCCGGGATCACGGCCCGGGCCCGCGGCCTGGCCGGCTGACCCGGATGACCGCGATGGCCCGGCGGGCCGGGAACCGGCCACGTCCGATCGTGCTCGTCGTGCTGGACGGCTTCGGGATCGGCGACGGCGGTGCCGGCGATGCCATCGCGGCCGCGCCGATGCCGGTGTGGCGGGGCCTGCTGGCGCGTTGGCCGCACAGCCAGCTAGGGGCGTCGGAGGAGGCCGTCGGATTACCGCCGGGTCAGATGGGCAACTCCGAGGTCGGCCACCTGAACCTGGGCGCCGGTCGGCCGGTGCTCCAGGATCTGCCGCGGATCGACGCGGCGATCGACGACGGCAGCTTCACCGCGCGGCCCGCCCTCCTCGCCGCCTGCCAGCGTGCCCGTCACGGTGGTGGTTTCCTGCACATCGTCAGCCTCATCGGCCCGGGTGGGGTCCACGCCAACGACCGTCACCTCATCGCCCTCGCCGAACTGGCCGCCCGCGAGGGCGTCGGGAACGTCCGCATCCACGCCCTGCTCGATGGCCGCGACACGCCGCCGTCCTCCGGGCTCGGGTACGTCCTGGATCTGGAGACCCGCCTGGCGGCCGCCCACCCGAACGCGGCGATCGCAACCGTCGGTGGCCGCTATTTCGCGATGGATCGCGACCGCCGGTGGGACCGGGTCGAGATCGGCTACGACGCCATCGTCCACGCCGAGGCGAGCTACCGCACGCTGACCGCCGCGGAGGCCATCGAGGCGGCCTACGCCCGCGGCGAGACGGACGAGTTCGTCAGTCCCACGGTCATCGATGCTCCAGCCGCGCCGCTCCTCCCCGGCGATCCGATCGTCAGCGCGAACTTCCGCGCCGACCGGGCGAGGCAACTGACCCATGCCCTCGCCGACGGCCCAGAGTTCGATGGCTTCGAGCGCACCTCGCCATCCGGGCGCCCGGCCCCCGACGACGTCCTCGTCGTGACCATGACGGAGTACGAGGAGGGCCTGCCGGTGCTGGTCGCGTTCCCGCCCGAGACCGCCCGCTCCCTGGCCCAGGCGATGAGCGAGGCCGGCTGGCGCCAGTTCCACGTCGCGGAGACCGAGAAGTACGCGCACGTCACGTACTTCTTCAACGGTGGCGTCGAGACGCCCTGGCCGGGGGAGGACCGCCGGCTCATCCCGAGCCAGAAGGTCGCCACCTACGACCTCGCCCCCGAGATGTCGGCGGCCGGCGTGACCGATGCCCTCGTGGCGGCCATCGATTCGGGCGACTACGACTTCATCGTCGCCAACTACGCCAACCCCGACATGGTCGGCCACACCGGCGTCTGGGACGCCACGATCGAGGCGCTCGCGGTCATCGATGCGTCGCTCGGGCGGGTCGTCGCGGCCGTCGAGCGCGCGGAGGCCGTCGACCCGGATGGGCCGGGCGCGATCCTCGCGATCACCGCGGACCACGGCAATGCCGACGAGCTGCGCGACGCCGAGGGCCGCCCGGTGACCGCGCACTCGCTCGATCCGGTCCCGTTCCTCCTGCTGGGTAGCTCCGTGTCGGGCCGTCAGATCGACGACGGGGTCCTCGCCGACGTCGCACCGACGCTCCTCGAGCTTGCCGACCTGCCGACATGGCCCGCCATCTCCGGTCGATCGCTGCTATCGCCGGTCAGGGCCCGCGACGAGACCCGCGGATGAGCCAGAACGTCGCCTTGTGGTAGCATCGGCCGCCGTACGAACGGAGGTCCCTGACTCGTGAATCCCATCCTGGCCGTCGGCCAGATCATCGTCAGCATCGCGCTGATCGCCGCGATCCTGCTCCAGGCGCGCGGTACCGGGCTGTCCGGCACGTTCGGCGGCGATTCGGCGGTGTATCGGAGCCGGCGCGGCGTCGAGCGACGCCTGTGGCAATTCACGATCGTCCTGCTGGTCCTGTTCGTCATCTTCTCGCTGGCGTCCTTCATCCTCGCGCCCAGCACGACCGCCTGACGGCCGCGCCGCGGCGGATGCCCCGGCGCCCCAGCACGGAACCACATGACCCGAACCGATACGTTCGTGGTCGGAACGCTCGTCCTGTTGCTCGCGCTCGTCGCGGGCCTGATCGGTGTCCCGGCCCTCCAGCTCTCGACCGCCTCGTCGACCGCGTCGATGCCCGTGCAGGGTGCGAGCGCGCCGGCGGCGGAGGCGCGGCCCTACGTCGAAGGTGCCCTCGGCGTCCCGGTGTCGGTCACGCCACTGACCGCGCGAACGCAGGTGGATCGCGACCTGGTCGCCCTGCTCTTCTCGGGTCTCGTGCGCAACGGGCCCGGCGGGACGATCGTCCCCGACCTGGCCGAACGGTGGTCGGTCGACAAGACCGGGAAGACGTGGACCGTCGACCTGCGCGACGACGCCCGCTGGCATGACGGGCAACCCGTCACCGCCGACGACGTGCTCTTCACGATCCGCACCCTGCAGGACCCGTCCTACACCGGCCCGTCGTCGACGTCGTGGAGCGAAGTCAGCGTCACGTCGTCCGGACCGCGGCGGGTGGTCTTCTCGCTCCAGACGCCGCTCGGCGGGTTCCTCCAGGCGTTGACGCAACCCCTGGCGCCGGCGCACCTCATGGCCGACATCCCGATCGATCTGCTCGACGAGGACCCGTTCGGCCGCGAGCCGGTCGGGTCGGGGCCATTCGCGCTCGTCGAGCTGACCGACACGTCGGCATCGTTGATCCCGGCCGCCGATCCGGAAGCCATCGTCGACGCCCCGCCCGAGGCCTCCTCCTCCGCCGCCACCGACTCGCTGGCGAGCCCGGCTCCGATGCATCGACCGACGCGGCCCCAGCCGTACCTGTCAGGGATCGAGTTCCGCTACTACACCGACCCGCAGGCGCTGGCGGCCGATTTCCGCAGCGGATCCCTGGACGGCGTCTCGGGGATCTCGCGACAGCTGGCGTCCGAGCTCGGCGCCGCCCAGGGAACGCGCCTCCTGCGCTATCCGGGTTCGACGCTGACCGCCGTCCTGCTCAACCTCCGGCCGAGCCACCCGGAGTTCGCCTCGCCGGCCGTCCGGACGGCACTCTTGCAGGCCATCGACCGTGGCCGCCTCATCGACGAGGCGTACGCGATGTCCGCGGCGACCGCCACCGGCCCGATCCCGCCGTCGTCGCCGCTGTTCGATCCGGCCGCCGACCCGCTCGTGACCTACGACCGGAAGGGGGCGAGCAAGGCCCTGACCGCGGCCGGCTGGAGCCACAAGAAGGACGGCTGGTATCTGCCGAACGCCAAGACACCACTGACGCTCGAGGTCGTGAGCCCCACGCAGGACACGAACCCGAGCCTGTTCGCGGCCGCCGAGGGGGTCGTGCGCGACTGGACGTCGCTCGGGTTCAAGGTCACGCACGTGCCGCTGCCTGCCGGCGAGTTCGTGACCGACCGCCTGGCCACCGGCACGTTCCAGGTCGCCGTCGTGGACATGACCGTGGGCCAGGACCCCGACCTGTACCCGCTCCTGGCCTCGAGCCAGACACTGACCGGCGGATCGAACGTGATGGGCGCCCAGGATCCAGCGCTGGACGCGCTGCTCGCCAAGGCTCGCGCACCGGGCACGGACGCGGCCCGGATCGCGGCCTACAGCGCGCTCCAGAAGCAGCTCGCCAAGGGCCGATACCTGCTCCCGCTGGCGTTCGCGGACGAGGTCGTGGTGGCCCGCGACACGCTCGAAGGACCGCTCCTGCGCCAGGCCTCGGACCCCTCGGACCGATTCTGGGATGTGCTAACATGGCGCCTCGCCGTCGACCGGTAGCGGTTGATCGGGGTCCGTGCCGAGGTGGCGGAATAGGCAGACGCGCTGGTTTCAGGTACCAGTGGCCGCAAGGTCGTGTGGGTTCAAGTCCCTCCCTCGGTACCATTTTTCCCTCGGACCCACGAACGGTGACACCTGCCCAGGTGGCGGAATTGGTATACGCGTACGTTTGAGGGGCGTATGAGGCAACTCATCCGGGTTCAAGTCCCGGCCTGGGCACCAACCCGCTGTTCCGCACGACCGCCGGTGAGGCGGTCGTTTCCTGTGTCCGGGCACGCCCTGGCGGTATGCTGCGAGCTCGATGGGCGGTTAGCTCAGTTGGTTAGAGCGCCTCGCTTACACCGAGGATGTCGGGGGTTCGAGTCCCTCACCGCCCACCATCGACTAGACTTGCCGTGACGGGTCGCCTTCCTGCGCGCACCCGACCGGAGGAGGGCCAGTGGACCCACTCGTACTGATCGTCATCGGCATCATCGTCGTCCTGGTCGTGGTGGCGGTCGTTATCTACAACGGCCTGGTGCAGAAGCGCCTGCGCATCGACGAGGCGCTCGCCCAGATCGAGGTCCAGCTCAAGCGCCGGCACGACCTCATCCCGAACCTCGTGAACGCGGTCAAGGGCTACATGGGCTTCGAGCAGAAGGTCCTGACCGACGTCACCAACGCTCGCGCAGCCGCCGTGGCTGCCGGTGCCCAGGGACCCGCTCAACAGGCGGTCGCGGAGAACGCGCTGACGGGCACCCTCCGTTCGCTCTTCGCCGTCGTCGAGAACTATCCGGAGCTGAAGGCCAACCAGAACGTCCTCGAGCTGCAGGAGCAGCTGACGACGACCGAGAACCAGATCTCGTTCTCCCGCCAGCATTACAACGCGACGGTGCTCGACTACAACACCACCATCGCCACCGTCCCGAGCGTCCTGATCGCGGGTCCGCTCGGCTTCGCCAAGCGTGAGTTCTTCGACGCCGAACCAGAGGCCGCAAACGTCCCGAACGTCGACCTCAGCCTGAGCTGACCGACCGACTGCGGGAGGCACCCTGGCCCGGGCAACCTTTTACGACCAGATCGCCGCCAACCGGCGGAACTCGTTCCTGTTGGCGGCGCTCGTCGTCGCGCTGTTGGGCGCGCTCGGGTTCACGATCGGCTTCGGCCTGTCCGGCGACCCCGCGACCGGCGTCGCGATCACCGCTGGAGCGGCGCTCCTGGGGACGCTCGTGGGGGTCGGGACGTATTTCGCGGGCGACTCGCTCGTGCTCACGGTCAGCGGCGCGCGCGAGGTCGACGAGGCCGCCGCGCCGCAGCTGCTGAACGTCGTCCGGGAGCTGGCCATCGCCGCCAACGTGCCGATGCCGCAGGTGTACGTCATCGATGACACGGCGCCCAACGCGTTCGCGACCGGTCGCGATCCGAAGCACGCGTCGCTCGCGATCACGACCGGGCTCCTCGAGAAGCTCGACCGCGAGGAGCTCCAGGGCGTCATCGCCCACGAGCTGTCCCATGTCCGCAACCTCGACATCCGCTTCTCGCTGATCGTCGGGGTGATGGTCGGTACCATCGCGATCCTCGCCGACTTCTTCCTGCGCTTCACGTTCTGGGGTGGCGCCGGGCGTGGGCGAGACCGTGACAGCGGAGGCAGCGGCGGGGTGCAGACGGTCATCTTCATCATCGCGATCGCGCTGGCGATCGTGGCGCCGCTGATCAGCCGGTTCATCCAGCTGGCGGTCAACCGGCAACGCGAGTACCTGGCGGATGCCTCGGCCATCGAGCTGAGCCGGAACCCGTACGGGCTGGAGCGGGCGCTCGCCAAGATCGCCGGCGATGCCGAGGTGCTGGAGGTGGCGAACCGCGGCACGCAGCACATGTACTTCACCAACCCGATCAAGAAGTTCGAGCAACGCTCGTCCGGCCTGATGTCGACCCACCCGCCGATCATCGACCGGATCAATCGGCTGCGGCAGCTCACCGGCGACCCGCCGCTGGGCCAGGCGGAGGCGGCGCAACTGGCCGGGCTGGAGTAGGGGAGTGGCGACGGTCGCGGGCGGTCCGTCCGTGGCGCACCCCGAAAGGGCCGTGGTATCCTGCCCTCCGCCGACGGGCAGCCAACGCGGTTGGCCATCGGGCCGAGGTAGCTCAGTCGGTAGAGCACGCGACTGAAAATCGCGGTGTCGCCAGTTCGATCCTGGCCCTCGGCACCACCTTTCGAGGTGGTCGATCACGGGCGGAAGTGGCTCAGTTGGTAGAGCATCACCTTGCCAAGGTGAGGGTCGCGGGTTCGAGTCCCGTCTTCCGCTCCATTCATCCTCCCCGAAGGCGCCGCTGCCCCTTCGTCTAGTGGTAGGACAGCGGACTTTGGATCCGTGAACCGAGGTTCGAATCCTCGAGGGGCAGCCATCATCGGACGCGGGAGTCCGGAGAAGCCCGCCTGGCGACGTGGTGAAGTGGTTCAACACGGAGGTCTGCAAAACCTCTATTCACCGGTTCGAATCCGGTCGTCGCCTCCACCTTCTGAGCACGAACCGACCCGCTGGGCGACCAGCGGGTCTTCGTTTGGTCAGGAGTTGTCCTGCGGTTCCTGTGGCGGGCGCGAGAAACCCTAGACACACAAGGCTGTGATTGAGGATACTCCGCGGTATGGTGCAAACACAGGAACGTCCTGGAGCACGCCTGCGCGTGGGCCAGGCCGCCGAGATGCTGGGCGTGTCCGTGGAAACCCTTCGACGATGGGAGACCGAGGGACGCCTCCGGATGGAGCGCTCCGACGGCGGTCAGCGCCTGGTCGACATCGACGAGGTCAGCCGCCTCCTCGATGAGCGCCGCAAGGCATCGACCGATCGACCCATCGTCGCCCAGTCCGCGCGAAACCGGTTCCCGGGGATCGTCACCCGGATCGAGGTGGACCGAGTCGCGGCGGTCGTCGAGGTGATCGCCGGCCCTCACCGGCTGGTCAGCCTCATGACCGCAGAGGCCGTCGAGGACATGGGCCTCAAGGTGGGCGACGAAGCGGTCTGCGTCGTGAAAGCGACCAACGTCATCGTGGAGGTTCCGTCGGCGAAGGAGCCACGACCATGACGTCCCGTCCGGCCGTCGTCATCTCGATCCTCGCCGTGGTCCTGGCGGCCTGCTCGGCCGCCGGCGGCTCACCATCGCCGAGTACCGCTGCGTCGGTGGCTCCCTCGACGACGGCAGCGTCCGTCGCTCCGTCGACTGCCGCTGGTGGGGAACTGACCATCTACGCCGCGGCCTCACTCAAGGGGGCCCTGGATCAGGCCAAGACCGCCTACGAAGCGGCGAACCCGGGCACCACGCTCACGATCTCGACCGACTCCTCATCGGCCCTCGAAACGCAGATCGAGCAAGGGGCGCCAGCTGACGTGTTCCTGTCCGCCGACTCGACGAACCCCCAGAAACTGGTCGATAAGGGACTCGCGGAGGGTGACCCGGTCACGTTCGCCGGCAACAAGTTGACGATCATCGTGCCGACCGCCAACCCGGCCGGCATCGCCTCGCCGAAGGATCTCGCCACGCCCGACGTCAAGGTCATCGCCGCCGGCGACGAGGTGCCGATCACGAAGTACGCCACCCAGCTCGTCGACAACCTGGCCAAGGAGAGCGGGTACCCCGCGGACTTCGCCGCAACGTATGCCGCGAATATCGCCTCCAAGGAGGACAACGTCAAAGCGGTGGTCGCCAAGATCGAACTGGGCGAGGGAGACGCGGGCATCGTGTACGTGACCGACGCCAAGGCGTCCGACAAGGTCACGCCGATCGATGTTCCGGATTCCGCGGACGTCCCCGCCACCTATGACGGCGTCGTCGTCAAGGCATCCAGGAACGCCGCGGCCGGCACGGCCTTCCTCGACTGGTTCGCCGGCCCCGAGGGGCAGGCCATCCTGTCGGATCTCGGGTTCCTGCCGCCGGCGTCGTGATCGAACGTCTCTCCGGGGGAACGACCGGGAAGACTGGGGACGCGGTGGGACGTTCGCGACCTGCCGCGGCCCGGTCGGGGCGGTGGGGCGAGCGCTCGATCGCCGCGCTCGCGGCGCTCTTCGCGCTGTTCCTCGGCCTGCCCGTGCTCACCCTGGTCGTGCGCGCGATCCTCGACGGGTCCCTGCGCGTCGCCCTCGCCTCGCCGGTCGTCCTCGAGGCCCTGTGGCTGAGCATGGCCACGACAGCGATCAGCCTGCTGGTCACCGTCGCCTTGGGGTTGCCGCTGGCGATCGTGCTCGCTCGACGCCAGTTCCGTGGCAAGGGCTGGCTCGAGGCGGTGGTCGACCTGCCGATCGTGCTGCCGCCATCGGTCGCCGGACTCGCGCTGCTCCTGGTCTTCGGGCGCCGCGGGCTGTTGGCGGCGCCGTTCGACTTCCTCGGTTTCTCGGTGCCGTTCACGACGGTGGCCGTGATCCTTGCCCAGATCTTCGTGTCGGCACCCTTCTTCGTCCGCTCGGCGCGCACCGGGATCGCCGGCGTTGACCGCGATCTCGAGGACGCCGCGCGGGTCGATGGCGCATCCGAGCGCCAGCTGTTCCAGTCGATCACGGTGCCGCTCGCCAGCGCGGCGCTGGCGGCCGGCCTGGTGATGAGTTGGGCCCGCGCCCTGGGCGAGTTCGGGGCGACGATCATGTTCGCGGGCAACGTCGAAGGCCGGACCCAGACCCTGCCGCTCGTCGTGTACAGCGAGTTCCAGGGCGGCGACCTGGACCAATCGATCGCTGCGGCGGCGATCCTCGTCCTCGCCGCCTTCGGGGTGCTCGTCGCGGTCCGCTTCTTCCACTGGGGGCGCGTGCTCGACGTTCGCGGCGGGTGGTGATTGCGCTCAGGCGCGCTGCCGGGCGATCGTCAACCCGACGATCCGCGAGATGACCAGGGCGACATACATCAGGCCCGCGACCTGCTCGATCATGACCCACGAGCGAGCGTGCGGGAGGACCGGGGTGATATCGGACAGCCCGACGCTGGTCAGGTTCGTGAAGGACAGGAACAGCATCTCGAACCACGTCCGCGGGGCGGCCGGGTCGAGAGCGGCGGTGAACGAGCCCGGCCAGATGACCTGGACGGCCATGAAGGTGTGCGCGAAGGCCCAGGCCACGACCGTGAACGTCGCTCCGGTCGCCCACAGCTCGTCTCTCGTCACGAAGCGGTCGAGGAACAGGTAACGCAGCAGCGCGAAGCTCGTGTAGAAGTAGAAGACCGCGTGCAGGACGGACGACCACAGGATGACCTGGGCGTTGAGCGGGTCGACGACCTCGAGGATGGTCAGGACGACGATGGGCAGGCCGAGCAGGAGGGCGACCCAGAGCAACGCGGGCGACGCCCGCACCGCCCGGACGGCGAGGAAGAGCACGACCAGGGCGAACGACGAGAGGGCCGCCCGGCCGACCGGCGACTCGTCCATGAACGGGTAGAGCAGCACCCCGATGAGCTGAACGGCGAGCAGCACCGCCGAGGGTTGCCGCCAGAGTCGTGGAAGCCAGCCGGTCATCGCCGCCCAGTCTACGGGTGGCGCAGGCACCCGAACGAAGGTTCAGGCAGCGGTGAGGCCGTCTATGCTGGGAGCGTTCGCCAGCCTCGACGTCGCGTCGTCGACCGGGGCTGGCCTCGAGGGAGGTATGTCTGATGATGGCGCTCATCGGGGCGATCCTGCCAAGGTTCGTCCTCCTCGTCGGGTACTCAAACGATCCGGGGTACTGGGGAGCGCTCCTCGGCCAACCCGTCTGGTTCCTGGGAGGCCTGCTGTTCCTCCCGTGGACGACGCTCATCTACGGGTTCGTGCAGCCGAACGGGCTCAGCCTGCTCAACATCATCTTCCTGGTCTTTGCGCTGCTCATCGATCTCGGGACGTGGGGCGTCGGGTTCTTTGCGAGCCGGCAGCAGGTCTCTTCGTATCGCGGGACGTAGGTCCCTGGCGCGGCCGTGACCGTCGACGTCGTGACGGCGGTGTTATTGATCGCCGTGCCCATCGCCTTCAATCTCGCGTTCTTCGAGCTGGGCCGCGCCTTCGACTACCCGAACATCCTGCGCAAGGAGCCCGACGAGATCCTGCGGCGATTCGCCGCGGGCGGCGCGGGACTCATCCTGCGCTGGCAGGCGCTGTTGTTGAGCGCCCTGGCGATGCTCCCGCTCGTGGCCCTGGTGGCTGTGACCCTCGCGCCAGCGGCGCCACTGGCGGTGACCTCGGTCGTCGTCGGCTCGGCGGCGGCCGTGGTCCAGGCCCTCGGCCTGGTGCGCTGGCCGTTCGCGGTGCCGGAGCTCGCTCGGCGCTACCTCGCTGCGGACGGCGAGGATGGCCCGGACGCCGTGG
>Ga0193738_1000946_pt1 | contig 12532 bp, 6 predicted proteins | sample L2a1metaG_FD_144927 | JGI IMG/M metagenome (GOLD analysis project Ga0193738, IMG submission 144927) | Soil microbial communities from a riparian zone of the East river system, Colorado, United States - L2a1 | ecosystem: Environmental > Terrestrial > Soil > Riparian zone | place: USA: East River...
CCATACCGGCCAGATCGAGAACAAACATTTCCGCGACATCATGGATTATTTTGATGACAAGGATGTGTTCGTTGTAAATAACACAAAAGTATTTCCGGCAAGAATGTATGGCCGCAAGGAAAAAACCGGCGCCAAGATCGAAGTGTTCTTGCTGCGTGAGTTGAATAAACCAAACCGTCTTTGGGATGTGATCGTTGATCCTGCAAGAAAGATCCGTGTGGGTAATAAACTTTATTTTGGCGACAACGAGGAATTGGTAGCTGAAGTAATTGACAACACCACCAGCCGAGGCAGGACGATTCGTTTTCTTTGGGAAGATTCTGAAGAATCATTCCGTGGTATGCTGGAAAAATTGGGTGAAACGCCGCTACCAAAATATATTAAGCGCAAACCGGACGAAGAAGATAAGGAACGTTATCAAACCGTTTATGCAAAACACGAAGGCGCCGTTGCAGCTCCAACTGCTGGTTTGCATTTTAGCCGTGAGCTGATCAAGCGTCTTGAAATAAAAGGGATTCGTTTTGCCGAGGTGACTTTGCATACTGGTTTGGGAACTTTCAGACCTATTGAAGTTGAAGATCTGAGCAAACATAAAATGGATGCTGAATATTACAGGATAGAAGAAGATGCTTGCAAGATTGTGAATCGTGCAAAAGAATATGGTCATCGTATCTGCTCTGTCGGCACCACAACTATGAGAGCTGTCGAATCTTCTTTTACCGCACAAAAATTATTGAAGCCTTCAGAAGGCTGGACGAATATGTTTATTCATCCACCTTATGAATTTAATATTGCTGATGCACTGGTTACTAATTTTCATTTACCAAAAACCAGCTTGCTGATCATGACTTGTGCTTTTGCAGGATACGACCTGATAATGGAAGCATACAAAAAAGCTATCAAGGATAAATATCGCTTTTTTAGTTACGGTGATGCATTGTTGATAGTTTAAACCGGAATTACAAAGGACTTTTTTGAAATTATTGAAGCCTCGTACACACGAGGCTTTTTTAATTGGATTGAATTTTGTGTAAGTAAACCCTGAAACCACATCCTCTTTACGACAATACCTTAACTATCCGCTAACAGCCTTATTTCGTAACTTTAAATGGAGGAGGAGATGATCATGAAAAAAATTCTTTTAATAACAGCACTATTTGCAATTGGGTTTTCCACAATAGCACAGATCAATCTTTCAAAAAGTTCAAATAGCCGTAAAGGAATTTTGAATGAACAATATACCAGCGGCATGTTCAAAAACGCTGAAGGAACTATTATCGATGTAGAAAATGAACATGTTCAGGGTTACTTGAATATCCTTGACTGGCTGAATGGACGGGTTGCAGGTCTACAAATCTATCTTACCTGGAGTGGGATAAGAATTCCGGTTATTCGTGGATCAGCAGCCACTATTTTTGTAGATGAAATGCGAATGGATCCATCGTACCTAAATGTACTTTCCGTAAATGATATTGCAATGATCAAAGTGATCAAAGGACCATTTGTAGGAGCTATTGGTGGCGGAGGTGGTGGAACGATCGCCATCTATACTATTAGGGCTGATGATGAAGAAGAGGAAGAAGATTCAAAATAATTATCACATCTTAATCCAGTCCAAACATTCCCTTATTCAATTGCTGAAGGATCTGCGTTTTATCCTTTGCAGAAACAAGCAGTGAAATATTATGCGGGCTGCCACCATAGGCAACCATCCGAACAGGAATATTTACAATAGAACCGAACAATTTTTTGATCATATCTCTTGTCTGTGAGATCTCATTTCCCACAACAGAAATGATTGCCTGGTCTCTATCAACTTCAATTGTTCCAAATGGTTCAAGTTCTTTTAAAATTTCTTTTAGCTGAGTAGTATTATCAATTGTCAATGAAACTGCAACTTCTGAAGTAGTGATCATATCTATCGGCGTACGATACTTTTCAAACACTTCAAATATCTTTCTTAAAAAACCATAGGCCAATAACATTCGGCTACTCTTTATGCGGATCGCAGTGATATTATCTTTTGCGGCAACCGCCTTCACTCCTACCGATTCTGCTACTTCACATATCGTCGTTCCTTTTGCTTCAGGCTGCATGGTATTCAATAGCTTCACCGGCACTTTATAAGTTTGCGCCGGCCAGATAGAAGCCGGGTGCAGGATCTTTGCACCGAAATATGCAAGCTCTGCTGCTTCTTCAAAACTCAATTGTTCAACTGGTATCGTCTTCTTAACAATTCGCGGATCATTGTTATGCATGCCATCGATATCCGTCCATATTTCACAAACACTTGCATTGATAGCTGCTGCGATCAATGATGCTGTATAATCGCTCCCTCCACGCTTCAGGTTATCTACTTCACCTCTTGCATTGCGACAGATATATCCTTGTGTTACAAAAAGTTTTTTCGCATTATGTTGTTTCAACAATTGAGACAGCTTTATTTTAATGCTCCCGATCTGCGGTTCATCATAACTATCAATGCTCATAAACTCCAATGCAGGCAGCAGTTCATGATCAACACCGGCCTCTTCGAGGTAAACACTAAACAATTTTGTAGAAAGCAATTCGCCTTGCGCAAGAATATCCTTACTCAATGCTTCACTAAAAGAAATTTTTAAAATGATATTTAGGAATTCAAAATGTTCAGCAACGATCGCTTTTGCTTTTTCCAGTGATGCAGGCTTTTTAACCAGCTTTGAGATAAAATCATTGTAATGTGCTTCCAGTTTTGCGATCTCTTGTTTTGCCAATGTCCTTTCACCCTTTGCAATATAATCGCCGATGGTCACCAAAGCATTAGTGGTTCCACTTAGTGCACTCAACACAACAATAACCGGTTCATCGCCTCTTGTTACAAGTTCTGCAACCTGGAACATTCGCTCAGGCTTACCTACAGATGTACCACCGAACTTCATTATTTTCATAAATACTCCTAAAAAATTTTAAGGCTGCAAAGATAGGCTTGTAACAGGTTAAAAAGAGTTTGAATTGTGATATAATTGTCAGCTTTGTACTACTATCAACATCCCTTGCGACGCACTCTTGTGATTATGTGCATCCTTGTTCCTATATGTCTATGTGGGAAATCAAAACTCGACACTAAATCTTTCACCCAAAAACTTCAGATCTTCAACAACAGGCTTCAATAAAGGAATCCCATTTTTCATTCTCTCAATTTCCGTTTCCCGTTCGGGATCACCGGGAATCAATACACTTTCTTCGCCTTTTACAGTTTTTGCAGAGCGAAACCTTTTTATCCATTTATCCATGTGCATTTTAAAATCATCTGCCGGCCGAAATGCATCGATTCTCATAGCGCCAAAGAAATGGCCGATCCCTTTTCCAGGTTGTTCATCAGGCATAGGAACATAAGCGGGGAATGGCGGAACCCATGGACCATAATTAGCGCCGCTTAATACAGCAGAAAAAATATCAACGATCGCACCGAGTGCATATCCTTTATGACTACCATGTTCTCTATCTCCGCCCAATGGCAATAAAGCACCACCGGCTTTCAACTCATGCGGATCAGTTGAAGCTTTACCTTCTTTAGTTTGTATCCAGCCTAATGGAGCAACACCACCTTTGCGCTGTAAGATCTCTAATTTACCATTAGCAGCAGTTGTTGTTGCAAGGTCAGCAACAAATGGTGGCTCCTCACCTGCAGGTATCACAACACAAATTGGATTTGTGCCTAATAATCTTTCAACAGAGAAAGTTGGTGATACCAATGGACTTGCATTAGTGAATGCAATTCCGATCATATCATGCTGCAGCGCCATCATTGCATGATAACCTGCAATACCGAAATGATTACTGTTTTGAACACTTACCCAACCAGTGCCAACATTCTTTGCTTTATCAATTGCAATCTGCATTGAAAACGGCGCAACCACCAAACCTAAACCGCTATCACCATCTACAACAGCAGTGGATGGAGTTTCATGAATGATCTTCAATACAGGATCTGTATTTATTCTTTTTACTTCCCACAGTCTTACATAACCACTCAATCTTGCCACTCCATGCGAATCAATACCACGCAGATCAGCAGATAAAAGAACTTTTGCTGATGTAGCAGCATGTTCTTCACTGCAACCTATTTTTTGAAGAATGGATTTTGTAAAATCAAAAAGTTGCTCATATGAGTATTTAAGTTCAGACATGCGGCAAAGAAACGATAATCCTACTGAATAAAATTGCCAGGTCCTTACCTGCCTTGCGGCGGCTACTATAAGTGCTGAATAGAATTGTTGTTGTATAAGTGAGTGACACAACAGGTGATCAAAGTAGCAATGCAGCCCGGAACATAAAACGCTTACACAGCCGCAAGCTGCATCTTCTCAGGATTCCAATTGATCACTTTTTTCTGGAAATAACTATCATTAGCAGCAAGACATGGAGCCGCTGCACGAAACCCAACAATAGGATCTTCGTAAACTGGTTTATTATTTCTTACGCCTTCAAAGAAATTATTAAAATGTTCAACATGATCATTGTTCTCCGGCGGAGCTGAATATTGTACAGCTTGTTTTGTCATGCGCTTCCTGTCATCTGCAGTCCATTTTTCATTGTAACGTTTCATCAATTCATCCTGCATTGCTTGCGGATAAGTGCTTAGTGAATCCCAGCCACCAATACCCGGAGCCTTTGGCATAACACTATACGCAATGCGAACACCATTGCCTGTTTTTTCCATCACTCCCTCGCTACCAATATAGCGAACGACACTGCGATCACCACCCCCACTGATAAAATTCACACGAAGCATATTTTGAAATGCTGGATGAGTTTTTGTTTCAGGATAATCCATGATGGAAACCATCACATCGGGAACATCACGACCATCTTTCCAATAAGCCAGCTGGCCCGAGGAAACAATTTTCTGCGGACCCATTGAGCCGGTAATATAATGTATGCCTGTTATCAAGTGAACAAACAGATCTCCCGACATACCTGTACCAAAATCTTTATAATTGCGCCACCAGAAGAATTTTTTTGCATCATACTTTGGTTTGGGATTCATAAATGAAACATAACGATCCCAGTCAACAGTTTGCGGTGATTCATCCATTGGAATCGTATACTGCCATGCACCGATTGCACTTTGCCGGTCATACGTAGCTTCAATGCAATTGAGCTTACCAATTTCACCGGCCTGGAAAAGCTCTCTTGCTTTTGCAAAACTTGCACCGCTAACGCCCTGGCTACCCACCTGCATGATCTTGCCTGATTTTTTCCAGGTATTGATCACCTCCTGCCCCTGGTTAAGCTTATGCACCATCGGCTTTTCGCAATACACATGCTTTCCTTTGTTCAATGCATCAATACAGATCCGGGAATGCCAATGATCACTTGTCGCAACAATTACTGCATCGATATCTTTTTTCTCCAATATTTCTCTATAATCTTTTGTTGTAAAAAGATCTTTGCCATAGAGCTCTTTCATCCTTTCGAGCCGACCCGTATAAAGATCACAAGCAGCCGCAAGCTCAACACCAGGAATTTTCAAAGCAGCCTGGAGGTCGCTATGGCCCTGGATGCCTGTTCCAATAACAGCAAGTCTTATTTTATCGTTCGAAGAAATTTTTTTTTCCCAGGGAATTACTCTTTTCTCATAATTTTCTTCTGCAAGAAGTTTGGAAACACTGCCACTACCTACTAACAATGCTGTGCTGCTGAGATTTTGTAAAAATTTTCGGCGTGATGACATAATGATCAATTTTAATTTGTGAGATGCTCAAGTTAAGAAAAGTTATAAAATAATAATGCCCCCGTTTCCGGAGGCATTATATAAACATTTCGATCATCAATTAGAACGGAAGATCATCGCTTGCTTCAGTCATATCGCCTGCTGATGGAGCAGCAGCCATAGCTGGTGCAGAAGAACTAACAGCATTGCTATCGCCTTTGCCACCGAGCAATTGAATTTCACGAACTCTCATTGAAAGAGATGAACCGGGAGTGCCATCATTACGCTGGAATGAACGGGCTTCAGGAGTTCCTTCCACATACACCTGCTTTCCTTTTGTAAGGTAAGGTGAAACAGCTGTTTTGTCGGTCCAATAGGCACAATCAACCCAAGTTGTTTTTTCCTGGTTGTTGCCTTGTGAATCACGATACTTTTCTGTGTGTGCAACGGTAAAGTTGATTACATTTTTACCATTAACTGTGTTAACCACGCAATCCTTGCCGAGGTTTCCAATAACTTGTAACTTAATCATAGTGCTCAAATTTAAATCGTACTTAAAAATTATTAACGAGTGCAATTTAAGGTTATTTGGGGGCCGAAGTCAATACCACGTTTGTGGTAATTTTTTTATGTGCCGTACTTGGGGATAACTATTAAGCTTTTGTTGCGTCGCACACTTGTACGTTCGGCAATACTATTCAGCATTTAACCTCATCCTTCATTTCCTTCTCCTAAAGGAGAAGGAACGGTGCTTCAAATGGCTAATAAACTTTTTGTTCTTCCACTTCAACATTAATGCAATTCCAATCAAAAAAGAATTGATTGATCTAAGTCTCTCCGCCTTAGGCGAAGAACAGGGAGTTATTCTGTTCTTCCGCTTGCCGCATCAATTATTCTTCCAAAGAAAATTGCATTCATAAAAAGTTTGCTGCCGCCCAACCAGAATGCACGGAAGTTTGGATTATCAGAAATGTTGATCACTCTTCCGCTGCCAACAGTATTTACAATAACAGCCGCTGAATTTTTTATTGCATCTAAATTTTCCCGGCTTACCCAGCCACTTTGCAATGGCTTGCTACCATAGTAAAATGGAGTAGCATAAGGGTTCTTGCTTTTCTCCATATACACCCTATTCGCTTTAAATAAGCTTACTGTTTTTTGATTGTAGCCATATGTCAATGGGTGAGCAAGATCTACATCTGCGCCAAAGATGGCACCGAATACTTGTTGTGCTCCATCGATCTGTTCACGATCTGTATAAGTCAGTTTTTGTGTACTATCCACAGGAGCTTTGGCTCTTTTAAATTTCACCTCACTGATCCCGTTTTGTGCAGCCCAGCTCACCGCTTCTTCTGTTAATACTAATATGCCACCAGCCTGCACCCATGTTTTTAATTTGTCTTTATTCAGATCAGTATAACTGCCGCCAACCATTATGATCGTATTGTATTTATTCAGATCAACACGATTAAAAACAGAAGATTCAAGATGAGTAGCTGCAATGTTCATCCGTTGATCAAGCATATGCCATGCTTCACCAGCATCTGTTGCATTTACTCCCGGACCAACGATCATTGCGACGTTTGGTTTTGTAACATTTGCAAATCGGCTGCTTCCAAGATCGCTGCCTGTATTTACATTGCCAGTCGTTATTGCATAAACTTTTAAACGGTACTTTTCTGCCAATGCACTTATTTTAGTTGACAAAATTTCGGGATTATCTTTTTGTTGATTCACGGGAATAAGTATCGTTCCATAATCGAATTTTTTATTTGTTCCTGCTATCTGCATTTCAAAAGTATTAGTCGCCACTTTTACAAAAAGACCTGCCGTTAGCATTTCATTCACTGCAGCCGGCGCATACAATTCATCCCATTCAAGCAGGTAAGCATAATTTGATTTACCACCTATTACTTCACCTTTTATAAAATTCAATGATTCAACTTTTGCTCCAAGACTTGGGCTCGATGTTATTTCTTTAGATGGCAATCCAAAAGCAAGTGGCATTGTCCAGGCAGTGATATCATAAAACAAACTGTCTTTGTATTCAAGTGTTTTATCAAAAATGCCTCTTATCAAACTATGTTGTGCCTGATTCAATGAAACAATAAATGCAGATCCTTTTTCAAAATCTTTATCATTCCATCCATCTGGTAATTCATTTATTTCAATTTGGTGACGTTTAAGCATGGTAGCAAACTCAAAAGTTTTTGCTTTATCATTTTTATCACCAAATACATAAGCTTTGGTTGCAAATGCTCCTGCACGATTTGATGACTGCTTGAAAAAATCTCTCTGGTATTCTAAAAATTCTTTGCGCAATGCTTTTGCACCTTCTAAAGTTGATAGCGCCGTTACAAATTGATTTCTTATTGTAAAAGGAAAACTCAATAACCCGTTATTTGTTTGTTGTAAATGACCCCTTGAACTCGCCTGTTCAAATAAAATCCCGATACAGCCTTGCACATCAGGATATGTAGAGCCTTTACCATAATAAAAATCATCATAGTTTTCTTTAGTAAAATACATTGATCCGATTCGATCCAGGAACGCGGCATGGAATTTTCCAAGCTTACCTGTAAGCTCCTGATTTTTTTCCGGCGTCAATGGATTCACTCTTGATGGTACACCGGGTTGAAAGAAAAATGTTGCATTGCTTCCCTGCTCATGATGATCAGTCAGAATATTCGGTTTCCATTTATGAAACCATGTCAGCCTGTTTTGACTTTCTACATGCACTGCTGGCAGCCAGTCACGATTCAGGTCAAACCAATAATGATTGAAACGACCACCGGGCCATACTTCATTAAACTCTCTTGAGTTGGGATCACTCACTAAATTCTTACTCTTATGTTGATTGGCCCATGTTGAAAATCTTTGGAGACCATCCGGATTAAATGAGGGATCAAACAACACAACAACATTATCAAGCAACTCATCAATCTGTTTTCCCTGTGCCGCTGCGAGATAATATGCAGTCAGCAAACTTGCATTGGCGCCGCTTGATTCATTGCCATGAATAGAATGCCCGATCCAGACAACGATCGGCATATTATCAATGTTCGCTGATGAAGATTGTGAAGGATCAGTGAGCTTTACATGTTGCTGTCTTATTTCTTCCAATCGCTGCTGATTTTTTGGAGAAGTAATGATCAATAAAACCTGCGGACGACCCTCATAAGTCAAACCCATTGTTTCCAACTTCACCCTTTCAGGAGCACCAACAGCAATGGCTTTCATATAATTCACTAAACGATCATGAGTGATATGCCACTCTCCCACTTCATGGTAAATAATATCTTTTGGTTTTGGAATTGAAGGATTGTAAGTGACACTATCGGGAAGATAATATTTAAGGTCCTGTGCCTGAAAACAAATACTAATGAATAAGAGGCTAAGTGTTGATAAAAATTTTCTCATAGCGTTAGTTAAAATTAGGCGGGAAAGATAAGGACAATAGCGATAAAAAAAACTGCCCCGAAAACCGGGGCAGTTGAAATCAAAGCCTGTACCTTGGTTAATCAGAAAGTTTTATCAATGCCAGTTGCTTAGTCTTGCGACCCTGTAATATTCTTACAGCATAGGTTCCACTTATATACTTATCACCAATTGTTACTAACTGTCCTGCATTTGTGATCCTTGTTTCGATCACTCTACCAAGCATATCTGTTACAAATAATTTCACAGGCTCTTTCAGATCATTACTATTTACAATAATTCTGAAATTTGTACTACTTGGGTTGGGCATTACAGTCACTTTCAGGTCTTCAGTTACTGGAATAATTTCTGTTCCTTTATCAACTTCACCAGTCTTTGCTGTTATTCCGGAACCAGAACAATTTGTACATGGTATTTCTGCTGATGGATTACGAACCCGCATCTTACCACTGTTCAATTGTTGCCATTGAGTTGCGCCACTTAACCAATTGCTGGAGAAGACCAGGCCCTGGCTACCTGAACCAACTAACTGCACACTGATCCTGTCTTTAGATCCGCCTGTTGTTGCAATAGATTCCCATGCTGTGATGGTAAGTGTTAAATTTCCAAACAACGCAATTGGGAAATCCGGGTCGGTAAGATCTCTGAAGTTTGCTTTTGCAACTATCTGTGCCATTCTATAAGTAGCCCCTGTAGTTACAGCTGTTCCTGCATCATTCACATTATTTACAATCATTGATGTGATGCTATTACTCTTGATCTGGTAAACTTTCTGCACACCGTTAACTACACGTTTATAAATGATCGTTGCATTCCCCTGCAAGTTCTTATTACTCTTATTCCATTTGAATACAAGTGCTGCATGCATTTTCTTATCATCAGTTCCAGCGTATGATCCTTCAGAATTTAGCATTTTTATCCAACCACCACCGGTTACAAAATCACCACCAGGTAATGATATACATACCGGCACTACTTCTGCAACTTCTCCACAGTAATAATTATTAACGCCTGCCCAAACGTCAACGATCTTGCCACCATAGCTGATCTCCTGTGTTGTCAGTGTGTATGTTTTATTAGTTGTTACAATTCCTTCCTGGAAGTTAGTTGGATTCACTAAACCAACGGGAATATTTGCTGTTCCGATCGCAGTACCTCCGCTGGATGTTTCTTTGAAAGTAACTGTTGCATTTCTTATATCACCTCTTGCCTGGGCAGGAACATCGTTTGCATCCAGGACAAATGCAGATACTGTTATTGTACCCTCTTTAGTGTTTGGATTCGCTCCGAAATAATTCAATCCATTATAAGTGATATCGGCATCTTCACAATTAACATTAAGTGGTGCTCCCGGAGGGTTAGTTACAATATAATCCGGATCTGTACCGCTGTATTCTGCAGTTACTGTTTTATTACCTGGTTTTAATGGACCATTGCTTGGTAACAAATTAGTCGCTCCGGGATAAAACTGATTCTCTAACAAAGCAGCAGTTAATGTAGCTGTTCCATCTGATGCAACCGGTGCCGATCCTAATACAACTGTTCCCTGTGCATTTATGATCTTAAATGTAACTGTTCCGCCTATTGGCCCCGCATTTGGACAATTAGTAACAGTAGCAACACATGTTATCTTATCACTGTATTGTTGTGTTACAGGATCTGAAGCAGGTGTTGTAGAAACAACAAGCGATGTTGTAGTTGTTACTTTATTTACATGAACAATGAAAGAACATGTTGATGTGTTGCCACAACCATCAGTTGCTGTCCATTTAATTGTGTTGTAGCCAAAATTCAACAACGTTCCATTCATTGTAGTGGTTCCACTTGTAGTGGTTGCACCGCTAACGCTCCAGGCAAGCGTTGGAGTTGAACAACCATCAGATGCAATTGGATTGAATTCAATTCCATCAACTGCATAAGTACACAAACCTACATTTGTGCTCTTCGTAACTGTGCCGGTTTTAGCACAAGTAAGTGTTGGTGCCGTTAAATCATATATCCATCTTACAGTACGGGATGTAGTGGAAGTATTGAAACATCCGTCAGTTGCAATGAATATTCTTGTTCTTGAACGGTTACATCCATTACTTACAACAGCACCATCAGTTGATGTTATGGTTACAGCACCACAAACATCAGTTGCAGTAGCGGTGCCCAGTGAACCATCAGGATCAGCCGGGTTACAATTAAGATTTACATCGCTATAATAGCCAGTAAATGATGGAGGAGTTATATCTGCTATCCACCTTACAGTACGTGCTGTTGTAGATGCATTGAGACATCCGTCAGTTGCAGTAAATGTTCTTGTTCTTGAACGGTTACAACCATTACTTACAACAGCACCATCAGATGAGGTTATAGTTACAGCACCACAAACATCAGTTGCAGTAGCAGTACCCAATGAACCATTAGGATAAGAAGGATTGCAACCAAGATTCACATCAACATAGCTGCCGGTAAATGAAGGAGGTGTTACATCAGCGATCCATCTTACAGTACGGGATGTTGTAGAAGTATTGAGACATCCGTCAGTTGCAGTAAATGTTCTTGTTCTTGAACGGTTACATCCGTTACTTACAACAGCACCATCAGATGAGGTTATAGTTACAGCACCACAAACATCAGTTGCAGTAGCAGTACCCAATGAACCATCGGGATTGCCTGGGTTACAACCAAGATTTACATCAGCATAGTTGTTGCCGGTGAATGCAGGAGGAGTAAGATCAGCGATCCACCTTACAGTGCGTGAAGTAGTAGATGTATTAAGACATCCGTCAGTAGCAGTGAATGTTCTTGTTCTTGAACGGTTACATCCGGAAGAAACTACAGCACCATCACTTTGAGTTATAGTTACAGCACCACAACCATCAGTTGCAGATGCACTACCTAGTGAACCATCAGGATTAGCCGGGTTACAACCAAGTGTTACATCAGCATAGCTGCCGGTCAATGCAGGAGGATTTATATCCAAAGTGCGGCTAATGGTCTGGGTGCAGGCTGCAGTATTACCACACGCATCAGTTGCTTTATATGTGCGGATCCATGTTTCTCCGCAATTCGAAGTGCCTTGCAGAACTGTGCTTACATGTTGAACTGTGATCTCGCCAGGACAACCATCACCAACTGTTACGCTTCCTGTATTCGGAGCAGGTATCTCTGCACCGCAACCAAGTGACAGGTTAGCAGAACAAGTGATTGTAGGTGGCGAGTCATCTACTTTACGGGTAATGGTCTGGGTGCACGCTGCACTGTTACCACATTCATCAGTTGCTTTATATGTGCGGATCCATGTTTCTACGCAATTCGAAATGCCTTGCAGGGCTGTGCTTACATGTTGAACCGTGACTGAGCCAGGACAAGCATCAGCAACAGTTACATTTGCCGTATTCGGCGCAGGTA
>Ga0193738_1000947_pt1 | contig 12510 bp, 10 predicted proteins | sample L2a1metaG_FD_144927 | JGI IMG/M metagenome (GOLD analysis project Ga0193738, IMG submission 144927) | Soil microbial communities from a riparian zone of the East river system, Colorado, United States - L2a1 | ecosystem: Environmental > Terrestrial > Soil > Riparian zone | place: USA: East River...
CATATCAATATCGCCGTCTTTGTCGCTGGTGTACAACATCTTCTTTCCATCAGGAGAAATTGTTGCTTCTGCGTCATACCCCTTGCTATTTGTTAATTGCTTTACAATCTTCCCGTTTAGATCTGCCATAAAAATATCATAGCTATCATACAGAGGCCAAATATATTTATTACCATATTTTTTCCTATCAGGAACAGGAGGACATGTATCGGCTCCTAAATGAGTAGATGCATAAATTACATGTTTACCATCTTTCAAAAATGCACCGCAGGTTGTTCTTCCTTTGCCAGTACTGACCATTTTGTATGTAAATGCTTCCCCTTGCTTTGGAACTTTACCAACATAGATCTGGTCGCACATCACTCCTTCTTTTGCTTGTGTGCGCTGAAATACAATCCATTTGCTGTCAAAACTGAAATATGCTTCGGCATTATCGCCACCAAACGTGAGCTGCTGGACATTTTTCAGGTGTGCTTCACTTGGATATTGCAAAGTGTCGATCTTATGTTTTAAGTCGGCTGTAACTAATTGGTTCGTGTTTGCATTCTTACTTGTAAACGAAAGGCAGAATAAAAAAACCAATCCCATAAAAAAACCGGCGCTCAGGATTTTCATATAATTCATCAGTTAAAAAATTTTAGCAAAACTATTTTCGGAAACCCCGGCAAATGTCAGACTTTTGTCATATCACCCAAATGTTTTATGAAAAATATCTTAGCCCTTTCAGTTCTTGTAACAATCGTATTTGCCTGCAATAATAATAGTAACAACTCCGGTCAACAGACGCAGGATAGTTTGCAACAGTTGCTCCAGTCTTTTCGTGATTCCCTAAAAAAATATCCAACCGATACCTTACTTAAATACAATCTTGTTCTCACATTACAAGAAGCCGGGAGATACCAGGAAGCCGTCAACGTGCTGGATTCTATGAATATAACGATGGCAGGTGATTCCACTCAAATGAAAATTTATTTTGACTACTTATTTAAACGGGCTGAACTACTTGTACTGGCCGGCGATACAGTTAATGCAATTAAAACACTTGAGTTCTTTGTTATACCCGGTGAATTAACGGAAGCCGGTTTACAACTTGCAAACCTTTATGCGGAAACAAAAAATCCGAAAACTATTTCCTTTTGCGACTCTATGAATAAAAATGATGAAAGCAAAAAAGATCCTATCCCTGATTATTTTAAAGGCGTTTATTTTTACAATATTAATGACTATGCCAGGGCCCTTGAATTATTCAATTCCTGTATAAAAAAAGATTATACTTTTTTGGATGCCTATATGGAAAAAGGAAATATACTTTATAAGCAATCAAAATTCAAAGAGGCGATGGAAGTATACGACATGGCAATAAAAGTGTCAAACAGCTTTGCTGATGCACATTTATGGAAAGGAAAATGCCAGGAAGCATTGGGCCAGAAAGAAGATGCCAGGATCAGTTACCAGCGGGCCTTTGCATTTGATAAAACGCTGACTGAAGCAAAAGAAGCTGCCGATAGAATTAAAAATTAGTAATTAATAATTTGATGCGTTGTATCTTGCAGCCTGCCTGCCGGCAGGCGCAAAAAAACAATTAGTAGATGCCCATTATTGCTCCCTCCCTTCTCTCTGCAAATTTCCTGAATCTTGATGCCGATTGTAAAATGCTGAATGAAAGCCAGGCTGACTGGTATCATTTGGATGTAATGGATGGTCGCTTTGTTCCCAATATTAGCTTTGGGCCCATGCTGGTCTCTTTCTTTAGAAAAGCAACAACAAAAGTTTGTGATGTTCATTTAATGATCGAAGAGCCTGGAAAATATGCCGAACAATTTAAAAATGCAGGAGCTGATGTTCTTTCCGTACACATTGAAGCATGTCCGCATTTGCACAGAAACATCCAGCAGATAAGATCGTTGGGCATGAAAGCCGGAGTTGCCATCAACCCGCACACGCCGATTGAAAGCTTACAAGATGTCCTTGCGGATATCGATCTTGTTTGCATGATGAGTGTAAATCCCGGTTTCGGCGGGCAAAAATTCATTCATCATACATTAAAAAAGATAAAGACATTGCGTAAGATGATAGATGAAAAAGGGTTGAGTGTATTAATAGAAATAGATGGCGGTGTTACATTGGAAAATGCCGGAACGATCGTGGCCGCCGGCGCTGATGTATTGGTTGCAGGCAATACAGTATTCAGCTCACAAGATCCTAAAGCAGCTATTGCACAACTGAAAAAATTATAACTACCATGGCAAAAGATCTGTTTAGCAAACAGTCTGATCTTTATGCCCGTTACAGGCCTACTTATCCAAAAGAACTTTACGATCACATTTTATCTTTTGTAAAAGAAAAAAGCATTGCATGGGATTGCGCAACCGGCAATGGACAAGCGGCAGTTGTATTGGCCGATCATTTTAAAAAAGTAATTGCAACAGATATAAGCGCAGCACAAATCGATAAAGCGATCAAAAAAGAAAACATTGAATACAGTGTTTGTCCTGCTGAGTCAACTCCTTTTGCCGATAATACTTTCGATCTTGTCACAGTAGCACAAGCATATCATTGGATCAATTGGAAGGAGTTTAAAAAAGAAGTGACAAGAGTTTGCAAACCCGGTGCGATTATCGCAATTTGGGTGTATTTTAGAAATATGCCGGGTGATAAAAAGATAGACGATGCGATTTTTAATTTCTATGAAAACGTGACCAGGCCATATTGGGACGAAGCAAGAAAATATGTAGAAGAATTGTATGAGACAGTTGAATTCGATTATGAATTATTATCCGTAAAACAATTCGAAACAACCTTGAACTGGCAAAGAGAAGATATGATCGGCTATATAAGCAGTTGGAGTGCTATCCAAAATTATATGAAAGTAAATGGCCACTCTCCTATCCCGACCTTAGAAGAAGAAATAAATAAACTTTGGCCTGAAGGTGAAGTGAAAAAAGTGAGCTTTCCTATTTATCTCAAGCTCGGAAAAATATAATTCTTCAAATAATTAACCACGGAGGCACAAGGCACACAGAGTTACACGGAGTGATCTCTGTGATTCGTGGTGTCACTGTGTCACCGTGGTTCAAAAACGAAATTGAGATAAGTAGCCGAAATAGCAAATGCGGGTTTTATTGATTAATATTGCCTATCAAAATCCGCTTCTTAGGAATGAACCGCCAATCAAGATTAATCCTCGTATCTAGCCTATTGTCTATTGCCTGTTGTTTATTGTCTGTTAGCTCCACCTTCGCTCAAAAGAAACCTGCATACGTGTCCGGTAAAGTGTTGGATGAAAATGAAAAACCTCTTTCAAATGTTTCTGTAGTTATTCTTGGACAGCAAAAAGGAATTGTCACTTCTGATTCCGGTACGTTTCGTTTAAAAGTAACTGCCGACCGTGCATTCGCCATTGTCTTTAGTTATACCGGGTTTAGATCGCAGCAAAAGAATTTTTTATTGAATGAAAATGAAGAAGAAACGATTGTCATTCGCCTTGAAAGAGAAGGTAAAACGCTGGAGGAAGTAATTGTCACCGATCAGCGTGACAGAAGAGAAGCGGGGTTGATAAAACCTAATCCAAAATCAGTTATCAATCTTCCCTCACCAGTAATGGGTGTTGAAAGTATGATCAAAGTTTTTGTGGGCTCTAACAATGAACTTACTTCACAATATTCGGTTCGTGGTGGCAGCTATGATGAGAATCTAATTTATGTAAATGATTTTGAGATCTTTCGTCCTTATCTCGTTCGCAATGGCCAGCAGGAAGGGTTGAGTTTTATAAATCCTGAAATGGTTCGCAATATCAGTTTTTATAACGGCGGTTACCAGGCAAAATATGGCGATAAGATGAGCAGTGTGCTGGATATCCAATACAAAAAACCGAAACGTTTTGGTGGCTCTGCTTATGTAAGCATTTTGGAACAGGGTCTGCAGCTTGAAGGCATTTCGAACAACAATAAACTCAGCTATCTTATTGGTGCCCGTAACCGGAGCAATAAAAATTTATTAAGTCGCCAGGAAACGCAAGGCAATTATGTTCCTTCTTCAGCCGATCTTCAGGCCCTGATCACTTATCAATTTAATAGTAAGTGGCAGGCAGAGTTCCTTGGAAATATTTCTCAAACAAAATTTGTGCTGGTTCCCGAATATAGCCAGCTTACATCTTCCGTATTCTCTCCTTACTTCACCGCCGTACTTGGACTTGATATATATTTTGAAGGACAGGAAAGAGACCGGTATAAAACAAATATGCTGGGTCTTTCGATAATCAATCAACCCAAAAAAGATCTGAGATTAAAATGGATGGTTTCAAGATTTGAAAATGATGAAGAAGAAAACATTGACATCTCAGGCGCCTATTTATTTGGTGAAAGAGATTTTGATAAAGCAAAACCAACATTCGGCTTAATTGTCAATCCGCTGGGCGCCGGGGTGTTTCATAATTTTACACGCAATACACTTAACATCGACAACTGGAACGTCTCTCATAAAGGAATACTTGACAAAGGAAAAAATGTTTTTCTATGGGGAATTGGTTATGATAAAACAAATATTGATGACAAACTCAATGAATGGGAATTCCAGGATTCAGCCGGGTATTCGCTTCCTTTCAATCCGGCTATTTTACAGCTAAACAAAGTGATCAAGTCAACGGCATCATTAGATGTCAATAAGATCTCAGGATACTTCCAGGACAATTTGATCTTTGGCGATACAGCAAATTCATTCACACTGCAGGCGGGCATTCGTTACAATTATAATTCACTCAACAATGAATTTTTATTATCGCCAAGGGTTGGTGCAAGCTGGCAACCAAAAGGCGGAAAGGATATTATCTATCGTGCCGCTGTCGGCATTTATGATCAGCCCCCATTTTATCGTGAGTTAAGAAGATATGATGGTACGGTAAACACAGATCTGAAAGCACAAAAAAGTTTCCAGGTAGTTGGTGGCTTTGATTATAATTTTAAAAAGACTGATAGGCCCATGCGGATGACCTTGGAAGCTTATTATAAAAAGATGTGGGATGTTGTTCCTTATGATATTGACAATGTCCGCATCCGTTATTATGGTGAGAACAGTGCAAAAGCTTATGCTTACGGAATTGAAGGAAGACTTTTTGGAGAACTGGTTAAAGATGCTGAAAGCTGGATCAGCGTGGGGTTAATGGATACAAAAGAAAATATTGAAGGTGATCATTACCAGGAGTACACAATTGATACACTCAACCAGGTTATCGACAGTACAACTGTTGAAGGTGGTTGGTTCCGTCGTCCAACAGATCGTACACTTACATTCGGTATGTTCTTCCAGGATTATTTGTCTACCAATAAAAACTTCAGGGTTTATCTTAACATGATCTATGGCACCAATCTACCTTACAATATTCCCGGCAGCGTTAAGTATCGCAATGGCGCTATCATCGAACCTTATATAAGAGTTGATATTGGTTTCAGTGCCTTGTTGCTTGATGCTGACAGATCGAATCGTCGCAGCCACTCGCCTTTCCGCAATTTTGAAAGCATCTGGGCCAGTCTCGAAGTGTTCAATCTTCTTGACCGCTCCAATACCATTTCTTATATGCTGATAAAAGATTTCGCCAACAATGTTTTTACGGTTCCCAATCGTTTAACTCCACGATTAGTGAATTTTAAGATCGTGGCGAGGTGGTGATTTTATGTAGTCGGCATTTGTATTACTATTAAGCTTTCGTGCAGCCTGGTCTGAGGAGCGAAGCGACGAATGGGTCGCACTCTTGTGCGTTCAGTATCTATCTTGAATCATAATGCCCCATCGGGGCATCCTGTTTATAGAAATTTCAATTACGAACAACCCGACTCCGTAGGAGTCGCCTATCGAATCAAGGAAATTCCCACGGAGTTTATATCATCAATCCTTTTGATTGCTATAAGGAGATGGCTCCTCCGGAGCCATCAATATCTTAAGATTGCTTCGGCCTTCTTTCCTAAAACTGAAACTGTTTTTAAATGACGGCCTCGCAATGACGAGACTCCGAGAGAATGAAGAAAAACTAAACCCACAGCGTCTCGTCATTGCGAGGATTGCCCGATTGACTGCACAAGTTTATTGATAGTTATGGCAAGCCGAAGCAAACTAAACTTTAGCACACCCTCATCTTGCACTATTACCATTTACAAATTTGATGAAAGTAAGGCGAGACATCTCAGGTTAGTTGATCTCTGAGATGTTTCGCCTGACATTACTAAGAACGAAAGTGAACTAATTATTCCAGCTCGACATGACAAGACTCAGGGAGTTTGCAAACACTTCTTATAAATAGTAGAATAGAATTGCTACAGTACAAGAGTGCCCTTCGCTTTGCTCTGGGTAAACTGTGCAACCGATGATGAGTAGAGTTACTAAAGCTGGCAACAAAATCTTTCTATCTCCACTTATTGCTACTCCTGTCCCAGACGGTAAATCCAATTTTAAATTGAACAGGATTGTGGAATTGGTTGGCTGCTGATCCCATTACATAAGCACCCACTTTGAATTTATAGAGAGGATTGAATGGAATTTTGAGAACTTTTTCAATACCCGCAAATATTTCTCCATAGCGTAAATTTCTTTCAGGTGCAAATAGAAAACCTCCACCTGCTATTTCACGCAACTCGAGCTTTTTAAACAGCGGAATTTTATTCAGGATAGCGCCATTGAATTCATGCACAAAATGCCCCTGGTAAAAACGCTGAAAGACCGGGAAGGTTGAATCAAGCGATTGAAAAGCTTCATTCGGATTCATAAAAAAGATGGGGTCGCCGCGTCGCTGAAATTTATAATCCACCATCCGAAGATCTCTTGTATTCAAAAAATTTCCAGTAAGTATTTTGTATTTAGAAACACCGGTGGTTCCTAACTTCAATTCCTGCTCGACACCGAATTCGAGATAATCAAAATCCACTACGCTTTCAAATACTCCAGGAATCCCTTTTCGCCAGCTTACATAAAACGTGGGCCATTTGGAACCAAGAATGACCTTTTCCTTCGGCTCACGGATGAAACGCTGGAACGGCGTGTACTGCAAACGAACCTTTCCATATAATGCATTGTACGAGTCGAAAGGAACTGGCTCATTCGCCACGCCAAGAACAGTATCCAGTTTGGGATTTGTTTCATAGCCAACTACAGAACGACGCAATGCATAATCTGCATTTATAAAAAAGACCAGGCCATTAACTAATTCGATCCCATGATTAATTCCGAAAGCCTGGTTGAGATAAAAATTATTCCTTCTTAGCAAATTGATCCATGCATCACCCTGGAAAATATATTGAAAGTCACGCTGTGCCGAAATATTAATAAAACTGTTATTAAAAGGATTGTACTTGTGAGTGATGCTTATATTCCCATTCACATCGTGGTTCCTGATCCCATAACTGATGTTGCTAAATACCGACAGTGTTCTTTTGGTTGGAAATATTTTATGATACCCGAGATTTGCTTTTACCCGAACGCCGCCAAACTGAAGCAGATCAATACAATCCATAAGCGGTGGCAAATGCCATGTACGATTTTTTTCACGATCATATTTGGTTTGTCCAAACAGCAAAACCTTTGGCCATGTTACTCTATTGGTGATCCTGTCCATCGAATCGAGATATGGTTTGCTGGTGGTAACACGAAGCATGCTGTCCTTATAATGAATGAACCGGATCTCTTTTGGTGTCAGCGGTTCTGTTCTTGTTTGTTGCCAAAAACTGCTGTCCCGTTCATATGCCTCCTGTGAAGTAGAGCTTAGTTCTGTACCGAAATATTTTTTGGGAAACTCTTTATTCAATTCAAAGTCCTTGTAAGTGGCGGTCGTTACTCCTGACACTCGCCCTTTGCCTGTTTTAGAGTAATACGTGAATTGCTGGCGGGTGATCATCCAGGCTTTATCATTAACAAAACCGTATTGCTGGTCTATTTCAAAATGATCATATTCTGGTATATGAAAACCAGGCAATGTGAAGTGGGCACTTAATATTACCCAGGCGCTGTCAAGGATCTTTATTTCGCCTTCAACCGTTACATTGCTTAGTTGCCTGGGCTTTACACTGATAGTATAGATCTTTTTCCCATCCTGTCGTTTTATATTAGTGACCTTATACCTGTATGCAGCCAGGCCGCTGTAACTGACAGGAGATAAAAACGGAACCTCTGATAATACTCTTGATTTAATAAGATTATTATATAAATTAAAATCACCTTCAGTTAATGAGAGATAAAAAAGTGTTTCCGGATTCCCTCTTTTTACAACTCCTATTCTTTCTTCCTTAACACGGCTATCGTTTTCATGATCGTAACGCAAAGAAATTTCTGCCATTGTCATTCGCTGCAGTTCAGCATTCAAATTAGCAGGGATCGTATCAACAGCCTTCTTTTTTGCTTTTACTTTTCGTTGTGTTGAATCTTCCTGGGTAGCTTTTATATACACATTCGCAGAGTACGGCCCGGCTGCTGCAAGTATATCATCCTTATGCCTGATCACATTCCGAATGATCTCTTCTGAACGGTCTTTCATTTTTCCTCTTACAACTACTTCGGAAAGGCCTTTTGCTTCATCTGTTTCCAGGATAACATTCTGTACATAATCCCTGGTAACGACAACATTTATCAAAAGCGTTTTATAGCCGAGCATACTGAAGGCAAGGTCGTAAGTTCCCTCTTCAAGGTGCATCTGATAACTGCCATCTTCTTTTGAAATAGTTCCTTTAACTGATCCTTTTACCTGTACGCTTACCAATGCAAGGGGCTCAAGTTTATCATTAGTGACCTTGCCGGAGATCTTAAAGTATTGTGCCTGCGTAACGTAAACGCCAAGGAGCAGTATCAGCAATAAGCAGTGGCGACGGTGCATAGCGGGAGATATTCATTACAAAATTGCAAAAATTATAACGCTATAGGAAAAGGAATTATTATTTTCTGAATGATTTAACAGCCTGCATCCCTTAAAAGTTAAATCGAACTAACTCAGTCATTTTAAACCTAAACCGACTGCAATTTTCAGCTATGACCTTCCCTTTTCGCCCCAAAATCGAATTCTGTTCATCTACATCAAAAAATTCAGATTCCGGATGAATTAAAACAAATGACTGCTGCTAATAAATTTGCCGGGAAAAGCTATAAATCCGAAACAAAATATTTGATAGCTAACAAATTTGCTTCGCACAATTATTGCAGTAATAAGGCGGCATTACCATAACTGTTTACCAAACTGCTCCGGGCTTATGAGTGATGATCTTCAAAATATGACAAGGGATGATCTTGTGGATATTCTTGCCCAAAAAACGGGGAGATTTACGCAGCTATTGGTATATAAAGATTTCGGAAAAGAATACAAAGAATGTAAGGAAGCTATTCAGCAAATCCTTGCAGAAATTGAATTGCGAAAAGAAAAAACATTCGTTCAGCAAAATAAGGCAACATCGGCCTGATCTACTTTCTCACCCAGAATTCATCTTCCCATTCATTATCACAATGCAAGTCATGTGGCAATTCTTTGTAAATGGCTTCCAATTGCTCCTGTGTAAGTTTCTTTTCAGCATAAACAAAAAGCTCCCTTTCTTCAAAGCGAATATGCTTATTGACAAGATCAGCGAGTGATTGCAACGAACCGGAACCTGGTTCTTTATCGAGAGAACTAATGAGAGCACGTATCTGTGCATGTTCTTTGAACATCTGAAAAATCAAAGGATTATCTGCAGACAAAAATTTTACCAGCACTGTTTCTTCGTCTTTAAAATGCGCTTCTAAATGGTTGGTCCAAAACCAATGGGTGTATTTACAAAGAGTTTCAACAGAAGTTCCGTTTACTAAGCCTTGCTTTATTTTCCATGCAAATAATAACCCGTCATGATGTTCACGACTGAGTGGGGCCAATTCTTTACTTCGCTTAAGCGGTTTTATCTCTTCCATACCGTAAAATTAATAAGATGCATTAAGGAAACGGGTGATGCTTAGCATGAATTTGGCTGACCCTGGTCAGAAGATTTAACGCTTCACACAAAGGCGCAAAGTCCCGATGGCTATCGAGATCGCAAAGGCGCAAAGATCAGATACCGTTTTAGGTATTAATCTTAGCGCCTTTGCGGTTAGATAAAAAGATGCTTAGAATTCTTACAGTACAAGTGAGAGTGACAAAAGGGACACCGAATAGTCCCGATAGATACCGGGATACAAAAGCTGGCAACAAAATTGTATTTCTAGTTATTAAATAATTTATTAACCAAATTTTACTTTCAACAATTTGAATGCACACCTGTTAATAATTAACTTTAGGAAGTGATTGAGATAAGTCTTTATTTTAATCATGGGTCAAACATCTGAATGAAACGGGTGTCGTGAAAATCTGGTAACCACCCTATGCCAGGATTGTGAAATAAAAAACTAAGTGAATTGACAGAAACGATCATCAACCTCGAAACCGTAAACCCTATCGAGTTCTTTGGCGTAAACAACGGCAAGCTCGACATTCTGAAAAAGAAATTTCCCCTCTTAAAGATCTTATCAAGGGGTACCCAGTTAAAACTCAGTGGTTCGCCAGAGCAGGTAACATCTGCCCGCGAAAAAATTGAACTCATTGTGCAGTACCTCGAAAGGAACGGCCACATGAGTGAAAATTATTTTGAGCAGGTACTTGGTGGCGATGATGCTGAGACGGTTGATAATTTTATTGACCGTAATCCAAATGATGTTTTAGTGTTTGGCCCGAATGCTAAATCTGTTCGTGCAAGAACGGCTAATCAAAAACGTTTGGTGCAAATGGCGGAGAAGAATGATATCGTCTTTGCGATTGGCCCTGCCGGTACTGGTAAAACATATACGGCTGTAGCGTTAGCTGTAAGAGCTTTGAAGAATAAAGCGGTGAAGAAGATAATTCTTACACGTCCCGCAGTTGAAGCTGGTGAAAATCTTGGATTTCTTCCTGGTGATCTGAAGGAAAAGATCGATCCATACCTCCGTCCATTGTACGATGCGCTGGATGATATGATCCCTGCTGATAAGCTTGGTTATTATATGAGCACAAGAACTATTGAGATCGCTCCGCTTGCTTATATGCGTGGTCGTACACTTGATAATGCCTTTATCATTTTGGATGAAGCGCAAAACTCAACAGATCTGCAATTGAAAATGTTCCTGACTCGTATTGGTGCCAATGCAAAAGCGATCATTACCGGTGATATTACACAAGTTGACTTGCCAAGAAATCAACGCAGCGGTTTACAAAAGGCTTCCCGCATTTTGAAAAATATTGAGGGCATTGCACATATTGAACTGGATGAAGATGATGTGGTGCGTCACCGTTTAGTGAAATCAATTTTGAGAGCTTACGATAAAGAAAGAAAGGAAGAAGAGAATCGCGGTGAGATAAAATAAGATCATGTAGCAAGCTGTGGTAATTCTATTCAGCTTCTGTTGCGTCGCACTCTTGTACATTAACAATTTTATTCAGCTATTAACCTATACCACCCTTTCCTTTTGGAGAGGGTGCTTTGTTTAATATCTATGATAACCAAACTGACTACTTAAAGGTTTTTAGTACATTGCATCAATGAAAAAACTGATCCAACTCACTCCTTTATTGCTCTTGCTTTTAGCAGCCTGTAACGATTCAACCAAAGAAGAAGAAATAAAACCTGCGAATGGAATGGATGCAGCAAGCAAATTTCTTCGAGCTGCATTGGATGGCGACTATAAAAAAGCAAGAACCTATTTAGTGAATGATTCCACTAACAACCAGATGATCGACATTTATGAAAAAGACTACAATAATAGCCTTCCCCCTGAAGATAAAAAGGCATATAAAACAGCAAGTATTCGTTTTCTGAAAGAAACGCATGAAGTAAATGACTCAACAACTATTGTGCATTATTCAAATTCGTATAAAAACAAACCAGATTCATTAAAAATAGTAAAGTTGAACGGCGAGTGGTTTATTGATCTGAATTTTACTTTTCAACCAAAAGATTCAATTCCTAAATGATCAAAAATTTTTTGATAGTTGGATTGGGCGGCGCTGTGGGCAGTATGTTGCGATATGCGGTACAAAAAATTTTCCAGGTACAAACTGCTGCAACCTTTCCAACAGGGACTTTACTCGTAAACATTGCAGGTTGTTTTTTGATCGGGATTTTATGGGGCATGGTTAGTCGCTCACTTACATGGAATGAAGAAATGAAATTGTTATTGATGACAGGTTTTTGTGGCGGGTTCACAACTTTTTCGGCATTTACACTGGAAGGAATTGGTTTATTAAAAGAAAACAGGACACTTTTATTTGTTATTTATTTAACCGCCAGTGTTGTTGGCGGATTACTGGCCACATTTATTGGTATTCGCATCGTTAAATAATTTTTTATGCTTACTGTCTATCATCCATGGCACGGCGCCCATTATGGTGAGAATGCGCCATTAGCCGTAAATGCAGTTATTGAAATTTCCCAGGGAAGCCGTGCAAAATATGAAGTAGATAAACCGACTGGTCTTTTAAAGCTCGATCGTGTTATTTATTCATCT
>Ga0193738_1000948_pt1 | contig 12499 bp, 11 predicted proteins | sample L2a1metaG_FD_144927 | JGI IMG/M metagenome (GOLD analysis project Ga0193738, IMG submission 144927) | Soil microbial communities from a riparian zone of the East river system, Colorado, United States - L2a1 | ecosystem: Environmental > Terrestrial > Soil > Riparian zone | place: USA: East River...
TCCGTCGGCACCTGGCCCGGGAACGGGAACAGCGTGATGACGATGCGCTCACCCTTCTCGTCCTGAGTGATCCGGACCTTGTCGATCTTCTGGTCCTGGCGGACCTGGCGGCAGCCCACCGTGGCCATCAGTGGCACCTTCACCCCGGGCACCAGGTTCTCGAACGCGAACGCCTCGGAGGCCGGGTCGATCTGGCTGTTGTCCGGCACCCGGACCACCACTGGCACCGGGAACCGCTGGGACAGGTTGCGCTGGGCCTGGCTGCGCAGTTCGGCATCGGTGGGGACCTCGGACTCCTCCTCGTCATACGCCGTCGCCAGGGTCTCGATGTTCCCGTAGTACAGGTCGTCCACCTGGGCCGTCCCGTACCGGCCCTCGCCGTCGGTGACCGCCGAGTAGGTGGTCAGGTTCATCCCATAGGCGGTGACCGTCAGCCCGGACAGGAAGTCCGCCTCGGTCGCCAGCGGGGTGCGACCAAGTTCGTACTGGGTGTCGAAGATGTGGATGGCCCGGCCGATGGTGGTGTAGTCGATCCCGGCCTTGGCGGCCAGGTCGTCCATCTCCTCCCACACGGTTTTCTGGAAGGGCAGCGAGTGCCGGGACGTTCTCGCCTCATCGTCGCTGTGGTGAACCTCTAGGTATGGCAGCACATTGATCGGCGGAGTCAGCGTCTCCTTGCGAGCCATCTCGACCTGGAAGATGTAGGCGAGGCGTCCGGTGACCGTGCTGATGTTGGGATAGGCGTTGTTGTACTCGTTCCGCATGATCGTCCGGTACGGGTAGAAGCACACGTCCTTGGCGGCGATCTCCACCTGGTCGGCGGTGAACGCCATCCGGGTGATCGGCCCCTCCCACACCCGCTCGCCGTCGCGGAAGATGACCAGTTCGTTGCGCACGCACTCGACGTTCGCCAGTTGCCCGCAGCACTCGGCCGAGGCCGGTATCCGGATCAGCGCGTCACTGATCTGGTCCTTCACCCGGGCGTAGTCCACGAAGGTGGTCACGTCGATGGGGAACAGGCGGGTCATCCCGCCCCGGTCGAAGATTGCCGCTGTGTTGAGTCCGCACCCGAGTGGCACCTACATCCTCCGAGCCGTGGCCAGGTCCAACCGAGCCACCGAGTACCGGGCCGTGGTGTTGTCGCGCAGGACGAACTCATCGAAGTAGCAGTTGCCCGACGCGGTGGTGGTGGTGTTGGCGATCCGGACCATGTGCTGAGTCGCGGTCGCGGTGGCGTTGACGGTGACGTACTGCCACGCCGCGCTGACCACGCTCTGGGTGCCGGACATCCCCGGCCCCATGTCGAGGCGGACCGGCACGGTCGGCGTTTTCATCCAGACGCCCAACTCGTAGGTCAGCCCCGGGGTCAGCCCGGACAGCAGAATCTGCGGCCGGTCGGTGGAGCCCTGCGGCCACGACACCCGCATCCCGCCCGGGCCGGTGTGGTAGTTGCCAGCGCCCGTGTCCCGGGCCAGGGTGGCGCGGGCCGAGCCGTCCTCGTTGGGTCCGTTCTGCCAGGTGCCGAGGTCCACATCGAACGTCGAGGAGTCCTTGGTCGTCCCGGTGATGAACTTGTTGCTCGGGTCCGACTCGCCGGGGAACTCCACCGACAGCCAGTAGTCCAGCCCGCAGGTCATCGACGCCCAGCCGGTGGGCAGGCCGACGCCGGAGTAGGCCAGGTGCGAGGCCGGGAACACGTTGCCCGCCGCGTCGATGATGGTGAGGGTCTGGTTCATCCCGTCGATGCGGAACGTGCTTCTCGGCGGGATGTACATGACGACGATCTCGCCGCAGTACGAGCACGGGTCGAGGTCGGACACCTTCTGCTCGAACCCCAGCGGGGCCGGGAACAGCCGCAGCCGGATGTACCGAGCCGCCTCCGAGCCGGTGGTCAGGCTGATGACCAGCACCGCGTTGACCGTCTCCGGCACCTGCGCCTTGGGGACGAACACCGAGTAGCCACTGGCCCAGGGCTGGGTCGGCTTGAGGTTGGTCTGGACCGGAGGCGGGCGGGGCGCCGACGGGACCACCGGCAGGGTCGGGTCCACGATCTGCGCGCCACCGAGCGGTGAGTTGCAGTCGGGCAGGAGCGGCGCCGTCGGGTCGAGGGTGATGTAGCCGGTGGTGGTCGGGACGGTGCCGAGGGTGGAGCCGATGGTGCGGGTGCTGCTGTACACCCACGGGGTAGCGGCGACGAAGGTGAACTCGACCTGCTCCATATAGGCGGCGGTCGGCAGAGGGGTCTCGGGGTCAACGGCCCTGGTCGTCCCCGAGCCCCCGTAGGAGGTGAGCCCGTAGGGACCGGACCCGTAGCCGTAGCCGCCAGGGTCAGGAGGCGTGACCGGACTCTCGGTGCAGCCGCCACCGGCCGGGCTGAACTCCCGGGTGGTGGTCACCCCCTGCACCAGCGACACGTCGCGCACGATGCGCAGGTACTCGTTGCCCTGGGTGTAGGTCGCCGGACAGGCGGCAAAGAAGCAGAGGTCCGCGCCACCGCAGCCGGTGCCGGACTGGCAGGCCGGTCCCTGGGTGATGTTCCGTATCCACGCCTTGCCCCGGTTCAGGGCGATCTGGCTGCCCGCCATCAGTAGGCCGGAGACCCGAATCTCCTTGGTGGCCCGGCGAACCGCGCTGACCGTGCCACCGTCGCCGATGGACTCGGTGACGGTGACGGTCGCGGACGAGTCGGTCATCCCGGAGATTTCCAGGGGGTAGAACCCGTAGAACAGGGCCAGGTCCGGGTCCTCGGCGCTGATCCACGGGGCGTTGTCGTCGGTGGGGTTGTTCTTGTACGGCGCGTCACCGAGGGCAGTGGCCAGGGTGGAGCACTCCTCGCAGCCCATCAGTTCGATGCTCGGCAGGTTCGCCGAGACGTAGGCGCGAGTGCGCTCGGCGTTCCACAGTTCCTCGCCGCCGAGCATCATCCAGCCCTGGTACATCGTCGCCATCAGATCGTCTCCTCGGTGACACGTGTCACTAGGTCAGCAGGCCGACGAGCCGGTCGAGGACCGCCTCGGCTGCCAGTTTCGGGTCGGCGTTGGGGACGACCACCCGTATCGCCCCATCGGCGATGGTGACGCCCGGCTTGCTCGGCGTCATCCCCTGCGCGAACGCCGACAGTTCCCGCACGGAGGGGTCCACACGGTCCAGGGAGCGCCGTAGCGGCACGACCGCCTCCGGACCATCCTCTCCGATCAACCTGATCTGTGCGCCCCGTGTGAGGCCGCCTCCGGCCCATCCAGCGACCAGCCCGCTCGCCCCTCCCAGGTCGGCATTGCCGAGGGCGCCCACGTTGAACGCCATCAGCCCAGCAATCTCCGCCCGGGCGTTGGCGATCTTGGCCAGCAGCGGGGAGGCGTTGCCATCGAAGGTGGTGACGTGCGAGGTTTTCACCCCGTCGATGGCGGCGTTGGCCTGACCGACCGTGCCCGCCAGGGGCGCCTTGTCACCCTTGAACTGGGTGACGTTCTCGTCGTGCACCCGGTCGATCTCAGCCTGGGAGGCAATAGCCGCCTGGCCCAGCGCGGAGTGCTCGCCCGAGAAGTCGGTGACCCACGTCTTGGGCACCGTGCCCGTGGCGATGAGCGCGGCCTGCGCCGCCACCGACAACTGCCCGGTGTCGCCGTCGAACTGGGTGACGACCGGGTCGGGCGGTTTGCCCAGTTCGTCGGCCCGCCCCTTGGCGTTCTCTAGGTCCGAGGTGTCGCCCTCGAAGGCCATCTTGACCTTGTCCGGCAGTTTCTTGAGTTCCTCGCCGAACGCCCCGGTGGATGCACCGGCCACGACCATGTCCTCGCCGAACTTCTTGGCCCAGTCGAAGCCAGGGACGTTGCCGAGCAGGATGAACAACCCGCCGACATCCATCATCCAGGCACCGAGTTTCGACATCGCGTCGCCGATGACCACGGCCACGAGCCCGAGGAAGGCCATCAGGTACGTCCCGCCGAGGGTGAACGCCGGACCTAGGAGTTTGAGCGCATCAGCCATCTGACCGAGGGCGATGACGAGTTTGTTGGCGTTCGCCAGGTTCTCCGGCGTGACCATCGAGTCGAGCCAGCCGCCGATCTTCTCGACGGTGGTCCACAGGTTGCCACCCATCTTCTCGGCTTCCTTGAACCAGTCCGCCAGTTTGTTCTGGCCCTCGGGGCTGTTGAGGAAGTCCTTGAGTTGGGTGGTCTTGGTGTCCAGCCAGGTGAGGAACCGGTCGGCGCTCGGGCTGGCCGCCGTCATCAGCGTGCCCAGCGCGGTAGTCACGTTGCCGATGCTCGTGCCCAGTGACTTGGCCTTGCCCCAGGCGTCCTCGAAGAACACCCGGATCGACTGCTGACCGTCGGCCGAGGTGGCCCAGGCGTTGAAGTCGGTCATCGACTTCTCGATCCACCCGGACAGTTCCTTGGCCGGGCCGAGCAGTGGGGTGAAGAACGCCAGCGCCCCCACCGACGCCTGACCGAACGCCGTGGTGATGTCCCCGGCGATGGGAGCGATGGCCTGCCTCCATGCGTCCAGCGCCTTCTTGACCCCTGGCTTCTCGAACTCCTTGGTGATGCCGGTGATGGCGTTGGTCATCTCCGTGGCGATGCCCTCCATCGTCGGGCCGACGAAGGTCTTGAGCAGGTTCTCCGCCGTCTTGAGCCACGTCGGCATGTCCTTGAGGAAAATCTTGGCGACGCTCTTGCCGTAGTCCTCCCACTTCTTCTTGAGCGGCTCAAACCCCTTCTTCTGCTCGTCGCTCATGGAGGAGAACGCCAACGTCACGACGCCGATGCCAGCAGCGAGGGCGACCAGCACCGGGATCGCCGCACCGGCCGCGCCGACCAGGGCGATACCCAGCGCACTGACCACGATGGTGATACCACCGGCCAGCGCCGACATCAGAGAGGTGAGAATCTGCACCACGCCGCCGAGCGCATAGAAGATGCCCATAGCGCCGCCGATGGCCACGGCGATGCTGGCGACGGCGGTGGCCGCCTGTAGCGCGGGCGGGCCGATGGTCTGGAACACCGAAGCGATTTTGGCCCCGGCGCCCTGGGCGTTCTGGAAGTTCTCGACCAGGGTGTCGAAGCCCAGCCCGATGGCCCGGAACCCCTTGAACGCCGCCTGGCTGATGTCAACGAACATCGCAGGGATCGAGGCGGCGCCGGAGACCAGACTGCCGAAGAAGTTGAGGAAGTTGTTGCGGCTGCCCAGGCCGAACACCCGGCCCATCGTGCTGCCGAACCCTCGGATGCTCTTGGAGCGGCGTTCCAGCGCCCGCTCGAAGCCGCTCGGCAGGTCGAGGTCCTCACGGAACTTGATCCGGCTCATCTCGATGCCGAGCCGTCGCACGCTGATGTGCGACCGCCTGGCCGAGTCCTCGAACAGACCCATCCGGCGCGCGGCCTCGGTCATCCGCTCGGAGTAGTTCTCGACATCCTTGTACTGCAACTTCTGCTTGGCGGCCTCCTCGGCCGCCTTGGTGAACCGCTTGGTGGTGGCGGTCAGGTCATCGAACTGATCCCGGGTCATCCCGCCCCAGCGACGCATGGTGGCCAGCCGCTGGTTGACGTTGTCCATCGCCTTGTCGAGGGTGCCGAAGTTCTTGGCGTAGGCCGAGAAGTCACCTGACAGGAAGCCCTGCTTGAACTCGGCCTCCATCTTCGATTTCAGCGAGGACTTGAGGCCCTTGTAGAACTCGTCGCCGTAGGTCTTACCGGCGTTGGTGCCCTTGCCGCGCATGTCCTTGGCGACCTCGGCGGCGAAGGCGCTGTTGTCGGCATGGACGCGGACGTAGACATCGCCGACGTTGGTCCCGCGTCCGGGCATGGGCTACCTCCGATGATCGGACAGCGCCGTGACACGTGTCACTGGCGCTCAGTGTGACAGTGCCTCGTCCTGCGCGGGAGGGTCCATGACCAGCCACGCGCCGAGCAGGACCGCGATGAGGTCCGCGATGCCACCGTCACCACCGAGGTCGAACGGGTCGTCCCGGTCGAACAGCCTGCCTCGGAAGTAGTCGCGGTCCTCCTCCTCGAACAGCGCGAAGAAGAAGTTGATGACATCGGCGACCTGGGTGATGTCGCCGTCAATCGCCTCGTAGGCCGACCGGTACATGGCGAACTGCGCCGGGGTCGGCGGGTAGGCGATCACCGTCCGCTCGTCGTGCTCGAAGGTCACGCTGCCCTGCGCGATGCGCGGCTCGTGGTGCTCCGCCGTCACAAACTTCTTCACACGACACCTCGCTGGTACTGGTCGAAGAACGCCACGAACGAGTCGGCCTCGACATCGACCTCGCGCTGGGTGGGGGCACGGGGCTCGGCGCCGACCGGGACCGGGGGTGGTGCCTCCATCCCGGCCCGCCACTTCTCCGGGTCGGCGACCCGGTCCAGCGCCCAGTCCCAAACCAGGTTCAGGAACCGGTCAAACCGAAGGCCGAGGGGGTTGACGCCGCGTCCTGCGGCCCCGCCGTCGATCCGTTCCCAGTTGGCTGCGGCCACCTGGACGAGTCGGACGGCGAGGTAGTAGGGCGGCCGGACCACTCCTCGATCAGCCAGACCAGAATCTCGCTCATGGCATCGAAGTCGAAGGCGTCGTCCGGGTCGTTGAGGCGGCGCCGGAAGTAGGAGGCTTCCTCGTTGACGAACCGCGACGAGAAGAAGTTGATGGTGTCCACGACCCGGCGCCCCTCCACGGCGGTGTCGCCGAACGCGGCTAGGAAGATGGCCAACTGTGGACCGGTGGGGGACAGGGCCTTGACCGTGCGCCCGTCGTGCTCGAACTCCACGTCCTCCCCGATGGGCAAGTCCTTCTCGTGCCCCGCTGCCTTAGCGGCGGTGCTAAACGACTTCATGCGCGTCCTCTCGTGGTGCGTGCCAGCAGACTACGGCGCCGCCGTCACCCGGCCACGCAAACAAACATGGTGACCTGACCGCCCGGAGCGTTTAGCGTCAGAGGTTCCGCAAGGAAGCCGGGAGGGCAAGCCATCTCGGTGCTTGCCGGACCAGGCGGGCCGGACGGACCTGGCTGTCCGGTAGGACCGCTCGGACCTGTCTCTCCTGCGGGTCCGGGTGGTCCGGCAGGACCAGTAGGCCCAGTAGGTCCCGGCACTGTACTGGCCGGACCCGGTCCGCCTGCTGGACCAGACGGACCGGGCGGGCCGGGAACGCCATCACCGGCCGGACCGGGTGCGCCCGATGACCCCGATAGTCCCGGCGCTCCCCGGAGTCCATTCGTACCATTCCGGCCATTGACGCCGTCATCCCCGGCCGCGCCCTGTAGCCCGTCCGCGCCGTCCCGTCCGGGCAGACCCTGCGGTCCCATCGGTCCGGCGATGACCGCCGTGAGGGTGACTACCGACGGCGCCGGAGAGGGCGCCGGGGTGGACAGGGTGGCCGTGGTTGGGGACGGGGCGGGGACCGCCGACCCGTCCTGTCGGGCGTAGGCGGCGCCGACCATCAGCGCCGATGCGGCGCCGCACGCCGTCAGCGCGTAGAGAGCCGTGCTTGCCTTCATTTACTCCTCGGGTCTGGCCGCCAGCCGATCAAGGGACTCTGCCCGTCCGGCCAGCAGCCCCAGCAGAGCTCCGACGATGCCACTCAGGATCGAGGTCAGCGCCTGCACTGCTGAGGAGGTGTCGGTCGTCGGGTCACGTATCTCCACGATGGCGATGGTGGCGCCGAGGGCCAACAGCGAGAAGCCCACGATGCCGGTGAAGATCAGCACCATGATCTCGACTACCGAGCGATTTCGGAAGAACATCACCCTGCCCCTTGGTGACACGTGTCACGGACCCATCCGGACTTCCTTGCGCAGCGAGCGAGTCAGCGCGTTCCGCAGGAACCGGTTGGCCCTGCGACCCCTGACCGACTTCCGCATGGTCGGCTCGCCGTACCAGGAGAACGGTGCCGGGCGGACCGTCATCGCCGGGTGCACCAGGCGCATGTTCCCCTTCTTGTCCATCGCCATGTACGGCGCCCGCCTGGACTTGATCGGTGTCTTGGTGCCCTCGTGGTGGAACAGCGCGTAGTTCTCGCCCTCGTCGTTGAACGCTCCGGCAGTGACCTCGAATGAGCACTGGGTGGGCAGGTTGTGGCGCAAGCCGGTGGTGTGGATCGAGGCGGCCAGCGACCCGGTGCGGTGCCCGACGTAGCGCCGGGCGCGCAGGGTGATCTCCTGGCTCTTGCGCCCCATCCACCGGCCCACATCACCGGACGGCCCCATCATTGCGGCGATCCCGTAGGAGTTGACCACGAATACCGAGTCGGCTGACGACGCCATCAGAGCACCGGGTAACTAGCGGCCCAGACGCCGCCGAGACAGCCCCCGTCCGGCCCGATGCTGACCCAGGTGTCCAGCGCCGGGGACTCATCGAAGCAGCACAGCAGCGCCCGCTCGATGGCGGCCATGTCGGCCATCTGCAAGCGCGCGGCCTCCAACTGCACGGCCATCGAAGGAGGGGTTCCGTCGGAGTCCGACATCGGCGCGCAGCGCACGGCGCCGACCTCGAAGCCAACGTCGAGCATCGGTGTCTGGCAGCGCCGGGGAGCCAGACCGACGGCGCCGCTCTCCGCCGAGGGAGTGATGATCCGGGGGGAGACCCAGGCCATCCCGCCGCAGGCGCCCTCGGCGCAGTCCTCGCCGCAGTAGTCGAACGCCACCAGGCCCGGGACGATCCCGCAGAAGCAGAACTCCGGCAGCCCGGCCTTGGAGAACTCCGCGCACACGCAGGAGGCCAGGTCCAGCAGCATCGGCCAGACCCGGGTGTCCTCGGTGTAGGCCACTAGGCCCCCGTGATGAGCAGGGCCAGGTCGCAGTCGTTGAACAGCGTGACCGGGGTCTGCACCGAGACGAACCAGTGGTTGGAGTGGGTTGCGCCGGGGGCGCCCGTGGAGGGCGCGGCGGACAGCGGGGGAAGCACCCGGTTCGCCCCCTTGTAGATGGTCAGGTAGCCGGTGACGGCGATCTTCTTGTCGGCCACCCCGCAGGACAGTGAGACCAGCGAGCCCGCCACCGTTTCCAGGTGACGCCCAACCCTGATGATCTCCCGGCCCATCCACTGGGTCGCCGTCTTGGGGTTGATGTGCAGCACCGCCTGACCGAAGTAGGTGCAGCGTGCCCCGCTCTCGGCCTCGGCGAGCCCGTTGCCGGTGGAGGTGGAGGTGGTGAACTTGTTGAGCGGGATGAGGCCACCGACGATGTTGTCTTGGATGGTGCGGTTGATCTTGGTGTCGCTGTTGCGCAGCGCCGCCTCTTGCAGGCTGGCCAGGTCAACCGGCCCCAGGCAGGAGGCGCCGGTCAGCACAATGCCCGCGTATGCAGCGGTGTAGCCGATGGCACCGACCGCCTGCTGCATGTCGGCGCGGGCGCACGGGTCGATCCCGACGCTGATGACGCCGGGACCGCACAGGCCGGTGCCTTCGTAGGAGCCGCCCAGAAGCAGGTGTGGGTCGTTGGAGGACTGGACGTTGGCGATGTCTGGCAGGGCGCCGGTTCCGGCAGGAACCGTCGGAGTCGAGACGACTGCGCCGGAGGTAACGAGGGGCATGACGGTTCCTTTGCTAGGCGATGCAGCCGGACCGGGCCGCTACCGCGAGCATGACAGCGGCGGTGACACGTGTCACGGGTTCTTCTGGTCAGGTCGCCGGGTAGATGTCTTTGAGCGACGCCAGCGCGGCAGCGCGGACGGCGATCTCCGTGTGGTACCGGTCGGGGTTCTCGGGACGGTAGACGAAGGAGAAGTGGGTCGCGGTCCACACCGTGTTGGCCGGGATGGTCACCGAGTCGGCGTTCGCAGCCCACATCAGGTTGGTGTACTGCTTGTGAATCCCGGAGCCCTTCTCCAACCGGGTCAGCACCTTGTCCACCTCCGGCCGGGCCAGCACCGTCTCGGAGTCGTAGATGTTCCCGTAGCACCAACCCGAGCGCGGCTCGCGCCACACCGACCAGCGGGCCGAGGTGGACACCGCACTCATCAGCGCGGTGGTGCCGTTGTAGAGCCGCGCGGTGTTGACCCTCGGCGGCTCCTGGATGCTCGGGATGGCCGAGCCGGTATCGACGTATGAGACAGCGCTGCCGCCCACCGTGGCCAGCAGCCGCTCGGTGCCGCTGCCGGTCCGTCCGTACACCCCATACGAGGTGGCCCCGGAGACCGCGCCCCACGGAACCGTGGCCGTCGAGGTGGTGCCGGTCGTGGCTATCGTCTTGGCCGCCGCCGCCGTGGTCTCGCCGTAGGGCGTCCGCGCGGTCACCCGGTACGAGTAGGTAGCCGCTGGCAGGGTGCCACCGGTCGTCGCGGTGGTCAGCGTGCCGACCACCGGCTCGGTCAGCAACGGGTGGGTATCGACCTCTTGGAGCACCGTCAGCCCGCGTCCGATCCGGCCCACGTAGGGGGTCGTCGTGTCGTGGCTGGACATCCACTCAAAGTAGTTCTGCATCACCTGGGTGCTCAGGAACGTGGTGGTCCGGTCCACCCGGGTCATCCCGTCCGGGAAGCAGGTGATGATCCGGTCCACGTTGGCGTAGGGCGTGGTTCCAGCGTTGGTCAGCCGGTACTCGCTGGGCAGGGTGATCTGGAACCGCTCACAGCCCAGCAGGCCCGGGCTCAGCGTCCACGGCACCAGCCCGGCACCGCTGCCGTAGTCGATCTTGTACGACACGCCGGGGGTCGGCCGGGTGTACTCGCCGCCGTGGGTATTGCCCCGGTACTCCCAGGCGGTGCCGTTCCAGATCACCATGATCTGGTCGTTGTTGTTGACCCGCAGCGAGGTGCCCGGGATGGTGATGTACGCCTCGTCGGTGTTGCTGTAGATGAAACCGGAGGTCCGCGCCAGGTCCGGGTCCGGCAGGGTGTTCTGGTACGGCTGGTCGGTGGAGTAGCCATCGACCGCGCTGAACGCCACCGGGGTCAGCGCGTTGTCCGCGTCGAACAACTGGCGACCGATCCGCCAGACCCGGTTCGGGATGTCGTAGTGCTGGGTGTGGACCTCCGGGTTGAGGGCGTTCTGGTACTGCTGGCTGACCAGCATCGTGCGGGAGTAGTGCCCGGCCACCCGCAGCGACACGTTGCTGACCGAGAGCAGCCCCGAGGCGCAGTTGTTCCCCAGTTCGAGTTTGAGTTGCAGGTAGAGCCCACCGGTCCCGGTGGGCTTGAAGTAAAAGAGGAAGTGCCCGGACCGCCGCTTGCTCCCGGAGCCGACCAGCCACTGCTCCTGGGTGCCGGGGTAGACGACCAGGCTCGCGTCGGTGGCCGCCAGCGAGATACCGGCCCAGCCGTTGTCCGGCATCGTGTAGTCGAACTCAAGTCGCCAGATGGTGTCGCCGCTCGGCTGGTTGCCGCAGTACGGACGGGTGCGAAGCATCTGGCTGGTGCCGTTGCCGGTCAGCGAGGGAGCCAGGTTGGTCGAGTTGTAGCCGCCACCGGTCTGGAAGTTCGCCAGCGTCCACCACTCCTGGGCCATCTTCGCGCCCAGCGTCCACGGGCTGGCGATCTCGCCCTCGTCAATGCCGAACGTGTTGCCGAGGAGCGCGTTCGCAGCGGCGCTCTCAACGTCGAATGTGTCCAGCCGGTAGTCGATCTCGGTCTTGGTGGCTTGGAGGTCGGCATCTATCCCGTTGATCGCCGCGTTCAGTTCCACATCCCACGGGGTCTCACCCGGCGAGGGCAGTTGGACCATCACGTACCTCCGTAGGGATCGGACCTGTCGAGCATGGCAGTGGCGGTGACACGTGTCACTAGAAGGCGGGCAGCGACGTGGTGGTCCGAGCCTTGCCGCCCTGGTTCGGCGACCACACCGTCGGCAGCGTGGTCAGTGCGTTGGGGTTGTACATCTGCACCCACACGTCCACCTCCTGAATCCCGGTCTTGCCGCCCGGGAACAGCCCGGTCACCAGTTCCATCGAGATGCCCTGCCGGGTGATGCTGGTGACCCCGGACGGCAGGCGGCACTTGATCCCGGCGCACGCCTTGGCGTACTCGCAGGCCAGCACTCCGGCCGCGTACTGGCCGAGGTGATCCACCGGGATCGCGTTGAGGTAGGTGACCGAGAAGGTGCCCGCCTCGGTGTCCGGCTTGGACAGGTCCTGACAGCCGGGCCAGCAGTCACCGTCGGTGCGCACCAGCCACTTCCCGTCATCGACCCGGTAGGTGTTCGGGTCGAGGACGACGCCGTCCACCTTGACCGTGTCCACGGTCCCGACCGGGCGCGGCAGTTCGAGTTGGCACAGCGCGCCGCAGCCGCAGGTGTCCCCGCCACAGGTGCAGTTGAACCAGGTCCCCGACCAGTTCTGCGGGGAGAACGCGCTGGTCCCGAACGGGTTGTAGCCGTCCTGGCAGATCGTCCGGCACGGGCGCACCGTGATCGGGCAGCCGCCCACCCGGAACGCGGTCAGCATCCGCAGGGTGGCCCCGGCCAGGGCGATGGAGCGGAGTTTCGTCGCGTTGTCGTAGGCGTCGAAGCCCGGGCAGCACGAGTAGTCCACCGGCCAGCAGTAGTTGTCCATGAGTTCTCCTACGTGGATCAGGGCG
>Ga0193738_1000949_pt1 | contig 12490 bp, 17 predicted proteins | sample L2a1metaG_FD_144927 | JGI IMG/M metagenome (GOLD analysis project Ga0193738, IMG submission 144927) | Soil microbial communities from a riparian zone of the East river system, Colorado, United States - L2a1 | ecosystem: Environmental > Terrestrial > Soil > Riparian zone | place: USA: East River...
ATTCCCGTAACGGTCGCGGATGGTGGACAGCCTCTCCGGCCAGATGGTCACACCATTCACGGTGTCATAGAGCCAGAGTGCCGTCTTGAAGTCCGTCGGCATATTCGTAGGAGTCGGAGAGGTGCCATCAAAGTTGAGGGCTACAGACTTCTCTAGAAAAGGCCAAGGTTCACGAGATTCGATGTCCCACATGGCGTCGTTAATCTTCGCCAATTTACGCTCGGTGCTGGTGTCTTCAAACCCATGGTCAACCAGTTCCGACAGAATCTCGGAAACGTCCATTAATAGTACCGGTTATTCCCGCTACCCCACATCTGCTGCTGAGGTGCCGGAGCCTGTCCATAACCACCGAGAAGCTGCTTAAGGATCTGCGGACTAATAGCAGGCTGTAGGGATGTCGAGCCAGAAAAAGAACTAATAGTCGGGCCCGAATAAGTCTCGGTGCCAGGCATACTCATTTGATCCTGGTCCATGGTGAACTGAGGAGCATTCTGAACGGAGGTATCTACGCCACTACCGAAGCCGGAGTTACCGCCCGGTCCAGCACCACCATATCCACCTAGAAGTTGCGGAAGCGCAAGGGCACGATTACCCTGTCCACCCGCAGCACCGAAGCCCATGCCACGTCCAAAGCCTGCGCCAGAAGGGCGTCCAACCCGGAAGCCTCCACCTGCGCCGCCTTTGCCACGCGCACCAGCCATCTTGGCAATTAGCGCACGCTTGCGCTGCTCAATTGGATCGCCGGGTACAAACATTGTTACCTCCTCGGAGGCTTAGGCTGTGGCCGTGTGCCCCTGATTGGAGCGTCCTTACCGACCCCGCCACGCCCCTTGATATACTTGACCAGTTGGCGCTTTTTACGCCCAACTGCATCGTCCCACTTAGAGGGGGATGGAATGCCAAAAACTTGCTGAGCCATTACTTGTCTCCTGGCATATAGATTTTGACAGGGGCCTTATCGGAACCCATCTTCCTGAAACCCCACTCGACGGACTCAGCCAACTGGCCGTCCGCATCTGAGTGGTCTTGGTTTTTCAACAGGTCATTCTGCCTGTTCCATTCATCCATGATCTCATGACCACGGCGTAGAGCGTCCGACTGATACAGACGCCTCTTGATCTCGTCCGGGCTAGGAATGCGATTCGGGGGAACGAACCCCAGAATGGGCATATCGCCAAACTTGCTGGCGTCCATAGCTCCGGCCTTCAGGTACACACAATACTGCTGCGTCTTCTCGTTGAAGCCAAAGTCTAGATTCTCGTCGTACTCACGAGCCGCTCGACGGGCAGCAATTAGCTCCCTATCACGGTGACCCGGGGGAGTCCAGATTTGAGCGAGTTCGCGCTCCATGTGTCTCCTTTAAGAGTGGGGGGAAAGAGTCGTAAAGACAAGTCAGTGGCGTTGCTAAACAAAGCCTCGCCAACCTAGGATAGGTCCAGCTAAGCCGCTAGCGCCGTTGTCAAATCTCCCTAAACCCTTCCCCCACTTTCGGAATCCTACCCAGGTTTGCACCCCAGGTCGCCATCCAAACTTTAGAGGGGGGCCGTAGCCCCCCTCAGGAATACCCTACAGGTTAGATACCTGCGGGATCGTCCGTCAGTCCATACAGGACTAGCTGCGTGTTACGCCGCTGAGCGCCGAGGTTGCAATACTTCGCAAGCACAGCCTCCCATGCGTCGAAACCAACAACCCACTTAAGGATGTTGCCATCCTCGTCCAGCCAGTTCCAGTCACCGGTATCAAACATCTTCAGGTGCTTCTCGTCAAGGAAAAAGACCTTGCCGAACGGAGCCTGACGATCTGCGATAAACGGCTGACCGAAATAGTCCAGAGCCTTGAATCCACCGTGGAGCGTCATCGGCTCCACATAGCGGACCTGGGGCTGTAGGAGGTTGAACAGCGCACGCTGAATGCCCGGGCTGGAAATCATAGCGGAGGTATCTCCACCAGAGACCGTAACCGTGTTAACGGCCTGGGTCATGAGGTCCAGCGTAAGGGAACCAGCAGCGTTGATGCGCTGATTGTCCCACCAGCCGTTACCAGCCGCAGAAGCGTCAATACCACCGAAGGTATTGGCAGCGGTCGGAACGACCTTGCTAAGCCCATCAATCTCATACGAGACCGAGGACGCAGCAGCGTTACCCTGCCGAAAGATGAAGTCCGTACCAGAGGTCATCGTCACCGCAGCACCATCAATGGTGATCTGCGCGGCAGCAACGTTGACATCGGAGACTCCACGATCAGCAAAACGCGTGGTCGGAGCAGCTAGGGTACCGCCGTCAATCTGCATACCAATATAGATTTCACCCTTACGAAGCGGCTCAGCCGTATTGGTACCGCCACCCGCGAGGGGGCGAATATCCAGAATGTTAGCAGCAGCGGCCGACGCAGAGCTAATCCGCGCCGTACCATCCCCGTACAACTGACGGGCCATATCCATCTTGAGGTCGTTTCTCATACCATTGATTTCGCCCTCTAGCACCTTAAGGAAGGCACCAGCCTGGGTAGCCGTCTTCACGCGGCCGAGTCCAGTAATACGAACGCGCCCATAGAGCGCCTTAATATCATAGACCGGCTTAGCATAAAGCTGAGCACCCGGGTTAGCGAACTGCACATTCTCGCCACGTGCGAACACGCCAGCGGAACGCTGCTTATGGACAGAGAGGACAACCTGGTTACCCGAGAAATCCTGGGACTCGCGGCCGATGCGCTGAGGAATCAGCACTTCGTTGTTTAGCTGCTCCACGACGGAGCCAAGATAAACGTCCTTGAGGACACCAGAAAGAGTCGAGGCAACAGATGCGCCAACAAAGGCCATCAGTTTCTCCTCTTATCGAATCTTACAAACAGGTCCTAGAGAGAAGTGGTTAACCGAGATTGGCTCTGATGATCTCCATAGCAGCCGCCCTGGTCGCTTCCTCGCCCTGAGGAGCCTGGTGAGGCACGTTAGCGCCTCCCGTGGGCAACGGGGCCGGGGTATTGACCGAAGACTTGCTACTTAGATAACGAGCGAGGATCTGATCCTGCACGGCCTGGTACTGCGAAGAAGCGGCCATAAGGTCGCCATTCGTAGCAAAGCCCAAGTCGATAACAGCCTGCATGTCCTGCTCAGTCCAATCTGGATGCTGACTCTGAATAACAGAAATCTGCCGGTCCAGGTGGGCTGACAGGTTCGCTGTCTGCCACTCGTCTTCCATCTGTTCACGCCATTGCTCAATCTCAGCAATCTTCTCTGCGTAGGGATCAGGCTCCACGGCCTGTCCGTACTCGTCGTACGTTTCCTCATACTCCTGAGCTTGGAGGTAGCCCTGCTGCTCTAGCTGAGCTTGTAGAGTCTGGTACGCCTGTACGGCGAACTGTGGATCTGAATTAAGCGCCTGGATAAACTGCATAGCCTGCTCAGCTTCCTGCGCTTGTGCAGCAGCCGCCTGAGTCTTGCGAGTGTAATCAGCCTGCATCTCCCGTTCCCGGGCGCGGATGAAAACCTGTGCTTCCTCAGGTAGACCACTAATGTCGATACTATTCGAAGCAGGCTCGGCCTGCTGACTCGGTTCGACAGGTGCCGTCTCTGGCGCTACCGGGGCCCCCGTAGGTGCTGCCGGTGCTTCAGGCTGGTTCCCTTCCTCAGCGGGTAGCTGTGACTGGAATGCCTCCAAAGCTGCATCATAATTACTCAACGTTTTCCTCCTCCGCCTCTGTGAGTGCCCTATACGTCGTATGGGCTGGTTCCTCAAAGGCTTCGATTTCTGCTGCCCGTGTCCGGGCCGCGTCTAGCATACCTCCTACCAAACCGGAGAACAGTTCCCGCAGTTCTTCAACCGGGGGAAGTGCGAGTGTGTGCTCCACCTTGCGGGTCTCCGTGATAGCCTCGTATGCACGGATCTTGTCCGAGAGGACGCCAATGCCGGTTACAAGCTGAGGAATGGTGGCACGGTCTCCCGCGTCCAGCACAGCCTCTAGCTTCTGCAACAGCTTACCTCGGATTCGGACAGCATCGGATACGAAGTCGGAGGCCACGAGTTCTACCTCAGCGTTAACCGCCTCTGGCACCCCGTTAGCCTCCCACTCCATTTTCCAACGTCGAACGGCTGACGAGTCAATGCCCGTATTTCTAGCCGTACGCTTTACGTTACCTTCATTCACAGTGAGTTCCGCGTAGACGATAGCCTTATCGCGGTCAGTATAGGTCCGGCGCATTACTTACCACCGGCCTTCGGCTTAGGCTTGGTGAAGTCACTCTGTGCGAGCTTCTTCTCGGCCAACGCCGCCTTAGCGGCTGCTTCTCTCTCCTTGTGCTCCTGAAGGCCAGCATCAGAGCCCGATTTCTGGTCGTGCTGCTGCTGACGCTGATCGTTCTGTTGAGCGATGGTACCGGATCGCATGGCGGCATCTGCCAGCTTGACCTGAATTTCCTGGGCCTTAAGCTGCATGTCCATTGACGAAAGCGGGTCATTGCCTGCCTCGTCCTGGTCCACCTTGTCGATACTGTCGGTAACCCATGTCTCAAGCGGCGGCTCCGACATATCCTCTGCGGTAACGTCGATACCTGCGCGTTCCAGGATCTTCGCCGTAGAGGTCGGCCCGGCGGTGCTCTTGATCTGCAACGTCGGTGTAACCGGCTTGAATTCGATGGGCTTAGGCATCGCTGCCATTGCTTCCTGAGTCATCGTGAAGTGCGTGAGGAACGTCTGCTTCTGTTCCATCGGCAACGACTCGAACTCAGGGGATTTCATGAACAGGGAATGCACGTCCATATGCGTTTGAAGATTCTCGAAGGGCTGTGGTCGGAGCGACTCCTGCTGGATGTACTGCTCCGCTGCCTCCGGGTCAGTGATCGGCTCCCCTTCGGGTCCAATCGGCTGCTGACTTTCAATCTGCATCTGGGCGTTCTGCATAGCCACCACATTAAGGGGCTGCCCTGATAGGATTCGATCATGCTCGCGGTACGCCTGATCTTCGTCTGCCTGGAACATCATAGACAGACCCTCAAGGTCCGCGATATCGAGATACTTATATGCCTGCTGTGGCTGTAGAACACCGCGATCCACATAGTCGAGGATACGCTGCTGCCTACCCGCACGCGTACGTGGGAGGGCGGAACCAGTCTCCACATGGATCGAAACCCCACCCTTGAGGTCAGCCTGCGAAAAGCGTCGGGCCTTGGTAGCGCCGCCCGATCCGTATACCTTGAGAAGACGTGGCTCTTTGTAGTATTCCTGTGCCAGATTCAGCATGAGCTCACCAGATCGGCCTAGTGCCCGTTCCAGGAGTAGAATCCTGGGGGCTAGCCTATCGGTAGCCATTTCTTGGAGGAGATCAATGGCGATCCCTGCCTCCACGTTCGGTGGGGGTGTCCCCTCAGTGATATCGACAATACCAAACGCCTGTCTAATATCGTCTCTGAGGTTCTTGAGATGCTCAAACACGTAGGGCGGCATACTTGGTAGCTGCTCGACCTCCGGCTTGTGGTCTCCAATGATGTTGTACTCGTAAACAGCGCCGGGTTCAGACGTGAGACGAACACCCGTAAGGGAGCCAGTCGGGGCCCATACCCGGGGCTTGAGAGTAAGGTTCTTATATTCCACGATCTGCGAAATGGTCTTGTTGAGGTCCTTCTGGATCGGTATGGCACCTTCAACGTCTCCCATGTCGTAGACCTGGCCCGGAACACGAATGCCCGGAAACTTGACCAGCGGCAGTTTGTCGGTGGGGTAGGGCCATGCCTCATCTTCCAAGACATGCTCGTCTACCCAGGTGACCATGCGGCCGTTGGGGATGGTGGGCTGAGGTAGGAAGTAACCGACGTTGACGCCCTTGACAGAGGGCTCGGTCGAGTTGAGTGCGGAGCCTGGCATGGTGGAGCCGACATCGTTCCCCGAGGGGATACCGTCAGCTTTCACGTCCTTGCCCCACTTCTTCTTGATCTCAGCGGGGGTCATATTGTGGACACAGATGACGTACTTGGCCTCGTCAAAGACCTTCGCCGATTCGTCCACATACACATCAAACGGGGAGAGAACCTCCACCTTGATGTCCCCCATGTACACAACCTTCTCCTGCGGCTGGATGCCTTCGTTGGCAAGCTCCGCTCGGAATAGGTCTTCCATGGCACCTTCGGTTACCGGATTGCCGTCGGGGTCGAGTAGGAAGCGCATCTGCTTGCCTGCGTCCTTGTCCCAGGTGACCTTCCAATAGCCCTGCCCGGTGATAACACACCATAGGAGTGCTTCCGCCAGTTTATCGTCCAAGCTAAAGTCGCTCCACCAATGCTCTAGCAGCTTGTCGGCTAGCTGAGCGGCCTTGATATCCGCGTCAGAACCGGACGTAGCTGTGGCATGGGTGACAGGCTTAGTCTTGGTCAGCTTCGCCAGAAGCGCGTGGGCTCCCGGGCTGATCTGATTGTTAACGATCCGCACCCGGTAGCGAGGCTTTTCGCCATCCTCCACCGGTAGGGATTCCAACCGCTTAAGGGATTTGTTGTAGTACGTGTACTGCTTTCCCTTATAGAAGGCAAGACTCAACTTCCACTGAGCCTCAAGATATTGGCGTCCACGCTTCAGGCTGTCCAGCTTTTCGTTTAGGTCTGAGGCAGACTTAAGACTACCAACGTCCTTAGTCTGACCAGCAGCCTGGTCTGAATCAGCCATTCATTCTCCTAATATAGACTTACGTCTTCTAGACCATCATCCACGAGAATGGTCTCATTATCAAACTGAAGTGAGCGGAGCATCTCCTCGGCCTCACTAAGGCTAATCATCTCTGTATCCCTCATGTGCCTGATGTCTTCCTCAGACTCGCTCATAAAGAGAGGAGTGTTACTGCGCGTAGGGACTGGTTGTGAGGCTAGCTCCCGATTGTGAGTCAGTACCCTGTCCAAGTCCTCCTGCAACGCCTGCTTCGACACCCGCAAGAACTGGTTTTCCGCCTTCAGGGCTGCGCCCCTTAGCTTTTCGACCCTTAGTTCCCGCATCGCCTGATCGTAGTGATCCTCCATCACTCGGAGTTTCGCTGTTAGACCGAACACTTGTGTCCTCCATTAGAGCCGTGGGATTCTCAGCAAGATGCCTCAAATCGTTGAACAGAACGTCGATGCGCTGCTTGAGGCCCCGAAGGACCATTTGCGCCTGTAGTTCGGCGTTCTCTGCTCGCTCGACGGTTGCCCTGTCAGCGAGGTCAAAGTGGACCAACATCGAGTTGATGCACTTCTCGCAGACGTAGCGCCGTCCCTGTAGGTTATAGGGGTGGCCGTCGAAGTAACGCTCGGTGTCGATAACCTTGGTACCGTGATCCGGTGTGGTTTCGCAAAGGAAGCAGAGATTTGGTCTCTCTAGCTTCCCACCATAAGTCAGTTTCATTACCATTCCTCTCCAAGATGCTCGTCCAACACATACCGTTCCCGCCTCTTTGAGGACGCTTTGGCTGCCAAATCGTTCCACATGCTAGCAGTAGTCGCCGCTCCATCGAGGAGGGGTGCATCGTCGGGCTTCTGCTGGCTCGGGAGGACAACCCCCGCAATGCGGAGAGCCATCTCAACTGAGTCCAAACAGTCATCCATGGGGTTCTTTTTTAGTGAGTCGTAGTCCACCCACTCGTTGATGAAATCAACCTGATCCCGGCTAATCTTTATCCGCCCTGTGCGGAAGAAGGGGGACATCGCTAGGATGCGCCCTGCCTTTTTACCGGGGGCCCAGAGGGGAACTACCGGAGGTAGACCCTCAAGACGTTGTACCTGCTGCACAAGTGCTAGCTGGTACGCTACTTTCTCAATTCCAATCCCGAAGGGACTGTACTTCTGATACCACTGGTTGATCTTGTCTACCTGCTCCGGGAAGGGGATTCTCCCCGCCCATTGGTCCACAAGATAGGCTTGGCGTCTATCGGGTGTGACCCCAACTGCGCTGATTGCAAACCGGTCAGCGGTGTCCGCAAGGGAGATAGCCGGGTCCACAGCAACGTACATGGTGAGAGTGTCCCGTACCCGCTCCAACTCGTCAAAGTCATAGTAGTGTAGCCATTCTCCCGCGAGTTCCTTTCCTGCCATAGCATCGAAGGATGCCATGAACTCTTGCTTGAACTTGAAGGGATGGTACTCCTCCGCCAGCCGCATCCACTCCTCTGTGGAGTAATATGGGCTGTCAATTGACCAGTATTCCACTCGCCCGTGCATAGGGGATGCCATCGCCTTATCGGACCAGAAGTAGTTGTAAAACCAGTTCTTGCCGTCCGGGGTGGTCGTCGTGAGCAATAGTCCGAGGGTCTGGGTAAGCGACGGGGAGCTAACGTCCCACGCTTCCTCGTTCACGATAAAGGCCGACTCGTCCATCCATAGGATGTCTACACCAGCACCACGGAGTTTCTGAGGGTTATCCGCCGTCTTGAACAGCAGGAAGGACCCGTTGGCGAACTCGATCCACTGGTGGCCTCGGTTCTCCTTGTAATCCACGCCCTCCTGCATCCCTGCACTAGCCAAAACCTCACGTATGGCGAGTTTAGCGGGTAGACCCATCGTGTAGTCCTGTGCTAGAACCCAGATAACAAGGGGCCTACGAGCCTTCGTCCCATGTAGATCCTGGTGGAATACCTCCGGGTGAAGGGCGTAAAACACCGTTTCCCACGCTGCTGAGAGGGTTTTCCCTCCTCGCCTGCCTGCAACCAGGTGGCGGAAGCGCGTTAGTCGGTTATTCTCTGGATTCGTGTTCGTGTGGAACAAGAACTGCCAGTAATGCGGGTGGTAGCCGTTTTGGGCAAACCACAAAAACTTCTGGGGATATCGGGCCAGAAGGTCTACAACATCCCCATCAGTGAGGGTAACGCCGTTTTTCCTGTGGAAATCGGGCATCTGCCCTCCTTTTTGTTTAGCCGATGCCGCTACAAAGCACGATGCAACGACAGCGCATACCCGACAAGTTCGTCGCATCTGCAATTGCCGTTAGGCCGGTGGCGGACGCCGCCGTACCATATGCGAGCAGCTTCTTGGTAACCGAGTCCCATGCAACCACCGGCGAGTTAACACCAGCGGCAGCATTCGGCTGAGGAATAACCGCTAGCAGTTCCCCTTTTGCACTAGGGATCTGAGCGGTATCAAAGGCTTCCCCTGCGGCCGTCCAGTTCGCACCTGCGGATAGCTGGACATCAACAATTAGAAGCCTCAGACCACCAATTTCCTGGTGGCTGATCGTGTTAACCGCGCCGAGAGCCATTACTTCGTGATAACTAGTAGGCGAACCCTGTCCGCAGCAGCCGAGAGATCCGAACCGTTTGCAATCTCAACATCGGTTGCAGCCGCAAGGAACATCAGCTTACCAGTCGAAGGTAGCCAAACTGGTCGCCTAAGAGCGGTTCCGCTACCGACATGAAACACGCCGAGAACGGTACCCGTCTGGTTAACCTGAGCGGCACCAAAGGTCTCTCCACCGGTCGTATAGTTCGCACCAGACGAACCGTTGACATCAGCGATTGTGACACGCACATCGCCGAAGACGGACCTTTTAACCGCTGTAACTGTACCTAGAGCCATTATTCGTTCCTTCCCTTAAGTGAGGCACCTCGGGTGGAGGTTGGTCTAGCTTTCCTCTTTGACTTTATATCGCTTGAGAAACTTCTCTAGCGAGGAGCGATTCTCATTGATCGCTTTGGCGTTGCATTCGTGAGGCGAGGAAGGGTTGTAGTATCTCCCACACTCACTACACCACTTGATATCATCTGGTTTTTGGAGATGAGAGGACATTCCTATCCTTGCTTCGACGACTTTTCTGCCGATCCCTTTACAAACTTTGACGTTCAGAAAGGAAAAAGTGGGCCCTTTGATCGACCCACACCCGGTCATTAGTACAGAGCTACCAGAGCGGTAGCTGAAGTACCAGTAGACTTAATGTGGGTTGCTCGCACATAGATTGTGGAACCCACCGGGGGTGCTGTAAATAGGGTCGTCTGACCCCCCGCCGTGATAACCGTCACGTTACCCGCCCCACCGACATAGATGCCGGAGATTAGCAGCGGATTCAGCGCCGTGCCGATCACAGGGTTGGTATCATGCGGAGTAACGGCTACAGCGTTCTGGAAACTAGCTGGAAGCATAATACTCCTTACTTTCTACTGTGGTGATAGATGTGTTTATCGGGGAACCAGTCAGAGGAACCGGGTGCCGGTGGGATTACCGTCGGCGAACCCATCGCTCTGGTGTGGATCAGACCCCCAGGAAACACAACAACCTTCATTGTGGGAGTCCCTATGCCTCTGGTGTGTACCAATCCCGTAGGATGGAGCGTTATATGGAGCGTAGGGGCTCCAATGCCCCTGGTGTGGACCAGTCCTGCCGGACTGACTACATTGCCCGTAGAGACGGTTACAGCCCCCATAGCGCGTGTATGAGTGAGACCCACCGGAAAGACGGTCACCTTGAGGGTGATTGTGCCTATTCCACGCGTATGAACCAGGCTTGCTGGCCTCACCTGCGGTGAAACCTTAGGGGCCCCAATACCACGTGTGTGGACCAAACCTGCGGGAAATACCTTCACATGGACGGTTATCGCCCCTTGTCCCCTCGTATGTACGATGGAAGCGGGGGATACAGTGGTGCCGCCTGCTACGGTAATGAACCTGATTAGCAGGCTCATCGCTTACTCCTCAGTGAATTCGATGTCCACCGACAGGGTAACCGCTGTGGCAGGAGCCGTCGCCCACTGTAGAGACACGCCCTGGGTAACACCACGAAGTACAATACCTCGGGTCTCCGGCATGTCTCCGAAGTCAAAAACGAAGTCTCTTGGGAGTCCGGCTGCGGCTGCTGTGGTCGCCTGACCAAGGATACGAGCGGCTGCAAGGTCACCAACTTTGGTACCAGCCGTCGGGGCAGCGGTGTAATACTTGCCGGTAGCTGTTGCAGCGGCGAATGCGGAGTCCACAGGTACCATAGTGAGGGCGGTAGATGTACCGCCGGTAGCGGCTGTAGAGTGCTTTACCACACGGAGATCAAGGTACTGAACGGCAGTAAGAGTCATACCTGAGACAGCAATACGCTTGATGGTGATAGTCTTGGTACCGGACCCTTCAATCAGAAAGTGAGGTACATCTGCGGTAACGGCGGCTACATAAGGGTCGATGGTGGCAGCACGGTAGGTCTGCTTCTCCCCGTTGTATGAACCGTCCACATTGTACATGGTGACCCGCATAGCCTTTGAAGTGGGGTCGATAGTTGCGAGGTCAGACGATGCGCCTGATTTTAGTTCAATGCTCATGTCTCACCTCCTAGTTCCATACCCATGCAATTTTGAACAGCCCGTGAAGGCGAGAGCCGGGTGAAGTTGAAATGCCGTATATGGTGAATCCGGTGCCAGCAGCGATGGTTCCTGCCATAATCCGAATTTCCTCGATTTTTACTTCGTCTAGAGACCTATCTGCGGTCGCTTCATGACGAACCCAGGCTTCCACAAGGGAGCCGGAAACAATGCCTGCTTGGCCTGTTACAGCTACAGATGCCTCATCTGAGCCTGGATGGGCTCCAAAGTTGAGGTCTGCCGTCCCTTGGGCTCCCATTAGATACGCGCAATCTTGTCTGCGCCGTTATCCCATCCGATGGTGACATCGCCACCTAGGGTGACAGGCATACCTGTAACAGAGTCCCACCAGAATAGGGGGAGGGAGTCCGCATCGACTGTAACGAACCTATAGACGATGATAGCCTCACATTGGTCCCCTGCGGTGCCCACCAGAACTGCGTCCGATGCGTCCACCACTCCATCGACAGCGGCGTCAATGAGGGTGAGGTTCACCACTTCTTCCCGGGAAGCGGCAGCCACGTCGTCCATAAAGTCGTGGGTGGCAAGGTTGACCGTGTAATCGGCTGTATCGACTAGTGCTGCCCGGATTGTGGAGCCACCAGCCGCCTTCCAAAGGACGTTACCAAGGGCAAAGTTCTTGATCCCATGCTGATATGGGCCGTTAGCCATTTTGCCCTCCCAACCCTATATTTGTGATCTCTGAGAGGAATTGTTCTCTCTCTGCGTCTGAAACCGGCTTTACTTTGCCCTTTGTGATCTCAACGTAGCCTTTAGCCTCAAACTCACGGGCTTTGTCCTCGCTGATGTAGTAAAGGGTGTAAGCCTTCATGGAGTAACGTGTCTTGGTTGCATAGTCCGCCCATCCAGCAATGTCGCGCAAAGCTCGAACCTGGATCTGGGGCTTAAACACGTGATTGATGGGTGCGAAGGTGACAGGGGTGACCTCCTTTGCCTTCTGCTTGCGGATCTTACGCACTTTTGTCCTTTCGGTCCATTTCCCATGCGTACAGCGGGGAGCGGATTCGCTTCATTTCTTCGTCAATATCCCGTTGTAACGCTTGTTTCGGCCGTTTCGCTTGGGTAACTCGGGGTGAACCCCACTTTACCTCACGCTTGCGGTACGTTCTAGACACGTTTTCTCCTAAAATATGGGTCAAAGCCCTCCCAATGACCTGTTTCCCCGGGGATAGCCCCGTCAAACCAGTCTTGAG
>Ga0193738_1000951_pt1 | contig 12486 bp, 17 predicted proteins | sample L2a1metaG_FD_144927 | JGI IMG/M metagenome (GOLD analysis project Ga0193738, IMG submission 144927) | Soil microbial communities from a riparian zone of the East river system, Colorado, United States - L2a1 | ecosystem: Environmental > Terrestrial > Soil > Riparian zone | place: USA: East River...
AATGGCCCCCGGCACCGTGAACAAGTACATCGCTGGCCTAGGTCAGGCATACAAGCTGCTGAAGCTACACCGCCTGCTCCCCCGCAGCTTTACCTCCCCCATAGTGCGAGGCATGCTGCTACCTCTATACAATGCACGGACCCTCCAGGTCAGCCTTGAGGATGTCCATCGGCTGGTAGCCGCTGCCCGTGGTTCTCAGAACAGAAGGCTCGCTGCGTTGATCGCGGTGGCGTGTACTACCGGCCTTCGCAGGGGGAACATCGTGGGGCTGCGCTGGAAGGATGTTGACCTCGAACGAAGGACCATAGACGTCGCCAGAACCAAGAATGGGACACCGATGAGATCGGTCATGCCACTCTGGGTTAGCGCAGAGCTGACCGTCATCGCCCCCGCCACCCCTGATCCTGAGGCACCTGTGTTTGGTACGAGTGACTTCAAGCGGGCTTGGGCCTCGACTGTCAAACGCGCTGGCTTGCCTGAGACGTGGACATTCCATTCATGTCGCCACATCGCGGCATCGATCCTCGCCCAAAGCGGTGCAAGTCTACCGACCATCATGTCAGTGCTAAATCACAAGACTGCATCGATGGGCCTGCGCTACACCCACTTGAACACGAGATCCATCGACGAGGCAATGACCAAGGCGTGGTCATAAGAACCTAACTCCAACTCCTTCAAAGGGCGGCTAACCACCGCCCTTTTTCTTTGGCCTTTTGAACGTCGAATTTAGGAGTTTGGAGGAGCCAAAAGGAGCCCGGGAGGAGATTTCGACGTGCGGGCTGACCTGGCCTACGTCGTTTATTTCGCGCCCCTCATTAATTTTCTGGCAGCGAAACAAATCGCAATACAAGTAGTAGATAAGTTTACGAAGGAATCGTTATGAATTATAATTATATAACGTTGTGATTAATGTGCTGCTTGCCTTAACTAGGAAGGATTCTGCTATGGACCTCAAGGAATTTGCTGAGACCAGTCCCACGGCGAAGAACTTGGTGGAAATTATTCTCAAAGAGAACAACGAGGCGAAGCGGCAAGACCAAATAGCAAAGTTGAACCGCGAGGAGCTAGAGAGGCTGGCGCGCCTTGAGCAGATCCAGTTCCACACCAAGAGGTGTAAAGACTTTCTCGAGGAGTACGACAAGCACCGTCAGTTGGCGCAGGACGCATTGGAGGCGGCATACAGGGCGAGCGGCAGGTTACCGGCCGACTCTGGTGCGAACCCCTTCTCGCCGCACCTCCTGAACGTCCACATGCCACCGGTGGTGCTCCCCCCGTTCGAGCCGCTATACCCAAACTTTACCACGATGCAGTGCTTCATCGCAGCCGAGATGGCACGAGGTGTGGGAGGCGGGAGATGAACGGCACAGAGTTGTCCTCCGCCGACTGTAAGTTCATTACTGAGCTAATGGACAAATTGAGCACCGGCGAGCTCATGTTGAGTGATGTTAATAAAGAACTGGATGGGAAGTCTCTCCTCGTCAAGGAGGCGGTTCTGACCTTCATCAACAAAATGATCGGTGAGGATATATGAGCACTATTCCACAAGAGCTCTTGAGCCAGGGGGACCTTCAAAGGCTTGACCTCTACGTCGAGGAACTCGGGTCTGGCCGGCTGAAGGTTCGAGATCTGAACCAAGCACTTCAACACGAGTCACCCGACCTACAGGCGGTGATTAGCCACTTCTTCAGAAACATGAACTACGCCGAGGACGGTGGGCGTTCTATGCCATTCGATGTACCGGTAACACAGGAGCAAGTCGAGCGTGCCTATGGTCTTGAGGACGGGTCTAGCCGTCAGGTTTATCAGGATGCTTTAGACAACGTGATCACGTCGGGGCTCATGGCACGTATGGGCGTTGACGAGTTACCACCCCCGTCAGAGCCGTCGATGCGCGAGGTACTTGATGCGGCCATTGACCTCCATTCTCAGGAGGACAAGTCGTGAGCCCTGGCGAGCGAGACCGCTGGCGGCAGTACATCCGAGAGGGATGCACTGTCGATCCGCTTACCGAGTGCTGGAACTGGAATGGGTATGCAAAGAGCGGCTATGGCTATTGCCATCAAAGAGACCACAGCAGCGAACTAGCGCACCAGGTTAGCTACCGTGCTTTCAAGTGCGAAATCCTGAAAGGCATGGTCGTCCGCCATACGTGCGACAACGGGCTCTGCTGCAATCCGTCCCATCTTCGAATGGACAAGAACTCATAAGGCTTGGAAGTTTATTCACCTGGGGAATCAATCATGACTAGCGCGCTTTTACCTGACATAGATCCATCACTTCCTTTGGAAACGCAGCGCCGACGACTGGAAGAGAGGCGTAAGCAGATCGCAGCCCAGGTCGCGGCAGCCAGGGGTTATACCCAGCCTAAAGGCGAGATGGTCGGGCGTCATTACGTCGCCCCCCACTGGGCTGAGCACCTCGCCCCCGCTCTTCAACAAGGTCTTGCCGCATACCAGTCAGGTCAACTTGAAAAGCAGCAGACGGGTTACGAGCAGCGCGAGCAACAGGCGGTGGCGGACTACCTCAAGAAGATGGGAACACCGGCGACAGAGACGGTGGGCCCGTCGCTCGAGGACGCGGCAGTAGTTGTCCCCCGCAAGCGCACTCGCGAAGAAAACCTTGCTTTGTATCAAGAGGGAATGAAGATCCCGTCTCTTCGAGACTCTATTGGCAAGGCGTTCGAGGACCAGCTTATCAAAGAGCCCGAGAGGGAAGCGCACAGGGCTGCGTTCGGTCATCGCGACCAGTTGGAGCTGGTTGATGGCCCTGATGACCAGCTGTTTGTCGTCAACAAACAGGAAGGTAGTGCCCGAGTAGTTCCCGGTGTGAAGCGCAAGGGTAATAGCTACCAACTGGTCACCAACGATGCGGGCGTTGTCACAGCAGTGAACAAGAAGGACCCGACCGACAGAATCCAGATCGGGGGCGTCGGAAGGACCACGGCACAGCCGGTGCCGCCGAGCTACCAGCTTGTCACTGGGCCCACAGGCGAGGTGACGGCGGTCAACCCGAAGGACCCGACGAAGACGGTCCCCGTCGGCAACATCGGCAAGCCCACACCGCTCTCTGAAAAGACCGAAGCAGCTAATGCTAAGGAGATTTTGGGGGCAACCAATGCGATCGACTTGCTTAAAGAGGGTCGAACCTATCTTGATACAGCAACCGGCTCTGGCGCTGGTTCTTTGATCGATAAAGCGTATCGGTTCGCTGGGCAGACCAACAAGGGCATGGAATCTGGTAGGGCCCTGAAGCAGATTTCTGGTCAGCTCACTTCGCAAGTGCCTAGGTTCGAGGGGCCCCAGTCCAACATCGACGTTCAGTACTACAAAGAACAGGCTGGAGACATCGGCAATGAGGAACTGACCACGAGAGAGCGCTTGGCAGCCCTCCACGAAGTAGAGCGGATGCACAAAACCCGAATCGGCAGAGGCGGCAAGAACCTGCGCTCGGCGGTCGAGGCTGCCGTGGAAACTCATACCGCCCCCGTTCGCGTGAACTCGAAGGCCGAGCGGGACAGGCTCGCACCTGGAACGCGGTACATCGACCCACAAGGCAACATTTCGACGAGGTAAACACTATGGCCAAAAACGCATGGGGTGACGAGATCGTTGAGGAAAAGCGGAACGCTTTCGGGGATCTGATTTCCGGCCAGGTATCTACCCCGCCTAACGTCAACGCTTACCGCATCGGGAACACCAACGAGCCTCCTGGCTACGTCGAGCAGTTCGCTGGCGGTGCTAAGCACGCATTGGATCGCGCAGCACTCGGACTGAAGGGGGTCTTTACCGACCTGTCAGACGAAGACAAGGCGCTGCTCGAACAGGGCAAGGGCTTTGTCCAAGGTACTGGACCCGCATCCACCGTCGGGCAGATAGCCGGGGACGTCGGCATGTCCCTGGGCCCCGTAGGTCTCGCAAATCGAGCCGCGATGCTGCCTAGAGCCGCCGCGGCCCTCGGCAGGTTTGCCCCCGCAGCCGCGGTAGGAGCCGACGTCGCCGCGAACGCCGGCTACTCAGCCCTGACGAGCCCTGAGGACCGTGGGGCTGCCGCTCTGTATGGCGGTGCAGGTGCAGCGGGCGGCCGTGCGCTAGCTCATACCTTTGGCGGAGCCGTGAGGCCCACCGCCGAGGCGCAGAGGCTCCTCGACCAGGGCGTAAGGCTCACTCCAGGTCAAGCCGGTGGCAAGACAGGTATGGGCGCTCTGGCGGACGTCTACGAGCGAGGCCTCGAGGCAATTCCCGGCGTTGGAAGGATCGTCGGCGGGGCTCGCCAAAGAGGCCTTGAGGACTGGAACCGGGTGATGCTGCAGGAGGCGAGGCCCGGGGTCGTCGCAGAGTCAATGACAGTCTCCCCCACCACCAAGATCGGCCGTGAAGGCATTACGCAAGCCAAGGGTGAATTGAGCGACCAGTACAAGAGAGTCTTTCCTGAAGGTGTCAACCTCCAGTTCGACAAGCAGACTAGTGAGGTGTACGACGCCGTGGTGGGGCGGCTGTCGAACAAGGTGGCGCCTAGCGGTCGGGCGAAGTTCGACGAAATCTCGCAGTGGATCGGGATGCAGGCCAGAGAGGGCATCGATGCAGCCCAGTGGAAAGAGGTCGTTGAGAGGGAGTTGGATGCTGCCAAGAAGACTGCTTTGAGAGATGGTCAACGCAGCCTGTACAACGCCTTGAACGACCTGGACGGCCAGCTGCAAGGCGCGCTGCCGCACTTCCAGGGCATACCCCCTCATGCAGCGGGCACTGCTGCGGACCTCGACAGGCGCTACTTCAACCTCAAGACGCTGGAGGACGCCTCTAACAAAGCTGGCCCCATCAGGAGGGGCGGCGTGCTGTATCCGAGCGACCTCGCCATCACGGCGGCCAAGAAGGTGAACCAGCCGATGCTCGAGAAGGCGCTAGCGGCCCAGGCACAGTTCGGCGCCACGCCCACCGCGTTCGACAAGGTCGGAAACATGGCTCGGGCCGCAGCCGTAGGCGCGCTGGGGCACACCGTCGCCGGAGGCGCCGCCGTCCCCGCCGTAGTGGTTTCGCTCCTAGGCACCACCGAGATCGGTCGGCGCTTCCTGCTCGGGCAGATACCTTGGCAGGAGTACGCGAGGGCGCACCCGGACGTGGCGGCGAAGGTCGGCCGTGCCCTTGGGCAGCAAGGGGGGCAGCAGCAATGAACGACGCCGAACTAAAGAGGTGGCAGACCTATATCCAAAGACGATCTAGTAAAGGAGCACAGGTATGAATCTGATCCAACAAATCATCGCCCCCTTCAAAGAGGGGCAGCCCGAGGCAGAGACCGTCACCACCGTCACCACCAACGTCATGCTCCCCGCCGTCGGGGACCCCGACCCGGAAAGCTACGTCTTCAATGCGACTGGTCTTGGTCTTCCTGCTTCGAGTGATGCCTCGTTAGGTAGCGACGAGGGGGAGCATGTGTGACCATCCTTTTATCCGTCCGCCCGCCCGCTGGCCGCGTGCCCACCGTCGAGGAGGCGAGACTCGTATCCGTTCTAGTGAGGCTCCAGTGGCTAATGCCGTTAGTCGCCGGGTATACCTCGTGGTCCTACGTCGACCAGGTGTTCAGGGAAGAGCTGCGCAATTATTTAGAAGGTCCTTGAAGGTGACCTTTTGGGCCAGGGCGGACTTTCTAGTTCCTTCGTCCCCCTGGCTCTTTTCTTTCACTATCGGCAAGGCGCAACGAGAAGCAATACTGGCGTAATGCGGAGGCACTGGCGCGATAAGCTTCGGATGACTTCACCCACCTGGGTATAGGAGGTTAGCATGAGTAGCGAGGTATTGCTGCACAGAGCCCAAGTCGCTCGGGCTCTTGGCGTCTACCACTACAAGGTGATGGGGGAGATGCTCCTGTACGGCAAGAGGCCGTCGGTCGTCGACGGGCGCTACTACTTCACGCGCGATGACGTCGCTGAGGTCTTCGAACGCAGGAGGCTCGACGAGCTCGAGAAAGCGTGTAGAGTGATCCGTGCCTACCAAGTCTGAGACACAGGCTCAGTCGGCCCCCTCGGCCGAGTAGCAGCCCCCTTTAGAAGACAGGCGCAACGTCTGTCAGGCCCACACCGCCGGGCTCAAAGTACAAGTAGACCGAATACCTGGAGTTGGTCGCCAGGGCCCCACGTAATTTTTGAAGCTTGCCCTAGTTCTCCTCTCAATAGGGCAGACATGGGACCTCTAAAGGGTTCCTCAAAGTAGTCGTTGAAGTAATCGTACTAAGTAGTCGCATTAAGTAGCCGTTGAAGTAGTCGCACTAAGCGGACCCAGTCAACCCGTAGATTTGGGCGGGAGGAGGAAACCTCTCGCCCCCTTTTTCAGGCTGACTCCCAACAAAACACTATTTCTACGGGATCACTATGACTGCAAATCCTCAGTCAACGGTAATTTCTACCGTTAACACGTTTCGTTCCTCCTACATGCGGGAGCATGGCCTAACCGAACAAGACGTGATTGATAACAGCATCACGTTTCATTCTGGTGGTGCCAGCCAGTTCAACGAACCAAAGCCTGTTGGTACTCCACTCCCGCCAAGACTTGTCAGCTTGTTGACTGACGGGCGCGAGTACGCAATCTTCCCCTACTTCAACCAGCGCAGAGAGCCGATCATGTGTACGCCTACGCTTGCAGGAGTAAAAATACAGGCGGTACATTTGCGAGTAAATACGGCGAGTGGAGACAGCCACAGGAAGGCCCCCCAGCTGCCAGGTGTAGAGCCGCTACTGTATCTGCCTAACTGGCCGGGCGATATTTCTGAGTTTTGGTCCAACCCAGAAAAGACCTTCAATCTCACAGAAGGGCAGGCAAAGTCCATTTTCCTAACGAAGGTCTTAGGGGAATATGCCGCTGCTGCCGCTGGCGTATGGTGTATCTGGAATAAGTCGAAGTCCAGGTTCTACCACCCATTGGACGAGATGGTAATTCGAGGTCGCAAGCTCAGGGTCTTCTTCGACCAGGATCCACAAAGCACGTTTGAAAACCCGTACAAGAAAGACGTCTCGAACGCGGCGAACTGCGTTGCGGCCGCATGGCTCCGTAAGGGCGGAAAGAGCGTCGAGTTCATCTACATCCGAAGGACTAGCCTGGGGGAGAAATGTGCCGGTCGGAAGCTTGGCGTGGACGACTACTTCCTCAAAGGCGGTTCGCTACAAGAACTCCTAACAACGGCGGTGCTCGCCGAGGAGAGCTCGGCCATCATCGAGCTGCTGAAGGGCTATGCCATCACGACAAATGGAAAGGTCTACGACTCCATCAATCGCCAAGAAATGGACATGACAGGCCTGAGAAACCTATACGCCAACAGGCTTTCGCTCGACGACGGAAACCCTGCCGACGCCTGGAGAGGGCACGAGGGCCGCATTCTGCTCAAAGAAAATGGATTCCTCAACGACCCAGGTAAACCGCTCGGACTAAGCCAAGACGGCTACATGAATTTGTGGGAGCCATTCGCGGTCTCGCCGGCAGAAACTCCAAACCCAGAGCACATCAAGGAATTCAAAACCTTCATCTACGGCTTGGTGGCCGGGACAAAGGACATCGACGTCGCCCATCCGTTTGCAGACTGGCTCATTGGCTGGCTCGCGCATCTAGTCCAGTGTCCTCGCGAGATAGCGATCCACATCGTCTTCATGCTCAGCTCAGATCGGTTTCAGGGGTGCGGCAAGACCCTGCTCGCAGAGATCATCGTGAAGATCATTGGCGAAATGCACGGCTTCGTTCTCGAGGGAAACGAGTTCGTGGACCCGGGGAACAAGTTCAAATTCGAGCAAGAGAACAAAGAGTTCCTATGCCTCGACGAACTAGAACTGCGCTCGCCAGGAACCACGAGCTTTCTCAAGTTTCTTGCTACCAGCAAAAACACGTCGGTCAACCAAAAGCACGAAAAGAAGAGACACGTAAGCAACGCCATCCGAGTCTACATACCCTCCAACTCCACCGCCCCTGTGCCGCTCCACGACGGGGGCCGCAGAGAGTTCGTCGCGCGGTTCGCCCCACCCGACGGCCGGTGGGCCGAGTGGCAGAAGTGGGTGAAGGACTACGCCTCCAGGGTCCTCGGCGACGAGTCCCTCCCGGCGCTGGCCTCCATCCACGGGTGGCTCAGGCAGCAGGACTACGAGGCCCTCGGGTACGACCCGCACGGTCCGGCCCTCGACACGCCCGCCAAGGAGGCGATGGTCGCCGCCTCGCGGTCCAAGCGAAGCACCACGGCAGTGAGCATCGTAGAGAGGCTGCCCCCGCTCTTCGCGTGGTGCCCTGCGCTTGGGGTGGAGCTGACGAAGGGCAACGACCAGTACCACGAGCAGGACGTGCTGAGATACGCGCAGATAAGCGGCGCGAAGAACGTCTCGCTGAGCGCAGAGTTTGTCATCAATCTGTGCTCGGTGGTAGGCGTGAGCATCAACGTGACCGGTAGCTGGGGGCCGAAGGTCACGCGCAGGACCTACAACATCAAGGTCGCCCACCAGTCAGAGCTTTTCCAGACAGAGATGGTGGGGGAGGGGGCGAACAGGCGTCGCGTTCCGAGCGTCCCCAATGCCGAGATTCTTGAGGCCCTGATGGCAACTGCCCGCGCGCTGTACTCGGAGCAGCTGCTGACCCCGGACCCGGATACGGGGTCAGACGGAGATGCGGATTGAGCGCTTCGGTGCTAGCTTTGATTGCCAAACTAACGAAATTAACGAAATTAACGATTCAATCGTCTATTTCCGATTAACGAAGGGGGCGCGGTATGAGGTATGTGCTACGTGGAAATGCGGCTATGAAATGCAGCGATTTAGCGCTTAAGGGGCCTGAATGGAGGGGAGAAATAGTGACCCATAGTGCTATGTACTTGCCCTTTGCTATTTCCTTATCAATTAACGAATTAACGAAATTAACGAATAACGCAAGTATTTATTTAAAACGACAGGGTACGGTGCGCGCGCCCCCGGTGCCGTCGTATTTCAGCCACATAGCCGAGGCCCGTTATCGTTTTTCGTTAATTTGGCGCAAAAGCGCTCATGGATAGGCAAAAGCAAAGATAAGCAAAAAGAATGGGCAAAACACTAATCCACGGAGGCATGTACGTCGCGCATCGGCCCTCGTTCGTTGGACTTTGCGCGATGTGCCCTGTGCTTCGCGTTCTGGGCGTCAGAAATCGCCCCCCACTTTGCTTCTGCTGTCTCGACAGTTCACGACCCACTCTTTAGGAGCTACGTATGGAATCTCGATCTTTGGCTAGCGTGATGAGTCGCGAGCAGATCACGGAGTGCGCCGTCAAGGCCTTTCCTGACGACTTGGAGGGGCAGGCCCGCGTCGTCAAGCAGTACACGGAGCACGTGTTGATCCAGGGCGTGTGCGCTGGGTATACCTACCAGGAGGTGGCCCAGGCGAACAACGTGGACCTGGAGCAAGTCGTAGACGCGGTCCGGTCCTCCTCGTACTTTACGAGAGTGACCCCCGCTATGCGGAGGCACATTGCGCTTGCCCGGCTGGACGCTATCAGCAAGTCGCTCATACCTAAAGCCTCGGATGGCGACTACCAGGCTATTAATGCTTACCTGAAGTGCCAGGAGCGCGAGGCGCAGCTTTGCGGCATGGACGCTGCGAGAGAGGTTCCCTCCGTGGTCACTATCAATATTCCCTGGCTTAGCAAGGAGCGGCTTAGCTATAGGTATAGGGATGGGGCAAATGCGAATGCGGATGCGGATGCGGACAACGTCACCGACATCACCCCCATTCTGGACATAAAGAAAGCCATCAACTCGGCTGACACTAACGAGGATGATCCTGAGGCCTGGAAGGAGAGACAGCCCTAAGCGCTTTGGCCTTAGGGTATGCACGACGCCCTAGGTGCGCCGTCAGTTCGCCCCCGCTTCAGGCCTTACCTGCTGAGGTATCAAAAAAGTCTCACTTGGCCGACATATATGGCCTCGGTTGAGCACGACTGAGCCTCAGCCTTGGAACCGACATATCCTCATAGTTGCGCTGCCCGTAGGCCAAAGCGGTGGAATGTTTCTGCCAGCTGCGTCACGTTATGGCTCCCCTTCCGAGCGCCCTTTAACTGTCCATTGCTGCACGTCCCGCGGCCACCATGACCAATGAAACGAATCGTCCTAGCCCTTTTATCTACCGTTGCGATCGTGGCATATGCCAAGCCGGTGCAGGTCTCTCGCTCATTCGATGTGGACCAGATTTCGCCGACTACCTTTCAAATCGATTGCCGCATCAAGTGGTCTGGAGTGGACCCAAGCCATACCTATTCCGTCGCAATGGAGCTGTCGGCCACTGACATGCCCTCCAGCTATCCCTATTTCACGGACAACAGCAGTCCTCTCAGCCCGTCGAACCCCAAGGTTTCTTGGAAGACTTCGACGGGCTTCACCTTCACGGCCGAACTGAAGCCGGACGGCACACTGTCAGTGCGTCACTTTGGGGTTCAAAGCAGCCCAACGTTGACTTCATATACCTGGCACACCCGTCACTGCCAGGGCGGCGGGATGGACTACACGACAGGTGAGCGGTTCCCGCAATTCCAGATAACGGATCAGGCGCAGCCCTAATTTGGCTCGTTGCCTACTAGGCTCAACTGGCCCGGTGAACTGTGCCTCTTGGTCGGCAGTACTCACGCAGCTCTAGGTCCGATGTCCCTAACACTTCGCGCTACGTACAAGCAAGCAAAGGTGCAGCGCATCGTTGATGCGTTGATCTAGATCCAACTCACTCATTCGCTCTAGTGCTTTGGGCAAGGGCCGTGCCCCCTAAAGCGGTGGGGGGCGCCCTAAAAACTGGCCCGAGCTGCGGTTCGCACGACCTCAAAATTCACCATGGGTAAAAATTCAAGGTAGGTGCATAGGGCGTCGCACGAAGGACGTTGTGCTTCGCACGAAGTACGTAGAGCATCGAGCTAGGGCTATGAGCATCGTACGAGGCACGCTACGCCCATTGAGATATGAGCTTCGAGCATACGAAGCGGGGCATTTGGGCTACGTACTCGTTGTCTACGCTCCCCTGTCATCACCGCCCCCGCTCGTGCTCACAGCAGATTTAGAGCGTCGGCGTCGAGCCTGGTGGCGCGCCGTCTACTGGAAAGTGGCGCCCGAAGTCCGCGATGATCTGTAGTGTCCCCCACTGCTCGCTCAGCTCAGTAACGAGCCCACGCCGCGCCCCGTAGTTTGATCCGTAATGCTTTTTCCAAAGCTTCTGTACGTCTTTGAAGTATGGATCGGCGGCTCCCACCCCGATCACCAACCCACTTGGTACCTCCTCGCTTGAGTGAATGATCGGGACTAACAGCCAGGTCGTGATGCCAACCCACTTGTTCAAGACGCCCAGCCATCGAAGCCTCTCGAGTGGACGACTGAAGTCTAGAAAGAACGCGCAGTCCTCCCATGGCACGTCGATCTTGGTCACTGGGAAGTCGTTTGGGTAATCTCTCAGTGCGTAGATCGTCAGCGCCATTTCTTGATTCCTTCTCGCGCAGCCAAACACGGTGGTCCGCTCCAAGCAGCCTAAACCATGCGAAGTATTTTGTGTCGCTGTCGGCGACCAGGCGAGCTCGGCGTTGAGAGGAGTGGGTCACTCCAGATCTGACCCAAGTCCTACCTGCTGCACTTCACAGGAATCGATGCAGAGTCAAATTTTCCATTCGGCTGAGCGTAGTAGCCTTTTGAAGCCAAACACGCCTGGAATGCCGAACAACTGGGCATTACCGCGCTAGTTGTGTAGGCACCATATTGGTTTGCAGACCCACTACTTGTCCGAGCAGACGTTTCTTGGATGCACTGGTATCGCACGTTAGCGAAGTCTTGAAACGAACCCGGACCGTCAAATTTCGGGGGCACGGCACATCCAGCGACTATGACGGTCATTGCAAGCAATACTGTCATTTGAACGGATCTCATCTCAAATCCTCAGGCTAGAGTCTTGGCGCGAGATGGTAGGGGGAGATTCCAAGTCACACAAGTATGACCGCGTGAGCTAGGTGTTGTCCTGGGCGTACAGAGGGTGTCGTGCGGCGGTATAAAGGAGGCAGCCTAGGTTGCGGTCGCCGAGTTGCGAACGCGACGCTCTCCCAGCTGAGCTACCCCCCCACAGGGATCCTCTACTGGTAAAGCACCTAGGTGCCTAAGTAACCAACTGAGGAATGCCAATGCACCTGATGACTATAGCCGATTACCTTGGCAGGGCCAAGATTTTGTATCACGGAACAGACGTCCACCTTCCGAAGAAGTGGGACTGGTGGTGCGAGCAGCTCGGACCTGACAGGAGGTTCGTCGACGTCACCGCAGAGGAGGTCGACGAGTGCATCTCCAAGCTCATGTCCTCCACGAAGCGCACATACCGCCGAGGCATAGGCGTGGTCGTCGGGTCGAAGCAAATGGCCCCCGGCACCGTGAACAAGTACATCGCTGGCCTAGGTCAGGCATACAAGCTGCTGAAGCTACACCGCCTGCTCCCCCGCAGCTTTACCTCCCCCATAGTGCGAGGCATGCTGCTACCTCTA
>Ga0193738_1000952_pt1 | contig 12448 bp, 16 predicted proteins | sample L2a1metaG_FD_144927 | JGI IMG/M metagenome (GOLD analysis project Ga0193738, IMG submission 144927) | Soil microbial communities from a riparian zone of the East river system, Colorado, United States - L2a1 | ecosystem: Environmental > Terrestrial > Soil > Riparian zone | place: USA: East River...
TCCAGGCGGCGTCCCAGTCCAGCTCGGACATCAGGCTGCCCATCAGCGTGACGCGGTCGGGCGGCTCAGTGTGGTCGGCGTTCGCAGGTACAGCGACGGCCGTGAACGACCCCACCACCCCGGCGACGAGAAGTGGAACAAGCAGACGGCGGGAAGGGCGTCTGGACATGTGTCGCTCCTCGGTCGCTGACGTCTCGTTCGTGACCCTAGTCACACTCCGAGGCCCGGCGGGAGTCCCTTCTCCTCTTGATCATGCTCATCGGGCGCGCGTGACCCGGCCTTCGTCCCAGACCGGTTCCGGCGCCTCGTACACCCGACCGTCGGCGCCGAAGACGACGTACCGGTCGAACCCGTGCGCAAACCAGCGGTCGTGCGTGACCGCAAGAACGGTCCCATCGTAGGCGGCTAGTCCCTCCTCCAGCGCCTCGGCCGAGATCAGGTCGAGGTTGTCGGTGGGCTCGTCCAGGAGCAGCAACGTGGCGCCGGACAGTTCCAGCAGCAGGATCTGGAACCTCGCCTGCTGTCCTCCCGACAGCGACTCGAACCGCTGCTCGGCGGCATAGGCCAGCTCGTAGCGGTCCAGCGCGCGGCTGGCCTGTTCGCGCGGCATGCCGTCGCGGCGGCCGTCGCCCCGGTGCAGGACCTCCAGCAGGCTCCGCCCGATCAGTTCCGGGTGCTCGTGGATCTGGGCGAACCAGCCCGGACGCACGCGGGCGCCCAGCCGGGCCGAGCCGGTGTACAGGACGGGCGGTACGGGCACGTCGTCGACCGGGCGGTGACCGGCGTCGGGATCGCTGCCGCCGCCGGCCAGAAGGCGCAGGAAGTGTGACTTGCCCGACCCGTTCGAACCGAGCACGGCAACCCGCTCGCCGTACCAGACCTCGAGGTCGAACGGGAGCATCAGCCCGGTGAGTCCCAGCCCCTCGCAGACGACGGCGCGCTTGCCCGTGCGGCCACCCTGTAGCCGCATGCGGACATCCTGCTCCCGCGGCTGCGCCTCCGGCGGGCCCGCGTCGACGAAGCGCTCCAACCGCTTCTCGGCGGCGTGGTAGCGACTGGCCATGTCGGAGTTGTACGCGGCCTTCTGCTTGTAATAGAGCACCAGCGCCTTGAGCTTCGCGTGATCCTCGTCCCAGCGCCGGCGCAGTTCCTCCAGTCGGGCGAACCGCTCGCGTCGCGCCTCGTGGTACGACGCGAATCCGCCGCCGTGGATCCAGGCGGCGTTGCCAGCCGCACCCAGCTCGACGGTGATGACGCGATCAGCCGTACTGGCCAGCAGTTCGCGGTCGTGGCTGACAAACAGGACGGTCTTGGGCGTCTCGACCAGGCGCTGCTCGAGCCAGCGCTTGGCCGGCACGTCGAGGAAGTTGTCCGGCTCGTCGAGCAGGAGCACGTCGTCGGGTCCGCGGAGCAGGGCCTCGAGGACCAGCCGCTTCTGCTCGCCGCCGGAGAGGCTGGTGAGCTGTCGCCAGCGGCAGCGGTCGTAGGGCACGCCGAGCGCCGAGGTGGTGCAGACGTCCCAGAGCACCTCGGCCTCGTAGCCGCCGGCGTCGGACCACTCGGCCAGAGCGTGGGCGTACGCCATCTGGGTGGGCTCGTCGTCGCGGTCCATCATCGCGAGCTCCGCGACGTCGAGACCCGCCGCAGCAGCCCGAACTCGTGGCGGCGCGACGGAGAGCAGCAGGTCGCGCACATCCGTCGCGTCACGAGCAATCCGATGGCCGCGCTCACCAGCTCGCTCGTCCGTCGCTTGCTGGTTCGCCGTTCCGATGAACTGGCGCATGACGCCCAGCCCGCCGGTCCGGGTGACCGCTCCGCCGTGCGGATCGAGGTCACCACCGATAATGCGCAGCAGCGTCGTCTTGCCCGACCCGTTGGCTCCCACCAGAGCCGCCTTCGCGCCGTCGCCGACCCTGAACGAGACGTCGTCGAGGAGCACGCGCCCGTCCGGGAGCGTGAACGAGACGGAGTTGAGGTCGACGTGGCCCACGAGTGTCCAGTGTCGCTCGTCGATGCAGCGCGAAGCGAACGCTTTCCCGGCGATCTTGAGACATGTCTGGCGGTCCAACCACCGCACATGCATCAAGATCGGGACGTTTCTGTCCACAGATCGCTGGCGACACCTGCCGCGAACGCGGGCCCCGCCACGACCCTGTCGGGATGCGCGCGTGGGCGCACGACACCGGCTGGGCGCTGGAGGACGTCCTGCGTCGGCAGGCGGGCGTCGTGCGCCCGCATGATGTGCTGCCCTGGCTCACCATTGCCGACATCCGAAGGGAGGTCGCAGACGGACGGTGGCAACGACCACGGCAGGGCGTCTACGTCACACACAACGCGGGGCTCACCGACGAGCAGGAACGTTGGGTCTGCGTTCTGGCCGGGCCGCCGGGATCCGCGCTCGCGGGCCTCACCGCCGCCGAGCTCGACGGACTCGAGGGCTTCGCGGTGCCCGAGGTGCACCTCTCGGTGCCGGTTGGCACGCGGCGGCCTCGTCGGGACGGTTTGGTGGTTCATTACTCCAGCCACCTCCAACCGGTCGACATCCATCCGGTCAAGGAGCCGCGTCGGACACGGATCGCACGAAGCCTGGTCGATGCGGCAAGCTGGGAAGCCGTCGAGCGTCGCAGTCGAGCCCTCATCCTGGCGGGCGTCCAGCAGCGTCGGGTCCGTCCGGACGATCTCCGCGACGCGCTCTCCAGGCGCGGCCCGTGCAAGCACCATGCACTCCTCACCGAGTCCATCGAGGATGCCGAGGGCGGCATCGCGTCGGTGCCGGAACGCGAGTTCGAGCAGATCAGGAGGCGGTTCGGACTACCGGCGCCGGACCGCCAGGCTGTCGTCCGGCGAGCCGGTGGACGCTATTACCTCGACGTCGACTGGGAAGCCTACGGCGCCGGGACGGAGGTGCACGGCATCCAGCATCTCCAGATACACAACTGGGACGCCGATCTCGACCGGCACAACGAACTCACCGCACGTGGGCGGCGCATCCTGCAGTTCTCGTCGTACTCGGTCCGGCACCGGCAAGAGCACGTGGGAGCGCTCGTCACCCGGGCGCTACGCCAGGGAGGCTGGCGATCTTGAGACATCTGCGGCGGTCGGGCCACCGAACTTGTCTCAAGATCGCGCTAGATCCTCCTTGTTCACGTATGCTCGGGCGCCGCTGGTGCGCGCGTCGTCGGGAAGGTCAGCCGCCTGGTAGGTCGACATCAAAATCACGGCCGTGTCCGGGGCGGCCGAGAGCACCCGGCGGGTCGCCTCGATGCCGGAGATTCCCGGCAGGTTGATGTCCATGAGCACGAGCGTCTGCTCAAGCGACGACGCAAGGTCGACCGCTTCCTCCCCCGTCCGGGCCTCGCCCGCGACCCGAAAACCAGGCGACGCCCCGACCACGAACCTGGCGGCCGCCAGGAACGGCTCCTGGTCGGCGACGACGAGAACCTCGACGAGCGACGTCTCCCGGTCGACCGTGGAACCGCGCTGGGGGCCTCGCATGAATCCAGCATGACGGGGCAAATCGTCACCGGCCACCTCGCGGCCACCCGGGGACCGGGCTGACCAACCTGTCCCGGGCCCTGAACGGTGCCGCGTTCGTGGGTGACATCGTCCTCACCCACCCTGCACTGGGACCACGTCCAGGGTCTGCCGTTCTTCCGGGCAGGGGACACCGATGCGGCCGACGTCGGGCTGCGGCTGCCGGCGCAGCACGGGGCGTCACCTCACCGGCCAGGCTCGGCCGCGACACTGCTCCGCCGGGCCATGTCCCCCCGCACTTCCCGATCACGCCGCATGGACTGAGGGGCAGGTGGCGATTCGAGGCGCGCGACGCGGGTTGGTTCGACGTCGGCGGCGCGAAGGTGGTGCTGGCCGACGTGCCGCACAAGGGGGGCCGGATCTTCGGGATCCGGGTCGAGGCTGGCGGGGCGTCGTTCGCGGACCTTCCCGACCACGACCCGTCTGCTGATCCAGCTCCCGGTGTCGCGCTTGCGCACGGCGTCGACGTCCTACTGCATGACGCCCAGTTCGACGACAGCGAGCGGTCGACCGCCCGGACGTACGGACGTTCCACGGTCACCGACGCGATCACCCTGGCCGCGGCTGCCGACGTCGGCCGGCTCGTCCTGATTCATCACGCGCCCGGCCGGAGCGACGACCAGGTCCATGAGCTGGCGCGACGTCACGCCGCGCACTCCCCGTACCCGTCGTGGTCGGCCGCGAAGGCTACGCGGTCGATCTGTAGTTCCCTGGGGCCTACTGGATGCCGTGCTTCTTGAGTATGGCCTCGATGTCGGCAAGGTCGTCATCGACGGCGGGTACTGCGGGCTTGGCGCCCTCGACCGCGGGTCGAGCAGCAGGCTTGGCATCGACGGCCCGCCCGCTCTTGGGCTGCCGGCCCTCCAGCCGCTGGCCGGCGATGAACAGCACGCCGGCGATCGCCAGTGCGATCACCCCGAGCCAGGCGAGTGGGCTGAGCACGATCCCGGCCAGGAACCCGACCACGCCGATGGCCGAGGCCCCGAGGAGGAGGAAGCCGATCGACGCGAGTTGCAGCGATCCGGCCCAGCCGGTGGATCGGGCCCGTCTGACGGCGAGTGCTACGAGGCCGGCCCCGCCGGCCGCGCCGGCGATCGAGCTCAAGTCCTGGAGCATGCTTCCAGGCTACGCGCCCGCGCCTGGGCACACCTCAGGGTCATCCCGGAACTCTCCCGGGTCCGTGCCGACGCGACGCTCCCCACCCTCCGGGTAGTCGGCCGCCGAGATCAGGCCGGCAAGATCGTCGACGATGTAGTCCGACAGCGCCTGCTGGTAGGACGGCCCGACCGTGGTGAACGGCAGGCCGCGGAAGGGGTACTGGTCCCCGCCCCGCGCGCTGAAGTCGTTCGTCGCGATCGCGCCGCCGGGGCCGGCCATGACTGCCCCGTCCTGCACCACGACGGTGCCGTCGTCTAGGACCACCGAGCGCACCCGGTCGCCAGGCGTCAGGACCGCGCCGGCGTTGTCGACCACCTGGGCGGTGCGGGTGGCGTCGTAGGTGAAGCTGAACCCGCCGATCTGTCCGAACCGGCCGTCGGCCAGCGGAATCCGCGGCACGAGGTTCTCGACGATCTCCTTGAACTGGGCGCGAGGTACGTCGGGAACGACCGAGACGAAGTTCGGGAACGGTGCGATCGAGAACGTGTCGAGCTCGGTGAACGGGCCGGCCGGGATCAACGTGTTGTTCCGGATTCCGCCGCCGTTCTGGATAGCGACGTCGGGCGGCACCACGCCGAACGCGACGGCGTTGTCGCCCGCATCCAACAGGGCGTCCGCTATCAGGTTGCCGAGGTTCGTCTCCTCGGTGCGCACGCCGGGGTCACGCCGGCCCTCCAGCGCGACCGCGGACTGTGCGATGACCGTCTGCGCCAGCTCGGCGATGAAGGTGTTGACCGGGTCGACGACACGGTTCTGGATCCGCTTGTCGGCCTCGACCGCATCGGGCGCGACACCGGACACCCGCACCGGCCCACTGGAGTCGTCGACGTCGAGCACGTTGCCGTTCTCGTCGAAGTTGACCACGAGCCGGCCGACGTACGTGTAGTCGCCCGCCGTCGTGACGATCGGCACGGTGACGCCCTCGGCGTCGGTCGCAGCGATCGGGTAGCTGAACGGCTGTCCGGTGGTCGGGTCGACCGCCCGGGCGTCGCCAGGCACCAGCAGGTCGTCCTCGTTGGCCAGCAGCTCGTCGCCGCGCCGGCGATGGCCACGTCCGACGCCACTCAGCATCGGCACCAGCGCGCGGTCCTCGTTCACGTTCTGCAGGTGGCTGATCAGGATGATCCTGGTGACGCCGAGTCCGGTGAGCTCGTCCACCTGATCCTGCACGAGTCCGGCCACGTCATCGAGCACCTTGACGTTGCGCGGGCTGGAGATTGCCGGGAGCAGTGGCGTGGTCGCACCGACGACGCCGATCCATTCGCCACCCTCGCGGACGATTGTGCTGGCGACGATCGTGCCGTCGTCGGCGAGCTCGGCCAGCCGCGGCTCGTCGCTGACGTCGAGGTTGGCCGACACGAACGGTGGCGTGCCGCGGCCGAAGCTCTCGATGAAGTCGGCGAGCACGTCGGGTCCGAAGTCGAACTCGTGGTTGCCGTTGGCGAACGCGTCGTAGCCGATCTCGCGAAGCGCGAGGGAGTCGTAGAAGGGGACGCCCTTGTCGAGACTCGCCTGGAACTCCGGGCCGGCGAGGAAGTTGTCGCCCGACGAGAGCAGGATCGCGCCGCGACGCCGTGCCTGGCCCTCGGGCGCCTGGCCCTGCGTCGCATCCGCACGGTGGTCGTCGACGAGAGTCGCGAACCGTGCGACGCCGCCGAAGGCGGGGTTGCCAGGGGCACCGGTGAGCCGCGACTCGCCGTCGTTGTTGTGCAGGATCGTCAGCTGAACGCGGGCTCGGCGCTGTCCCGAGCTGCAGCGTTACTGGCCGCGCCGAGCGGGACGACCGGGGCGGCGGCAGCGGCGGCACCGATGACAGCGCGACGCCGACTGCGTGTGGTGATGGGCGACATCAGGTCTCCTCGTGGCCAGCAGTGATACCGCCGGAGTCTAGGTCCGGCCGGGTGTCACGCAACCGTCCACCAAACGACGTGTACGCGCACTCACGGTGAGCGCGGCAGCATCCGCCGTTGACGGGCGACCGCCGCCCGGGCCGCGAGCTCGCCGTCGGGCGGGTAGCCGACGCCCTCGAGGGTCAGCCCGTGTGGCGCGACGACGCTCACCCCAGGGTCTCGGCGGTGCGTCTCGAGCACCTGCACGGGCCACCCGACCGGTCGGCGTCCGTCGCCCACGGCGAGCAAAGCACCGACGAGCGACCGCACCTGGTTGTGGCAGAACGCGTCGGCCTCGACCGTGGCCACGGCGAGCCCGTCCTCCGCTCGTTGCCAGCTCAACACGTGCAGCTCCCGCACCGTCGAGGCACCCTGCCGGGCCCGGCAGAACGCCGCGAAGTCGTGCTCGCCCAGCAGTCCCTCCGCGGCCACGTTCATGGCCGACAGGTCCAGCGGGCGGGGATGCCAGAGCACCGACGAGCGCATCAGCGGGTCCACCCCGTGTGCCGTGTCGGAGACCCGGTATGCGTAGCGGCGCCAGATCGCCGAGAAGCGCGCATCGAAGCCGTCCGCAGCGACCGCCACAGAGCGCACCCGGACGTCGGGAGGCAGAATGCCGGCCAGCCGGCGCACCAGCGCATCGCCGGGTGACCTGCTGGACCGCCCGGGGACCGCGAGCCAGGCGACCGACGGAACGTCGGCGTGGCAGACCTGGCCGCGAGCGTGCACGCCGGCATCGGTGCGGCCGGCAACGGTCAGCCTGGGCGGCGTGGTCCGAAGGACAGTGCCTAGGGCCTGCTCGAGCGTGCCCTGGACTGTGCGCACGCCCGCTTGGTCGGCCCAACCGGCGAAGTCCGTACCGTCGTAGCCGAGGTCGAGCCGTAGACGCAGCAGCCCGCCGCCACCGGGTCCGGTAGCAGCGGGCTGCATGTGCGGGTCGGGCGTCAGGCGTTCTTGGGCTTGGCGAAGCCGGCCGCCTCGGCGGCCTCGGCCGTGCGGAACCACACCTCGGCCACGGTCGCCTCGTAGGACGGCGAGTCCGTCGTGTGGTAGAGCTTCGAGTCCTCGTTGCCCTTGACCGTGAAGCCCTCCGGGGCGGATCCGTCCTCGAGCGGGGCAGCCGAGTCGGGCCCGTAGGGACCATCCGCGCCGGCCGTCGAGTCCTGCGAGTCCTCCGCCGGAAGGTCGGCGAAGGTCACGACGTCCTGCGCGTCGGCGCTAGTCGGCGTGGTCGCCGGAGCCTGCGGCGCCGCCGTCTTGGCCGCGCGCCGCGCTGCGCCCTCGGCCTCGGCCACGGCATGCTCGGCCAGGGGCTCGACCAACTCGATGACGGCCATCGGCGCATTGTCGCCCTTGCGCGGGCCGATCTTCACGATCCGCGTGTAGCCGCCGTTGCGGTTCTCGTACCGTGGGCCGATCTCGGTGAACAGGGTATGCACGACGCTCTTGTCACCGATCGTGCTGGCCACCTGCCGCCGCGCGTGCAGGTCGCCACGCTTGGCCTTAGTGATCAGCCGCTCGGCGACCGGACGCAGCCGGCGAGCCCTGGCCTCGGTCGTGGTGATGCGGCCGTGCTCGAACAGCGCCGTGGCCAGGTTGGCCAGGATGTGGCGCTGGTGCGCAGGCGAGCCGCCGAGGCGGGCACCCTTGGTAGGGGCGGGCATGATCTCTCCTCGTGTGAAGGCGGCTGCGGAGCGGCACCCGTCCCGCAGCCCCTAGGTCAGTACTGCTCGTCCTCGGCGTAGGACTGGTCCTCGTCGCCGTAGGTGTCCACGGCGGCCGCCGGGTCGAAGCCGGGCGCGCCGTCCTTGAGCGCGAGGCCCATGGTGGCGAGCTTGGCCTTGACCTCGTCGATCGACTTCTGCCCGAAGTTGCGGATGTCCAGCAGATCGGCCTCGCTGCGTGAGATGAGCTCGCCCACGGCGTGGATGCCCTCGCGCTTGAGGCAGTTGTACGACCGGACCGTGAGCTGCAGGTCTTCGATCGGCAGCGCGAGGTCGGCAGCCAGTTGCGCGTCGACCGGCGACGGTCCGATCTCGATGCCCTCGGCGTCGACGTTGAGCTCGCGGGCAAGACCGAACAGCTCGACCAGCGTGGTCCCGGCCGAGGCCACGGCGTCGCGCGGGCGCATCGACGGCTTGGTCTCGACGTCGACGACGAGCTTGTCGAAGTCGGTGCGGCCCTCGACCCGGGTGGCCTCGACCTTGTAGGTGACCTTGAGCACGGGCGAGTAGATCGAGTCGACCGGGACCCGGCCGATCTCGGCGTCGGCGCGCTTGTTCTGCACGGCGGAGACGTAGCCGCGGCCGCGCTCGACCGTCAGCTCCATCTCGAGCTTGCCCTTGCCGTTGAGCGTTGCGATGTGCAGGTCGGGGTTGTGAACCTCGACGCCGGCGGGGGGCGCGATGTCGGCCGCCGTGACCGCACCCGGGCCCTGCTTGCGCAGGTACATCGTCACCGGCTCGTCGTGCTCGGACGAGACCACGAGCTCCTTGAGGTTGAGGATGACGTCGGTGACGTCCTCCTTGACCCCGGGGATGGTCGTGAACTCGTGCAGCACGCCGTCGATGCGGATCGAGGTGATGGCAGCGCCGGGGATGGACGAGAGCAGGGTCCGGCGCAGCGAGTTGCCGAGCGTGTAGCCGAAGCCTGGCTCGAGCGGGTCGATGGTGAACCGGGAGCGGGTCTCGTCGACCGGCTCCTCGGCGAGGTTGGGACGCTGGGTGATGAGCACTGGTCTTCCTCTCCGCGACGCCCGCTATATGACGGTCGCGACTAGGGCTGGTGTCCGGTCGGACACCAGGGTGGTGCGAGCAGAGCTCCGTCTCATTTCGAGTAGAGCTCGACGATGAGCTGTTCCTGGACCGGCGTGTCGATCTGCTGCCGGACCGGGAGCTGGTGGACGAGGACGCGCATCTGCGCGGGAAGGATCTCCAACCACGCCGGGACGGGACGTTCGCCGTGGGTTTCTCGGGCGATGATGAACGGGGTCGTCTCCAGCGACTTCGGACGAACGTCGATGACGTCGTACGGTGCGACCCGGTAGGACGGCACGTTGACCTTGTGGCCGTTGACCAGGAAGTGGCCGTGGACGACGAGCTGGCGGGCATGCCGGCGGGTGCGCGCCAGGCCGGCACGGTAGACGACGTTGTCGAGCCGGGACTCGAGGATCTGCAGCAGCGCCTCGCCGGTCTTTCCCTTGGTCCGGTTGGCCTCCTCGTAGTAGCGCCGGAACTGCTTCTCGAGGATGCCGTAGGTGTACCGCGCCTTCTGCTTCTCGTGCAGCTGGATGCGGTACTCGCTCTCCTTCTGCCGGCCGCGCCCGTGCTGACCGGGCGGGTATGGACGGCGCTCGTAGGCCTTGTCGAAGCCGACGAGGTCGACGCCGAGGCGGCGCGACTTCTTCGTGATGGGACCGGTGTATCGGGCCATGGTGGGTTCAGGTCTCCTGTGTCAGATCAAACGCCAGGACGGCGACACAATTCGATGGCGGACTCGGACGTTCGCGCCGGCGCGCTCACACTCGCCTCCGTTTCGGCGGACGGCAGCCGTTGTGCGCCTGCGGCGTCACGTCGGAGATCGTGCCCACCTCCAGGCCCACGGCCTGCAGCGAGCGGATCGCGGTCTCACGGCCCGAGCCCGGGCCCTTGACGAACACGTCGACCTTGCGCATGCCGTGCTCCTGGGCGCGACGGGCGGCCGCCTCTGCGGCCATCTGCGCGGCGTACGGGGTGGACTTACGCGAGCCTTTGAACCCCACCTGGCCGGCGCTGGCCCAGGCGATCACGTTGCCCTGCGGGTCGGTGATCGAGACGATCGTGTTGTTGAACGTGCTCTTGATGTGCGCGACACCGTGAGCGATGTTCTTCTTCTCCTTGCGGCGCACCTTGGTGGTCTTGGCGCCCGAAGCCTGGCGGCTCTTGGGAGGCATGTCTGGCTGTGCTCCTGTCTGCGTTCTCGTCCGAGGTCGTGGTCAGCGGGGCGGCGGGCACGCCTGAGCGAGCCGCCGCGCATTCACTTGCCGACCTTCTTCCTGCCGGCGACGGTCTTGCGCGGACCCTTGCGGGTACGGGCATTCGTGTGCGTGCGCTGACCGCGGACGGGAAGCCCGCGACGGTGCCGGATGCCCTGGTAGCTGCCGATCTCGACCTTGCGGCGGATGTCCGACTGGACCTCGCGGCGCAGGTCGCCTTCGATCTGGTAGTTGGCCTCGATCCAGTCGCGGAGCTTGACCAGCTCCTCGTCGCCGAGGTCGCGGACGCGCAGGTCGGGACTGACCCCGGTCTGCTTGAGGGTCTCGAGCGCGCGGGTACGGCCGATGCCGAAGATGTAGGTGAGCGCGACCTCCATGCGCTTGTCGCGCGGCAGGTCGACGCCGACGAGTCGGGCCATGTGGCTCGTGTTCTCCTTGGTTGGCGGAGGTGTCTGGCGCACCGCGTCCCACCGCGTCGGTAGCTGCGGGCCCCGGCCTCCGTCCGGGGGTGGCCTCCGCTCGCTGCGGAGGTGCGGGTGCGTTGTTCAGATGTCTGGCGACGCGTGCGGTGCTCAGCCCTGGCGCTGCTTGTGGCGCAGGTTCTCGCAGATCACCATGACCCTGCCGTGGCGGCGGATCACCTTGCACTTGTCGCAGATTGGCTTGACGCTCGGCTTGACCTTCATCGATCTCTCCGTCAGACGTGCTCGAGGGCTCGCCCTCGACGTCGTGGGTTCACTTGTAGCGGTAGACGATCCGGCCGCGGGTGAGGTCGTACGGGCTCAGCTCCACCACGACACGGTCCTCGGGGAGGATCCGGATGTAGTGCTGGCGCATCTTGCCCGAGATGTGCGCGAGCACCTTGTGACCGTTGGACAGCTCGACCCGGAACATTGCGTTCGGGAGAGCCTCGACCACGGTGCCCTCGATCTCGATGACCCCGTCCTTCGGCATAGCCTCCGCGCTTCGTCGATCGGATGTGTCTGCCACTGGTAGTGGCAGGACGAGTACTGACGCGGCCCGGCTGGCGCCTTCCGACCGGCCTGCCTGCACACCCCTGTCCCTGAAGGGGACCAGCCGCGGGGCACAACAAACAGGCCACAGTCGGCCGAGGACAAAGTCTACGCCACGAGGGGGCTCCGACGCCAAACCGTGACCATCCGCGAACACTCGGTTCGCAGGTCAGCCACCTCTGCCGTGGGTCAGCCGGACTTGCGCCGCCGGTGTCCCTGCTCTGCGAGGGTCCAAACGGTGAGCAACGCGCCCCACGGCCCGGCCACCCACATTGGCCAGAAGTAGGCAGGCTCCGGGCCACCGATGCTCACCAGCAGCCACACCACCATGTTGATCGCTACGGCACCGCCCCACAGCCACCAGTTCACGACCAGGAAGCCGCTCAGGCCCTTCCGCGCAGGCGCAGGGACGGCTGGTGTCGCCGCCACCGGCTGGGCGGGTCGCCGGTCGACTTGGCGGCGCGGCCGCGGAATGTCGGCCACGAGCCGGTCGAGCTCGCGGTAGGTCTGCGCCTCGAAGGCAGCACCGATTCGCTCGACGAGCTCGTCCTGCGGGAGCCGGCCCTCGGCGTGGGCGTCGCGCAAGACCGCCGAGATCCGCTCGCGGTCCGCGTCGGAGGCGCGCATCTCCGGTGGCTCGACCATGGATGTCAGTATCGCCGAGCGGCGTCCCTGACCGCCATCCGGGATTCCCCCGGATTCGTGGGCACTGGGAACTGGGCGCCTCAGGGTGCGTGTCGGGGTCATGCTCGGGGTGTCCACAGATGGCGATCAGGCGCTTCAGTGTCGGTGGCACCAGGTACTCTCGAACACATGTTCGAATCTCAGGCGGGTGACCTCGGAGTCGACTATGCGTTCGTGGAGCCGTTGGCGCCGGGGGC
>Ga0193738_1000953_pt1 | contig 12443 bp, 12 predicted proteins | sample L2a1metaG_FD_144927 | JGI IMG/M metagenome (GOLD analysis project Ga0193738, IMG submission 144927) | Soil microbial communities from a riparian zone of the East river system, Colorado, United States - L2a1 | ecosystem: Environmental > Terrestrial > Soil > Riparian zone | place: USA: East River...
GCCTGAAACATCTCCCAGCCGCCGACCAGCGTGGCGACGTAGGGCAGGCCGTCGTCGGAGCCGCTGCGCTCCATCTGCATGATGCGCCCGTCGCGCGTGCCGAAGAACATATTGGCGCGCTGGCGCAGGAAGCACAGCGCGTCCCAGCCGACGCCGCGTCCGAAGGCGCCGGTGGCGCTGTTCATGGCGAGGCAATACTGGTTGCCCGGCCGCCCGCCGGGCAGGGTGATGAAGATGCCGCCGTACTCGTCCCACCGCCTTATCGTCCACGGGTAGGTGGTGTTGATCGCCACCTCCTCGCGCCACATCCGCTTGATGGCGCGGCTGACCATGGCCAGCTCCATCTCGCCCGCCGATTTGGTGATGACTTGGTTCATCGGTACCACGCCCTCGACGGTGAGGATCAGCAGGTCGCCGCCGACCTGCTCGTGCGCGTTCATCCCGAGCGGCTTGCCGACGAAGTAGCGGCCCTCCTGCCGCCAGTTGGCGGCGTCACCGGGATTGTTGCCGGTCCAGATCAGCGCCTCGCCTTCGGATGTGACCACCACCAGCTTGTCGTCGATGCCGTCGCCGGCGTCGATCGACCAGTTGCTCATGAACATCAGGTAGCCGCCGCGCGTCGCCGCGCCCGACATCGGTATCTTGGTCAGCGTGCCGCCGACCGCGTCGACGCCGAGGTACCAGACGTTCATCGACCGCTTCTCGATGAAGAACAGCCGGTTGCGGTACTTGCAGACGTAGGACAGGTTGCGGCCGAACTCTACGGGAGACCCCACGGGTCCGGTGATCGCGCTGGCGCCGTCCGCCGGGACCGCCGGCGGCACCAGTGCCTCCCACGTGATGCCGTCCTTGGTGCGCAGCACCGGGTCGCCCGCGTCGTTGACCGCGAGGCCCCAGTAGCCGCCGAGGTTGGCGAGCACGGTCGCGGAATAGTTGCCGCTGGTGCGCCCGGTGGCGATCGCGACCGGCGTGCCGGTGGTGACGTCGTAGACCTTGGTCGCCTGCGCCGCGAACATGCGGTGCTGGCTGGTGTCGACGTACTCGAACGACGAGATCACCGGCACGGCGTCGGGCAGCGTGGCGTAGCGCATCGAGCCGCCGCGCAGCTTGACGCCCTTCATGGTGGGAAACCAGTTGTCGCTCACGATCGCGGCGCCGGGGCCGATGTAGGCGTCGTTCTCGTGCTGCACGAGCCCGCGGGTCGGGGCCGGGAGCGTCACGGTCTTGAGCGCCTGCGCGTAGTTGCCCGGCACCGGCTGGCGGCGGTAGGCGGCGTGCGCGCTCATGTCGGGACCGGCCACGGGTAGGCGACGCCGCGGTTGTGGTGCGACATCGGGCGGCGGTCGATCATGATCGGCGCGGGCTGGTCGTGCCCCATCGCGTTGGCGAGCGCGTCGCTGTAGCTGCCCATGTCCTCGGCGTAGGGCGATCCCTTCTGCGCCTTCCACTGCCAGACCATGCCCAGCTTCAGCAGCCGCTCGTCGAGCCGGAAGCTGTCGGTGTCGGCCATGAAGCTGTCGCCGAAGCCGCCGCCGGCGAGCGCCACGCAATTCTTGTCGAGGTAAGCGAAACGAGCGTCGGCGCCGAGGCCCATCGCGGGCCAGATGATCATCTGCGGCCCGCCCATGATCGTCCACTCGCCGCGCCCTTCGGTGGTGTTGTTGAGGCGGCGCTGTATCCACTCGTCGCTGTCGGGCACGAACATCATCGGCGTCTGGGTGTTGACCGATGACCAGACGTTCGCGGTCAGCAGCATGCGCTTGTAGTTGGCCGGGAGGGGAAAGACCGTCTGCACGCCGTCGCCGGGAAACGTCGCCAGCACCTTCAGCGTCGTCCAGTCGCGCGTGTCGTAGGCGATGCGCTGGCCCATCTCGTTGGCGAGCGCGAGCATCTCCTGCATGGTGCGATTGTTGGCGATGCCGCCGAACACCGTCTGCGGCACCTGCACGCCGACGGTGGCGCAGACGTCTTTCACCACCGTCAGCAGTGTCATGTCAGGCCGCCTTGTCCGGTCGCGCTTCCAGCGCCATGCGCACCAGCGCCTTGCGGTTCAGGTTGCCGATCGGCTCTTGGCCGGTGTGCGCGGTGACGTAGTCGCGGATCTGGTCGGTGGTCATCTCCTTGAACTGACCCTCGCCGCCGCTCTTCTTGAGCGCCTCGTTGTCCTCTTCGAGCACGGCGTTGCGCGCACGCAGCGCCTCCAGCTCCTCGACCAGCTGCGTGTTCGGGGCGTTGGTCTTGCTCTGATCGATATACTCGATCGCTTGGTTCTTGAAGTCGCGGCCGTGCGGTCCGAGGTTCTTCAGCTCCTGCCCGTCGATGATCGCGAGCTGCTCGACGGTGTAGATGTTCTGGGAGCGCAACTCGGCGCGCTTGCCTTCGGACAGGAACGGCGCGTGGTCGAGCGGCGTGCCGGTCTTGGTCTGCTGCAGCTGCGCCTTGAACTGGGCATACTGGCGCGGGAAGCGTTCGATGTAGGTGCGCGAGGTCTGCTCGCCGGAAAACGGGTTGTTCTCCCAGTGCGAGTGCGCCGCGGCCGGATAGGGCGTCCAGTTGCGCGAGCCGGGCACGCGGATCTCGACGATCTCGATGTCCTCGAAAATGGGTCGGCCCTCGGCCGAGCTGCGCGCCTCGTTCTTCAGCGCCATCATGCGGAAGGTCGCCACCAGCGCGTCGTCGGGGTGGCGGAGTTGGCTCGTCTGCATTCGTAGCTCCGTATTTCACGTGAAATGGGCGGAGCCGCCGCCCGACAGGCTCGTCACTGGGCGAGCGGCGGCCCCGGGTGTCGGGACGCGGGGATGGAAGGATCAGGGGGTTCCCCGCGCCCCAATGGATCAGGAGGCCGGAACGCTGTCGTAGAGCCTCCAGTTGAACAGCGGATTGACCATGGTCAGCTCGCCCATCCATCCGATGAACTGGGCAATTGCGTCCTTGTCTATCGGCATCTGACCTTCTCCCTCAAACAACTTGTCGAAGTTGCGCGAGGGGTGATAGCGGAGCCGGAAGCTGTCGGTGTTCAGCCCGAAGGTTGTATTGGCCGGCATATTACTTCCGATGCCGCCGTCCAATACGATCTCGGCCCGCTTTCCGCCGCCGATATACTCCAGCGCCGTGAAGCCGAGCTGGCCAAGACTGGTGCTGCCCTGCTGGCGCTGGATGGCGACAGTTGCGGCATCGTAGGCGGCGTAGTGTTCCGGGCTCATGATCAGCAGGTCCGCGTAGTTGCGGTTGCGGCTCTGCTTGGTCATCACCGCGTTGAGCAGCGGCCGGATCGTGGTCGCGTTGACCTGCGTGCCAATCGCCGCGCTGTAGGTGTGCGCGTCGAAGGTCTTGGTCTGCCAGATCGTCGCCGTGGCGCGGTCGATGCCGCCGTAGACGCCGGTGTTGGTCACGATCGGCACGGCGGTGGCCATCCCGGTGATCTGCTTGCCGCCGTTGGCGGTTCCGTCGCCGTACAGCCCGGCGTCCATGGCATCTTCCAGCGCCCGCTCGGCCGCCTCCATGTAGGCGTCGAGCACGTCTTCGAGCTGGTTCTCGCCTTGGTTGTTGAGGATCTCCTGCATGCTGAGCACGATCGGCACGACCACCATCTTCGGATCGAAGAAGGCGTCGTTGAACAGGTCGATCGCGGGGTTGAGCAGCTGGTCGTAGCCGGAATACCACTGCGCGACCTGCTTGCCGATCTGCAAGGTCTGGCGGATGCGCGGCCCGGAGTAGGTCTGCCACAACCCCTTGCGGCGCATGACCGCGAGCAGGGCGTTGTTATTGGACACGAGATCTTCGTAGCTCGATGAACGGTCCTCGACCGCCATCGACAGGATCTGCTGGTAGGCAGCATTGGTGGTGACGTTGGGCATCAGAGTGCTCCCGAGGGTTTAAGGTTCAGAGCGAGCCGCTCGCGCGCTTGATGGCGCTGGCGATCGCCTCGCGGCGGCCGACGGGTCGTTGCGGGCGTCCGGTCCCGTTGGTGGGCCCTGCGGGTGCGCCGCTGATCGACTTGCCGGTGGTACGGGTCTGAGCCGTCGGGGTGCGGGTCTGAGCCGCGTGGGTCGCCGGGCGGAGCCTGTCCGCTCTGGCGTAGGCTTGGTCGAGCGTGAAGCCGAGCTTGATTTCCTGCTCGATCAGGTCGCCCAGCTCGTCGAACCTTGGGTGCGCGTCGGCGTACCGATCAAGCGCGCTGCGGGTCTGGCTGAACGTTTGCTGATACTGCATCTGCTTGATGCCGGTTGCAAGCTGGCTGATCTCGCGGTGCAGCTGCCCGATCTGGGCGTGCTGCGCCGCCTGCATGTTCTTGGCCTGCACCAGCTGGTGCTGCTCGGGCGTCTGGTTGATGACGTGCCAGCAGATGTCGCGGAAGGTGATCGGGGTGCCGTCGTCGGCGCGCAAATTGAGGTTCTGGGTGATCACGTCGAAGCCGGCCACCGGGTCCTGCCGCAGCCGCTGCTCCATGCTGGTGTAGCTGGTTAGCGCGCGCTCCAAGGTGGTGCCCTGCTGCTTCGCCATCGTCTCGAAGTTGCGGATGGTGTTCATGGTCTGGTGGTCGGCGCGGTACTGGCCGTAGGCGCGCTGGAACTCGCCGTTGGCGCGGTGGATCTCGCCGCGCACGCTCTCCGGCGTGGCCGCCCAGTCGGCTTTGGCGCGCTCGTGCAGGCGCACCGGCGGGTCGCGGTAAGGTGCCGTCTCGGGGAGGCGGGCGTGCGGCGCTCCGGGTTGCGCCCTTTGCGCACTTTGCGCAGCCGTTTGCGCACTTTGCGCAGGCTGGCGCGGCGCGAAGTGGCCGTGCTCGGCCCGGTTGCGCTGAGTTGCGTCCGGTTTGGTCCCAGACGCGGAAGTTGCGTCCTTCTGCCCCGGCTGGTCGTCCGGCCGGCGCTTGAGGTCGATCGTCGGCTTCTCGCGGTCGATCGGCTCGGGCGGCTGGTTGTGGCCGATCTTCGGCCGGGCGGCCTCGGGCTTGGGCTTGGCGTCGGACTTGGCGAAGGCGCGCTGGATCGCCTCGCGCCGACTGGTCGGCGGTGGCGTGTCCTTGGCCGGCGCCTGCGAGCCCACCGGCGCGGGCGCGCTGACCGGATTGGGATTGACCGGGACCTCGGTCTGGCTCGGCTGCGGGGCTGGCTGCGGCGGCGGGGCGGTATCGGGAGCAACGGCAGTATCTGACATGGCGACGTCCTGCGTGGCCGCGACGAGCGGCGGTTAGGACGAGCCTGTGGAGTGCGCCGGCCGGACCCCCGTCCCGCCGTCAGATCACCGGGCGCGGTGGCCTGCCTTGAACTTTTCCGCCGCCGTGCGCAGCGCCTTGCGGCGCGCGTCCTTCACGGCGCGCTGGTCGGTCGAGCGCACCAGCGGCTTTGGCTTCTCGTTGCCGATCTCGATCAGCCCGAGACTGCGGCCGACCGCGCGGAACTGGCTCTTGGACGTGTAGAACCTACCGTCGACTTGTTCCGTGGCGTCCATCGTGTCCGAGATCACGCTCGGGCACGGCAGGCTTGAACGCGCCGGGGGCGCGCTGCGCCGGTCCACGCGCCAGCGGCCCGGCTCCACTTCGATCAGCTTCACTTGCATCCTGCGTTCCTGCCAGCGCCAGTAGCGGCGGTACCACGAAGGTGACGGCGAGCGCCATGCGCGGCGCCACCACCTTGGTCACCGGCACGCCGTGGCCGTTGAGCGCCTCGGTCACCGGCAGCCCGAGGCGGGGAAAGGTCCCGGTGACGTCGATCACGGGCAGGCCGCCTGCGGCGACTGTCACAACCGGCCAGCCCATGTCGTCCTCCTACTTCTTGCTCTTCTTGCGCTTGTCGGCCGGTTTCTTTTGCGGCTTCTGCTCGCGCTTGGCGGCGCCCATGCGCGCGACCGCGGTGAACTCGAAGGTGAGCACGTCGCTCATATCCTCGCCGCGGTGCACCTCGACGTCGACGACCGCAGCCGCAGCCGCAACCGGGCAGTCCGCGGTCAGCTCGGTCGGCGAGACGTAGGTGGTCGGCTGGTCGGCATCGTCGAACACCACGATGCAGTTCGGGCCGAAGCCCGAGCCGGTCACGGTGAGCAGGAACGTGCCGCTGCCGACCACCATCGCGTCAGGGGTGATGTCGCTCAGCACCAGCGGCGGCAGCTCGGCCGGGCCGGCGTCGCCGGTGGTGAGGTTGGAGCCGAACGGCTCGTTGATCGACGGCATGTGCGCCGCCACCGCGTCGGGCGTGACGTTCTCGCCGGCGTACGGCGTAGCCGCTGGCGGCGCCACGCCGCCTTGACTCTCCATGCCGAGCGAACGCGGGTCGACGATGCCACCCCCGCCCGGCTCCGCGCTCGGGATCGCCGGGTTGACGTTGTCGCGCGTCTGCTGGCCGACCTCGCCGAGCCGGTCCTCCGGCTTGGTCTTTTCAATGAAGTCGAACGGCTTCTCGTCGAGCAGGCGATTGCGGTCCTTGCCGATCTCCTCATCGTGCTTGGCGCGCTGCTTGTCGTTGCGGCCGTCGTCGTAGGTCCGTGGCGTCGTACCCATGGGGCGTTCCTTTGTGCGTCAGAATTAGGTGAACGTCCATGTACGCGGCGCGGTTTCAACGACGCCGCCGGTGACGATCTTGATGTCCCAGTTGCCGGGCGTGGTCTTCTTGGTGACGGCAGCGCAGGTCAGGCTGGTCGGCGAAACGAACACGGTCGTCTGCGCCACGCCGTTGACGTAGACCACGCTCTGCTTGGTGGCGCCGACGGTGACACAGGAGAGCGTGGTGGTGCCGACGCCGGACACCGACGAGCCCGCCGTGAAGCTGGTGAAGGTCGGGTTGGTCGCGGGCGACAGGCTGGAGGCGTGACCGGCATTCGGCCCGGCCGCGAGCGTTGCCGCGGTCTGCACCGGGCCGGCCGAAGCGGTGCGGCTCATGTCGAGCGTGCCGCCGCCGGGGTAGGTGTGGACGATGTTGCCGGGCGCAAGCACGGTGACCTCGGTGCCGGCGCCTTCGTGCGCCACGCTGGTGCTCGCCGGAACAGCACCGATCGCGTTGACGGTGTCGATCGGCGCGGTGTCGGCGCCGGGGTACGTGTTCTCGGTGCCGCCCGAGGTGGCGCCGGTGCCGGAAGCGAGCGCCGCGGTGTTGGCCGCGAAGGTGTGCAGCGCGCCGGCGGTGCCGTCGTCGAAGTAGGGCGGCGGGTTGGTGACGTAGGCCGGCATGGCGCCGCCGCCGTTGTAGTTCGCGTAGGTGAGTTTGGTGTAGTTGGGCACGTTCGGCGGCGTGGCGCCGGTGAACGACATGTTGGTCGGAGGTGTGGGCGAAGGCGGCGTGACGGTCAGTGCGCTCTGGGCCATGTCAGTCTCCTCTGTAGGCGGTGGTATCTGCGGCGCTGCCCATCGGCGGCGTTTTCGCGGCGTCCTGCGCAGCGGCAATCTCCGCCAACGTCATGCCGGACGCAAGGGCTGCGGCGCCGCCGACCTTCTTGTAGCGGCGCGCGTAGTCGCTCATCGTGTCGACCCACTTCTGGTCGACCAGCTGCGAATGCGCCAGCGGCTCGCCCTTGAGCGTCGGCGGGATCTTGCCGGCGAAATAGTAATCCGGCCGCCCGGTGTACTTGTGGAGCGGCTTGCCGCTCGCCTCCGACATCTTCGCGAGGCTGCCCATCACGTCGGGAAACACCAGCTCGGGCGGCGCGATCAGGCCGAGGCCGCCGACGTTCTGCCCCGCGATGCCGTGACTGTAGGTGCCATGGCGATCGGACGGGCGCACAGTCTGCTGCGGGTCGATGCGGAAGATCGAATAGCCGGACGACCCCATCGGCGCGTGCAGCAGCTCGGGATCGGTGGCGGCGTGACGCACCGCGGCGACGTCGGGAAAACCGAGGTCTTGGAAGCGGCGCGTGTCCATGATCTGCGCGAACGACGTGCGCGGCGTGCGCGGCGCCTCCTGAAAGTAACGCTGCAGAGTGTTGCGCCGCGCGTTGATGCCGGGGAAGTCGGGCGCGACTTCGCGCATCGCGGTGTTGAACTCCTCGCGTGCGCTCTTGCTGATGCCCTTGGTGTCCTTGAGCACGTCGACCAGCGGCGACCAGACGTGGTGCGAGTAGTCGCCGCCGGTGCCGGACAGCGCGGTCGGCACGGTGAGCACGTCGTCGCCGGTGGCGCGCGCGATCTCGTCGGACTTATTGGCGAGCCCCTGCGCCAGCGTCTGCGCCGACATCCAGACGTCGGGGTCGTTTCCCTTGACGTCGGCGAAGCGCCCGCCGCCGCCCATCTTGACGCGCTCGGGCAGCCGGTAGTCCTCGATCTGGTGCAGGTAGGTGTTCGGCACCGTGGTGTCGCCGACGGTCGGCAGCAGGCGCTTGCCGAGCAGGTCGGCCGGCTCGACGGTCTTGCCGAGCATCGGCGCGCGCTGGGTGTGGACGGAATAATATTCGTCGATCGGCTTGGGCAGCTTGACGCCGGAGATGCCGTGCCAGAACCGGCTGCCCGGCCCCGCTTCGGCGGTGTCGGAGCCGAGCACGGCGCCGGCGATCGCCGGGACGGCGCGCCCGGCCTTGCCCAGCGCCTTGATCGGGTTGAGCGCGGTGGCGGCACCGAGCACGTCGTCGGGCGCGAGCATGTCGCCGGCCATGTCGGCCATGCGCATGCCGCGGACCACCGGGCCGATGTCGGCCGGGCCTTGCTGGCCGCTCAGCCCGCGCGCCACGTCGGCTGAACGCTGCACCGCCTGCTGCTGCCGCTCGTCGCGGTACTGCGCCTGCTGGGCGCGGTCGTAGGCGTCGAACGGCGCGTAGGTGGTCGGGGCGTACTGGTCGGTGCCGGCGAGGCCGCCCATGCGGTGGGCGTCGGCGACGGATGGCTGGTCGGGCCAGCGGCTGTCGACCGAATAGTTCGGCGTCTCGGCCGGGCGGTCGAGGTAGGACAGGCCGAACGGATTGTATCTGTCCGCCATCAGAACGCTCCCACCGCCCAGAACACCAGCACCAGACAGAGCACCGCGAGCCCAACCAGCGTGTACATCGCGATGCGGTCGCCGGCGATCACGTCACAGCCTCCCCGGAATGTAGGCGCGCCGCCCGAAGTTGAGGACGCCGGGCGGCGGCAGCAGCGGTGCGCCGCGGTCGACCTCCAGCGCGGCGACGCTGCCCGAGACAATGATCGCGAGCGGCGTCGCGGTCAAAACAATATCGCCGGAGGGCGGCGCCGCGCTGACGATCAGGTCGGCCGTGGTCGGCGTGACGGTAACGGCGAGCGGCGTGCCAGTCAGGACGTAGGCGTCTTGCGTGATCGCGACGCGCAGGTCCGCCGTCTTGGGGCTGACGGTAACGGCGAGCGGCGTTCCCGTGAGGACGAAGGCGTCCGAGATCACCGTGACGCGCAGGTCGGCGGTCTTGAAGCTGGCGGTGATCGGCAGCGTCGTGGCGATAATCTGGTTGCCGCTTGACTTGACGAGGTTGGCCGTCTTGGGCGTGACGGTGACCGGCAGCTTGGTGGCCGTCAGTCGCCACGCCGTGCGCAGGGTGGCGGTCTTGGGGCTGACGGTGACCGGCAGCGTGGACGGTGCCAGCCGCCGCCCGGCTGACAACGTGGCGGTCTTGGGGCTGACGGTGACCGACAGCTTGGCAGCTGTCAGCCGCCGCCCGGTGACCAGCGCGGCAGTCTTGGGGCTGACCGTGACGGCGAGCGCCGTCGCCGCGACCTTGCGGCCCCAGCGCAGGCTGGCAGTCTGCGGCGTGACGGTGACCGCCAGCTTCGAGCCGGTCAGTAAATAGTTGCGCCGGATCTTCAGGTCGGCCGTTTTCGGACTGACCGTGACGCCGAGCGTGGTCGCGATCAGGCGGACGTCGTGGCGAACCGTCAAGGTCGCAGTCGTGAAGCCGACGGTGACCGGCAGCTTGGCGGCCGTCAGTCTGCGCGCGGCCGAGAGCGTGGCGGTCTTGGGGCTGACCGTGACGGAGAGCGTCGAGGCGATAACCGATCGCGCGACGCGCAGGGTCGCCGTCTTGGGCGTTACGGTAACGGAAAGCGTCGATCCGGTAATCTTGCGTGAGACGCGCAGGCTCGCCGTCTGCGGCGTGACGGTGACCGCGAGCGTGCCGGTCGTCTGCCCGAGCTGGCCGTCCCAGTGCGCCGCGTCCCACTTGCCGCGGTCCCATCGTTCCGGGACGACTGGCTTGACGAAGGACATGCGCGCTCATCACTGGACCGTGAGGGTACCGTTTACCTGATCGAGATCGACGGTGAAGGTGTCGGTGTCGGCGAGCGTGACGGACGCGCCGTTGTCGATCTTGGCGACCACCTTGTTGGTCGCCGAGCTGTTGTAGATGATCACGTAGCGGAACGGGCCGATGCCGCCCGCGGTCGCCGTGAACACGCTATCGGCCAGCACCAGCTTGAACACCCCCGCCGTCGTCGCCGCGCTGCTGGTGGTGAGCGTATTGCCGCCCGCCGGGTAGCCGTTGGCCGCCGCGGGCGGTGGCGCCACGGTCGTGTTCCAGACGGTGTCGGCGGCACCCGGGGCGGTGTTGGTCAGTGCGGCCTTGAACACCGCCGTGGCGAGGTTGTGCCCCGCCTTGGACAGCTCGTCGATGAAGGCGTCGTATTTGACGATCGGTGCGACGGCCATCTTACACTCCCGGTCTGGTTGGCGGCGCGGTCATCTTGAACTGGGCCATGGCGCGGCGCTCGTCCTGCTTCGCCATCATGTCCTGCTGCTTGATCTGCGAGGCCTGTTTCTGCATGTCGATCTTGGCGGCGTTGGCCTGCAGGTCGGCCTGCTTCTTGACCATGTCGGCCTGATGCTTCTCGCGGTCGGCCATCATCTTCAATTGCGTCGCTTGAGCCTTCTCGGCGCCGTCGCCCTGCTTGGCGTTGAGGTCGGCCAGCTTCATCTTCTCGTTGCTGGCGATCTTCATCTGCTCGTGACGGTCGCGCATCGCCATCTCGGCCTGCTTGAGCTGGGCGTCCTGCGCGTCTTTCTGCTGGGCGTGGCCGAGCTTCATCGCCTCGATCTCCTTGGCGGTGTTGGCCTGTATCGTGGTCGGGTCCGGCCCCTTGGGCGCCTCGGCCTTGGTCTGCATCAGCTCGACGAGGTCGTCGATCGCGCCGTCGAGGCTGCGCCCGGCGCGGTAGGGAGCGGTCGCGAACTTCAACACCTCGCCGCAGAAGCCCGCCGTCTGCGGCTCGACCATGATCATCTGGGTGAGCTGCGGCAGCAGCTGGGCCAAGACCGCGACGAACTCGGCGCGGCGCTGCTTCTCGGAGTTCTCGTCGAGCTGGATGGTGCTGTCGCTCTCGACGTCGAGGGTGAACGACTTGGTGCGGCTGTCGCGGAACAGCTCCATGACCTGATCGAAAGTCGGCGCCTCGATGATCTTCTTGAGCGCCTTGTGACCCTCGGCGACGACAGCCTCGGCCTGCGCCAGCAGCGCCTGCGGATCGCCGCCCGGCGGAGCGGCCGGGCTACCTGCGGGCGGTCCGCCCGGCGGTGCGGCCGGCGGGCCGCCGGGCGGCGCTCCCGGAGCGGTCGGGCCGCCGGGTGGGGGCCCACCGGGAGGGGCTTGCTGCTGCTGCTGCTGGAGCATCTGGCGCGCCATCGCGAGCTGCTGCTGCTGCTGCATCAGCTGCTGGGAGAGCTCGCGCGCCTGCTTCTCCTGCATCTTGGTGGTCGGCAGCTGGGTCTGGCTCATCGCGATGATGGTCAGCTCGTCGAAGTTCTCGGTGATGATTTCCGCGGTGATGTTGACGAGGTCGCGCGCGATGCGGACCAGCTCCTCCTGCTTGTCCTTGATGCGCGAGGAGCCGTACTGGGTCTTGAGTTCCTGCGCGCCGAGCGTCTCGCGCGCGTCGGTGGCGCCGCGCATGATGTCGGACAGGCCCATGATCTGGTAGATGTCCTGAATGATCTGCTGGCGCAGCGTGACGCACTGCTGGATGGTCGCCGCGATCTCCTGAATGGGCAGCCAGATGATCACTTCCTTCGATCCGCCGAAGGCGGCCCAGTTGCTGATCGGGACCAGCATGCGGCCGGGCGTATTGGTGGTGATCGCGGCCTGTATCGCCTCGGAGAGCTCGGCGCCGCCGGCCGGGTAGAAGCCCTTCGCCTCCAAGGCGCTGGAGAGCGCGTGGATCTTGGCCGTGAGCGTGTCGATCTCGTTGAGCTGGTCCTCGTACTGCAGCACGTCCGGGACGGGCACGAGGCTGCCGCGCTGGACGGTGCCGTAGGCCGGCTTGGGGCAGGGGAAGAAGTCGACGCAGTCGAGGTGCGGGTCGGCCTCGTCGAGGATGTCCTCGCACCCTTCCGCGACCCAGACCACGCGGCGCTCGGTCTTGTCCCAGATCTCCCAGAACTTGGCGCGCTCGCGCGCGTCGGCGCCGCCGATCTCCTTGACGTCGCGGTCGACCTTGTAGTCGGCCTCCTTGTAGCTGTCGCCGCTGGTCGGGTGGAACCGCTCGCGCGCCTGCGCGCGCGTGAGGTAGCTCGCCGCGGCGACCCACG
>Ga0193738_1000954_pt1 | contig 12425 bp, 4 predicted proteins | sample L2a1metaG_FD_144927 | JGI IMG/M metagenome (GOLD analysis project Ga0193738, IMG submission 144927) | Soil microbial communities from a riparian zone of the East river system, Colorado, United States - L2a1 | ecosystem: Environmental > Terrestrial > Soil > Riparian zone | place: USA: East River...
CAAGAAAAAAACTGACTTTTATAAGGCTGGAAAAGGCGATTTTTCAGCCTTATTTTTTATCCACTTCGGTGCTAAAAAATACTCAAAAATTAGGCTTTTAAAACCCCTTTAGAGAGTTGAATTCCGTACATTCGCAAGCATTTCATTTACCCAATTTTAAGCGAGGATTTACCAATTTATGAGCGAAGAAATTAAAGCAAAAGCTACCCCTGTAAATAATGGTTATGATGCGGATAGCATCCAGGTTTTGGAAGGATTGGAAGCAGTTCGTAAGCGTCCTGCGATGTACATCGGAGATATTAGTGAAAAGGGATTACATCATCTTGTCTATGAAGTTGTAGATAACTCTATTGATGAAGCATTAGCTGGTTATTGCAAAAATATTATCGTTACAATTCATGAAGATAATTCTGTATCGGTAGAAGATGATGGTCGCGGTATTCCAACTGAAATGCATACGAAAGAAAAAAGAAGTGCATTGGAAGTGGTAATGACGGTTTTGCATGCTGGTGGAAAGTTTGATAAAAATTCTTACAAAGTGTCCGGTGGTTTGCATGGTGTTGGTGTAAGTTGTGTAAATGCATTGAGTAAAAATTTACATGTAGAGGTCAGTCGTGAAGGAAAAAAATTTGAACAGGATTATAAAATAGGAGTACCTCAATATTCCGTTCGTGAAATTGGAACGACCGATAAAACAGGAACTACTGTTCGCTTCTGGCCCGATGACAGCATCTTTCTTGTTACTGTTTACAAAAAAGATATTTTGGAAGCCCGTCTTCGTGAACTATCTTTTTTAAATAAGGGAATACGAATCATATTGAATGATCTTCGTGAAAAGGAAGATGAGAATGGCGCCACTTACACCAAAACATTTTATAGTGAAGGTGGTATTGTTGAGTTTGTAGAAATGCTGGACAGCAATGCAGGAAGAAGTCCACTACTTCCAAAAGTGATCTTTGTGGAAGGTCGTGATGAAGCAACCAATGTTGCAGTAGAAGTAGCAATGATCTATAATGATTCTTATAGTGAACATATTTATTCTTATGTAAACAACATTAATACAATTGAAGGCGGCACCCATGTATCTGGTTTTCGCCGTGCACTGACACGGGTATTTAAAAGCTATGGCGATAAACAGGGTCTTTTTGAAAAAGCCAAAGTTGAAATTGAAGGGGATGATTTTCGTGAGGGACTAAGCTCGATCATCTCCGTGAAAGTTCCGGAGCCGCAATTTGAAGGGCAAACAAAAACAAAACTCGGTAACAGCGATGTGATGGGTGTTGTTGATTCTACTGTTTCAAAAGTTCTGGAAGCATATCTTGAAGAAAATCCCAGAGAAGCAAAGAATATCATCAATAAAGTAATTCTTGCTGCGCAGGCCAGAGCAGCGGCAAAAAAAGCAAGAGAACTTGTTCAAAGAAAATCGGTTTTGAGTGGCGGCGGATTGCCGGGAAAATTGGCTGACTGTTCTGAAAGAGATCCTGAAAAATGTGAGCTTTTTCTTGTTGAGGGTGATAGCGCCGGTGGTACAGCCAAGCAAGGCCGTGACAGGAGTTTTCAGGCCATTCTTCCCTTGCGTGGAAAAATATTGAACGTAGAAAAGGCAATGGAACATAAGATCTACGAAAACGAAGAGATCAGGAATATGTATACGGCGCTAGGTGTAACGGTCGGAACCCCCGATGACCCAAAAGCATTAAATCTTGTAAAGCTCCGGTATCATAAACTCATCATCATGACCGATGCCGATGTGGACGGAAGCCATATTGCCACATTGATCCTGACCTTCATTTATCGATACATGACCGAGCTTGTAGAACAAGGCCATGTTTACATTGCCCAGCCTCCTCTTTATTTAGTAAAAAAAGGTAAAGAGCAAGCTTATGCTTATAATGAAGAACAACGAAAAGCATCTGTTGAAAAAATTGGTGGCGGAAAGGATGATAGCGTGAATGTTCAGCGTTATAAAGGTTTGGGCGAAATGAATGCAACGCAACTTTGGGACACAACCATGAATCCCCAGACGAGGACTTTGAAACAAGTGACAATTGAAAGTGCGGCAGAAGCTGATCGTGTTTTCAGTATGTTAATGGGCGATGAAGTGGGTCCAAGACGTGAATTTATCGAAAGCCATGCCCGCTATGCAAAAATTGATGTGTAAACTTAAGTCCTTAATAATAAGCTGATTAGCCCCTAAATTTAGGGGCTTTTTTATTTCTTTTCCTGAAATTGTAAAGGCAAAAGCCGTAAAAGTCCTAATTTCAAGCATTCCTAATTAAAAAACCCATTTACCATGAGTGATGTACAACTTACTGCCTACAATGTAAAAACCAAAGAGAAAGGAGTTCCAGTGATGGACGCCGTGATTACCAAAACAGCCAAAGGCGCCTATATGGTGCAGGGCCATGATGGCAAGGGAAATAAGCTGACAACTTTGGTGAACGAAGAAAAGGCAATGGCGGCTATTAAAGCCGGTATTGCAAAACAAGGATGGTAAATTAGTAGCAACAAAATAGCAAAGGGGCTTTTGAGCCCCTTTCTTTTTATTATTGTTTTATCAATTTTATACTGAATTTCTTTTCGACGGTCTCTGCGGAAAAAAGATAAATGCCGGATGGAAATTTTACTGCTCTAAGATCAATTGTTGCTTGCTCCACAAAGCCATTTCCCTTTAAATTTATTGCTTTGACCAGCCTTCCGCCCGCATCATAGATCTTAACACTCATATTCGCATGTTGGGGCAAATTATATAGAAACTTATACTCTCCATTCGACGGATTGGGGTATACCTGCCATTGAATGTCATCATCAAAAATAACCGGGCGTACGGGGGTATAAATAAATGTGTTATCCTTATACACGATTTTTAACCTGTAATAACGTATTGCCAATTTCCCTGCTTCATTATCAGTAAAGTTGTATGACCTCTCAGCGTTTGAATTACCAGGGCTTATTACCTGGCCAATTTGTTCGAAATTATTATTTTGAAAGTTAATATCGCCTTTTGCCACATCAATCTCAAAATGACTAATATTTTGTTCCGAAGCCGTTTTCCACTCAACTAAAACATCATTATTATCTTTCTTTTGTGCAGTAAAACTTACTATCATCCCGGATAATGCCGTTTGTCTGTTAGTACCGCCATTATTTAACCAGAATTCAGAGAAATCTTTTGTCTTGAATTCTACATAATAGCCTTTATCGAAAGGTATTTTATAATTCCAGCCTGGGCTTAGGAAATTAAATGTTCCCTGAATATCATCTGCAAGATTCCCATTCTCAAAATTATCTTCAGGATCAGAATATTTCGTGACGCCTAGTTCTGTTACCATCGCCGGCTTAGTACAGCTTGCGCACCCTGCAGCGTTCAATAAATTTTCTGTTTCAGCATCAAGAAAATAAAAACGAACAGCAACTGAATCGGTTAAAGCCGTAATTGCTGGTTTTATAGTTATGTTCCTGTTATGATAATACTGTTTGGTATCATTACGTATGCTGCCTGTATTTATAAATGCCTGTACATCCGTATTACCAAGATTTTGATTATTCGGCTGAACAGATGCAACGAGTTTGCCACCTGAAACAAAATTTACCCATGCGGTACCTCCTGGAATATTTTGAGATACCGGTGAGCCCATTGTCACTCCATCATAAACTCCCATTGTGTTGTCATATACATGCACATCATCAATTGCAACTCCTTCAAAATTTACAAATGGATCTGATACAACTACAATTCTGAATCGAATTGTTGGAACCCCTGTTGGTAAAGGAGTTGTTGCGACATGCCATCTTGCGTAATCCTGAACACTCCAAAGTCTATTACCGCCACTGTAATTTTTATTATACCAATTTGTTCCGGTTCCCACATTTCCTAAACGGGACCATGTATTACCATCTCCGGAATATTCTATATAAACGCCGTCACAAAAAGTGCCGCCACAATCCTCAAGATCAAGAGCAATATTCAGGCTCAAAGTAGGGTTTGTCATTCCACCAATATTGTAACAGGGAGAATAAAGGAAAGATGTTTCAAGATTTTTATGATTACCTGTTAGATTTGTCTTCCACGCTTTTGTTCCGCTGGCTGCTTTATTGATCTTACTTGCAGCAGGAACTCCATACTCCCATGAATTATTAATTCCCGAACTGCGCCAATAACCATTATTAGTTTCAAAATTCTCTATGTGAGGAAAAGCGGTGATCAACGGTGCATTAAAAACATTCATGGTTAATGTATCGTTATCTTTAAAATTATCTGTACCATATTGTACGTTGACCAGAATGGTATGGTTACCGGGTGCTGAAAGGTTGACCTTGTTTGCAAATATGTATGGTATACTTGCATTTGCAGCGAGAGGTCCTGCAAAAATTTCAACCACCGGTGTACCACCATCCACAACCATTCGAATTGGAATATTACTTATAGGATTTGACGAAGCATTTCTGATCGTAACCTTTACAGTTTCAGCATTCGTCAAACCACACTTATTAGTCAATGGTTCGTCAATTGTTTTAAGTTGTATATCATCAATCGCTTCATAAATTCTTATATCATCAATGTTATGTCCGTGGTATAATTCATTATCATTAATCCTGGATAATCCAAATTGCCCCCAACGTACCTGAAAACTGCTACTGAAATTTTGCCCGCTTGACTGAAGAAGTCTGCTGATCTCCAAGCTAGGTGTTCTTTTGAAAATTCCACGTACATTTCCATTAGCAGAAAGCGTAAATGCTTCAACCCACGTTTCAGAATCGTTTGCCCTGATCCAAATCTTGTTATTCGCGTTCGCTACACTATCGCCATGGGTTTTAAACTGAAAATCAATTCGTATATCTTTTGAGTTCATATCAACACCTTCAAGATTATAGGTCCCATAAACAAAATTTGTATTTCCACCAAATCCAACCCATCCGTCAACGTCTGTTAATAATGATTTCGTTCCAGAATATGCCATACCAGAAGATAAAAATGTGCTTAATCTTCCCAGGACATTTGTATTTGCATAATCATAACGATCTATTCCCTGAAGTCCAAATTTTGCTTTGTAATACTTTCTGGGTACAGCAGTTTCAAGATCGTCAGTAAAAGGCAGTATAATAGGATCATTTCTTAATTGACGAATTGTATCAATGATGAAGTTGTTGGCAGCAACAGGGTCCGCTCCTGAATTATTTTCCACCTCTACTTTTAAAATATAATTTCCTGCAACTGAAAAATCATATGGAACAGAAAATGTATGTGTAAATGTAGTACGGGCAATAACGGGTCCAACAATATCTTCTACTATTATTGAACCACCCACATAATATCTCAATTTGAAATTTGCTATATCAGCATCGTCTAGATTTTTAATTCTTGCCGTAACGGATGTGCTACTAGTAAGAGCTGTCGACGTTAGCAGTCTTCCGGAAAAAGGAGTAATGACAGAATCCATACGCAGGTCATTATTAGAAATACCACCACTACAGGTTCCATTATTTGGCTGTCGACTTACAGCTAAAGCTCTCCTGCCTGCACCACCATTTATCTTTGCCCGAACAGAAACCCAATAAATAGAATCCGGGGACAGACCACTGAATGTATAAGCAAGAGCAGTAGTTTCACCTACGGAAACCATCTCACTTCCCCGCAACATAAACAGCTCGTAGCCTGTCGCAGCTGTTATTGCGGCCCAGTTTATTGATAAATAACCTTCACATTGAATAGCAGATAATGATATGGCGGGTATATCAAGAATAGTGAATGCTGAACTTGTAGTGATATGGCCTGTCCCATTTCTTGTAACACGAACCTTCGCCTGTTCAGCCTGGACATTTGGAACTGACCAGCTCAGCTGCCGAAGATTTGCAGCTACAGAACTGCTGATAGTTGTCCAACTTGCCCCATTATCAATAGAATATTCAACAGAAAACGTGTTGGCGGGACCACCATACGACTCCCATTGAATAGTAGAAGTTTCGCCCGGCTTTAATCCTTCTCCCCCAATTGGAAAAACAATTTTCGTTTCAACGGGTATTATATCGTAGACTACGAAATATTCCTGGGAAGACACAGGCACATTTGTTCCCTGTATTCTTATTGTATATGTTCCTGCAACAGGATTAGTAATAATTGTTTGCTCGATATTATTAATGTGATCAACTCCTGTTGTAGCTATATTATTTACATTGGCAGGAATTGTGTCCAATAAAAATGGCAAAACAGGGGACGGTGAGATAATACCCAGGTCAAGATCATTAACCAAAGTTTTGGATGCCAAAACTGCAGCTGCGGGATCATTCCAGTATAGCATCGCTTTTAATTGGGCTGTACCGGCAGGCACAGGTATATCGTGTGTGTTTGTACCACCATTATTTATAGTTGAAATAAAATATCTACTATTGTTGAGCATGTCTATAGATCGCAAAAGATTCATACTGCCAAATCCATTTGTAAAATCAGGACCTGTATTTCCCTGGTCGCTCGCTCCATTACAAACTAATGCTTTCATTAAACCAGTTTTGGGTTTTGTGCCATTGATTTGTTTATATCGTTGATTCAATAAAATCAACCCTCCGGCAACTGCAGGGCTGGCCATGCTTGTGCCGGGACTTATCCCATATCCATATCCGTAGACTGTAGAAGTGGTATAATAACCATCGGCAGTTACTTCAGGTTTTATTCTGCCATCCTTCACCGGACCTCTGCTAGAGAAAGATGTTGTAGCGCCGTCCCTGTTGGTGGCACCAACTGCTATGGTATTTTTTGCAGTCTGAAATCCGCCAACAATTGTTTTGAATGATCCTGGATATGGTGCACAGGTCAATCCTCCGTCGTTTCCTGCCGCAAAAACATGTTGCAATTCAGGATAGTTAATTGCCATTAGATCTATGATACGGCTTTCGAGATCATAGGTCCCGGAATATTCACAATCACCTACAGTTGATCCATAAGAATTATTAGTAATGGCCATTCCAAAATCGTTAACATATACCGGTGCATTTTTAATAATCCCCGAAGTCTCCTGTGAAACTATTGTTGCTTTTGGAGCATAACCTTGAAATTCTTCCATCAAAATTCCACCTCCTGCTACCGTTCCATGAACATGTGAGCCATGATGAGCAACTGTTGGAGTACTAAAGTTTATAAGCCTGCCGGTAAAATCTACGTGATATTGCACATCCGCATTATCTCCTATTCCTACGACAACTCCTTCACCATTTAGCCCATGACCTCCTACCCCTGGTGCCGCATTTAAAACATTCGCCCTTGAATCATTTCTACTCTCATAATTCAACATTTGCGCTTTATGTGGTGCCGGCTCTATATAATCAACAAATGGAAGTGAACCCAGTTCTTTGATACGTTGAATTGTGATTTTCAAGCCAATAATATGAAAGTTCTTATAATCGGTAGTGGTAATCTGAAAATTTCTTTCTCGTAACAATATTTGCAATTCTTCAAAACTTAGTGACTTTGGAAAACTGATCCATACATCCACCATGCCAGGAGTTCTTATTGCCCATGACGGAAATATTCCCTTTGCCATTGATGGATGCATTTTTTGTTCCGCCGATAATTCAAGAATTGACCTTGCTCCTGCCCTCTGCAAAATTGTTTGGTCGATACTTTTTGAAATGCAAATTGTATATGCATTTCCGGAAATGTATTCAAGCAATTGAATGCCCGAAGCAGCGAGTTCTTGCTTCTTTGTTTCTGATGGTAGTTGTTCAAATTGCAGAACAGCGAATGACTTACCGTTGACCTTTTGCAAACGTTCTGTAAAACTTTTTACATTCTCCTCATTAATATTTTTTTCAGTAAAAACTTTACCGCTACGAAGTTGCAACGCAGAACTTTCATCTTTTTGTGAAAAGGAAATTATAGAAAGAAGAATAAACAGGGTGGTTAAAGGAATTGGATGGATTCTCATAGCCAGATTTATGCTTTTAAAATTAACACATTTGCGTAAAAAAGACAGGATGTTTACCAACCTCTCGTTAGTAAAAATCACATTCTAGGCTTCTCACCATTCCCATTAAAAGCAAAACCGATGCATTGAAGCCAGGAACCTATGCATTTCTTCCATTGATCTAACCTCATTGACTATCATAATAAACAACCTGCCGCTTTGTTTGAGCTTCGCTTTATTAGTTCCCGTTTGTATAAACGAAAGAATTTGCTGAAAAGTTTGTGATTCAAAATATGGGGAGTCGGGTCTGTTTATAAAATAACAACGTAATACTTCATCCTTCAGGCTCATTTTTTCAAAGCCAAGCTCAACGGCCAGCTTACGACAACGAACGGTGACGAAAAGATCATTTACTGCTTGTGGTAAATCGCCAAAACGGTCTTTCATTTCTTCTGCCATCAATTGCAATTCGTCTTCTGTTTCAGAGTTGTCCAATCGTTGGTATAACGATAATCTTTCCGTAATGCTTTCAACATAATCGTCAGGGATCAAAATTTCAAGATCGGTATCGATCGTGCAGTCCTGGACAAAATCGTCCTGTTTTGAAATTTCTTCCTTGAACAGGTCTTTAAACTCCGTTCTTTTTAATTCCCGAATTGCTTCATCCAAAATTTTCTGATAAGTTTCAAAACCAATATCTGCCATAAAACCACTTTGCTCACCACCAAGCATATTACCAGCACCACGAATATCAAGATCCCTCATCGCAATCTGAAAACCACTACCAAGTTCACTGTGTTGTTCCAACGTTTGCAATCTTTTCCTGGAATCATCAGGCAGTGTGGTCATTGGTGGTGATAACAAATAACAAAACGCTTTTTTATTGCTGCGCCCAACTCTTCCTCTTAATTGATGCAGATCACTTAACCCAAATTGATGAGCATTGTTTACAATGATCGTATTCACATTCGGAATGTCAACACCACTTTCAACAATATTGGTGCAAACAAGCACATCATATTTTTTATCAATAAAATCAAGAATATGTTTTTCCAGTTCATGCCCTTCCATTTGACCATGCGCAATACCAATACTCAAGTCAGGGCATAATGCCTGAATAATATTTGACATTTCCGGCAAACCCTGAACCCTGTTATAAATAAAAAATATCTGGCCACCTCTTTCCGTTTCATAATAGATCGCATCACGGATCAGATCTTCATTGTATGCATGCAATTCAGTTTGTATCGGCTGCCTGTTAGGCGGGGGCGTATTGATAATACTAAGATCCCTTGCTCCCATTAATGAGAACTGCAGCGTTCTTGGAATGGGTGTCGCCGTTAATGTCAAACAATCAACAGTAGTTTTAATAGTTTTAATTTTTTCTTTGTGACCAACCCCAAACTTCTGTTCTTCATCAATGACCAGTAAACCCAGGTCTTTATACTTCACGTCTTTTCCAAGCAATGCATGTGTCCCGATAATTATTTCAATTTTTCCTTCTTCTAATTTTTTCAGTGTTTCTTTTTTTTCCTTTGCTGATTTAAAGCGGTTGATATAATCAACGGTTACCGGAAAATCCTTTAACCGTTCACTGAAAGTTTTATAATGCTGAAATGCAAGGATGGTTGTTGGCACCAATATAGCCGCTTGCTTACCATCCACACAGGTTTTAAAAGCCGCACGGATAGCAATTTCTGTTTTTCCAAAGCCAACATCACCGCAAACCAGCCTATCCATGGGAGAAGATGACTCCATATCTTTTTTTACATCAGCCGTTGCTTTGCCCTGGTCGGGAGTATCCTCATAAATAAATGAAGCTTCCAGTTCGGTCTGCAAATAATTATCAGGTGCATGCTGAAACCCCTGTTGCGCTTTTCGGCTGGCATAAAGTTTAATAAGGTCAAAAGCAATTTCCTTAACCTTGGCCTTAGTCTTATCCTTAAGCTTGTTCCATACATCACTTCCGAGCTTGTTTATTTTTGGTACTGTTCCTTCCTTACCTGTGTATTTGGCGATCTTGTGGAGTGAATTGATATTGACATAAAGAATATCACTGTCTTTATAAATAATTCTTACCGCTTCCTGTAATCTGCCATTCACTTCGATCTTTTGCAAACCGCTGAATGTTCCTACTCCATGATCAATATGTGTTACAAAATCTCCGGGCTGTAGTTCACGAAGGGTTCGTAGTGTAAGCGCCTTACTTTTGTTGTAAGCTTGCTTTACCCTGTACTTATGATAGCGTTGGAATATCTCATGATCGGTATAGCAAACAATTTTCAGGTCCTCATTGATAAACCCGGCGTGAATAGAAACAGTGACCGGGTTAAAAATTATATCTGACTTCAGGTCTTCAAAAATGATCCGCAATCTTTCTAATTGTTTTGGATTTTCAGCAAACAAGTAGACTTCGAATCCTTTGTGCTCCCAATTTTTCAGATCCTGTATCAACAGATCAAACCGGCGATTAAAGGCCGGCTGAATAAGCGTGTTTGAATGTAAAGTAAAAACGGAAGAGCTATCAATGGTTTCATCGCCAAAATAAACACAGGAGCGATCCTGGACCTGTTTTTCAAGCTCAGTGGATGAAATAAAATCTGCCCTGGTAAAATTTACTTGTGATGCCTGATCAACATTCTCTTTTATCTTTTGATCGTGGCCTTTATTTTCAAAAAAATATTCTAATTCTTCTTCAGAATCTTTCAGTTTTTTATAAATCAGTTCTTCATCCCGTATCCAAACAATAGTATTCGCAGGTAAAAAATCAAGCAGCGAAATTTTTTCTTTGTCAACAAATTGTGTTTCGATATTTGGGATAATACTTACCTGCAATAATTTTCTTTCACTCAATTGTGTTTCGGGATCAATGATCCTGATCGAATCAACTTCATTTCCAAAAAGCTCAACACGATAAGGCTTTTCATTGCCAAACGAATAAATATCAAGAATACCTCCGCGAATCGCAAACTGACCCGGTTCATACACGAAATCCGTTCTTTCAAAACCAAAGTCCGCAAGTTTTAAAAGCAATGAACCTGTATCAAGGGTATCTCCATTTTTTATAAAAATAATATTGGAAGAAAGCGTAGTTGAAACAACTACTTTTTCAAACATGGCTTCGGGATAAGTAACAAGCACTTTTTTATTTACAGAACCTGAAGCATTTAATTGCGAAGCAATCTTTGTCAGCGCTTCTGTTCGTAACATTACGTGACTGCTATTAAGCAGGCTAAAATTTTTTCGTTGTTTAAACGAAGCAGGAAAATAAAAAATGTCCAGCGCCCCGGTCAGGTTTTCCAGTGTATTATGAAAATAAGCGGCATCTTCAGCATCATTTAATACGATAAGGTGATTAAACTGTGAGCAGGAAGGATGTTCAAATATGGCGGCACAGAAAAATTCGGGTGAACTACCGCGCAGGTTTTCAAGATAAATTTTTTGAGTTTGGGAAAAAGAAAGCCTGTCCGCCAATTGAAAAAGGCGGGGGGAGTTAATGAAATAATTCAGCAAAGCCTTTACACTCATCCGAAAAACAAAAATATAAAAATCCGGTGAGCCTGTAATTCTAATATATCCGAAACATATATTTAAGTAAATTGCCGCTTTTATAAAAATCAAATAATGAGAATAAAGGTTATCGCTTCTGTTAGTTGCGTTTTATTAATAGCGTTAGGCGTTGTGCTGTTTTTAAACAGAACCACTGGCGATCAGCATCTTAACAATGAGGATCCTGGGGAAAATGAAGAAAACGAAGCGGCTTATCAATACCTGCGCTGGAAATATGAGGCTGATATGATAAAAGACCCAACAACGGGTGAAGCGTTGTTTGGTCTTCGTTACCAGGAACTTGAATTTACAAGAACAATCCCTGAAAGGAATACTTCATCGGCAACCGCAAGATTACAAACACAAAATAACTATATACCGGCTGGCCCAAATAACATTGGTGGCAGAACAAGAGCTTTAGCCTATGATGTTCGTTATAATGGCGCAGCAAATAGAGTCTTGATGGCAGGCGGTATAAGTGGCGGAATTTTCAGATCAATAGATGGCGGCGCTAACTGGACAAGAGTAACTCCGGAAAATGAAGTCCATAATGTAGCTTCTTTTGCACAAGATCCTCGAACAGGAACGGGGACAGACGGTATACCATATAGGGATATTTGGTATGCAGGTGGCGGAGAATATGTAGGTAGTTCAACTGATGCAACAGGCGCAGGTTATCTTGCTTATGGACTTTTAAAAACTACTGATAATGGAGCCACATGGACCCGCATACCGTTGAATAATATAACCGACTTTAATGGTTCTCCAATTACGCCAGGTGTGCCTGAAAGATTTGATCATCCATTTGATTATGTACATAAAGTTTCCGTTAACCCAACCAATGGCGACGTATATGTTGCCTGCCACAGAAGAATTGTCCGTTCATCAAACGGCGGTACTACATTTCAAACAGTATTCGGAAGCGCCGTCGCTGGATTTGCTCACGGAGGACAGGGTGATGTCATTATTTCTCCTACA
>Ga0193738_1000955_pt1 | contig 12420 bp, 7 predicted proteins | sample L2a1metaG_FD_144927 | JGI IMG/M metagenome (GOLD analysis project Ga0193738, IMG submission 144927) | Soil microbial communities from a riparian zone of the East river system, Colorado, United States - L2a1 | ecosystem: Environmental > Terrestrial > Soil > Riparian zone | place: USA: East River...
AGGAAAAGATTACGCCCTCCTCATGAGCACATGCGCCGGAGCGTGGCGTTACCTCATCGGAGATACCATCCGTTTTACCTCCGCAAAAAAAGGAGAAATCATTATCAGCGGCCGCACCAAACATTTCCTTAGCCTCGTTGGAGAGCACCTCAGCGTCGACAACATGAACCGCGCAGTGGAAATGTTATGCAACGAATTCCAGGTAGAGGTCCCGGAGTTTACGGTCACCGGCATTTCAGACAACAACATGTTTTCGCATCAATGGTATCTTGGTGTGAAAGGTGGAAACCTGGACAAGAAAATGGCTGCGGACTTCCTTGATAAAAAACTCTGCGAGCTGAATGACGATTATGCCGTGGAAAGAAAAAGTGCGCTGAAAAATATTTCTGTTGAATTCATCCACCCTGACAGGTTCTACCAGTATATGCAGAGCAAAGGAAAGATCGGAGGCCAGCATAAATTTCCGCGGGTGATGAAACAGGCACAATACCAGGAATGGAAAAGTTTTCTGAATGCTTGAACCCATCCTAAGCGGCATCGGTTTCGGACTCCTGCTCACTGTACTTGTAGGACCAGTTTTTTTTACGCTCCTGCAAACAGCATTGCATGAAGGATTTCGTGCCGGTGTTCACGTTGCAACCGGCGTTTTGATTAGCGATATCTGCTGGATATTGCTGGCTTACATTTTTGCTTCACAACTTGACCTTGCGGGAGAATACAAAATTTATACATCGTGGATCGGAGGCCTGATGCTTATAACATTTGGAGTGATAACTTTTATGACGAAAGTAAAAGTGAAAGAAGTTGATGACAACAAAAGAACAGTACATGCAAAATTTTTAGCGAAAGGATTCCTGATGAATTCCTTGAATCCAGCTGTACCCCTTTTCTGGCTCGGCGTGATTACAGTGGTCAAGACAAAAGAAAATTATACATCATTTGATGAAGGCGTTTTTTTTGCCACCGTGCTTGTAACTGTTTTTTCAACCGACATTTTCAAGTCGTTCATTTCACACCGACTTAAAAAATTACTTCAACCGGTTGTATTGGTTTGGGTGAACCGCATTGTAGGTATAGTCCTTATCTGCATTGGACTAAACATGATCCTGAAAAATTAGGTACGAAATACGAATTAGCACGAATTTACTAATTGAAATCGGGCTATCGACTCAGAATTAATCTCCCTGTTGACACACCTTTTGGTGTCTTGATTTCGATAAAGTACATTCCGTTAACACGGTTTGAGAGATCAATCTTCTGAACCAGGTATGGAACGTTTTTAAACTCCTTGGTGAAAACGGTTTCTCCAATCATATTTGAAACCTTCACTGACGCATCGGATGATTCATTGAGCTGACTGCTGATCACAAATTCTGCTGTGGATGGATTTGGATAGATGTTAAACATGATTTGACCCGATGGATTTGAAATCCCCGTCGCGTCATTACACATGGTAGAAGTTTTTATTGCCGCCCTTGAACTATTCAATGTAGCGTTCATCCTGTTTTTCTGTCCTGTCGTAAACATGTTTTTGCAAGCGTCAACACCGTAATCCATGTAATTCATATACAAGTCTCCATTGGGGCCATTCGAACAACTTATATGCGGAAAAGAAGTGCAGGTATAATTTTCATCAGCCTGGTTAGGCGTATCCGTAACATAGTCGGTTCCGGTGCATGCATTCCCGTCATCTCCCCAGATATGATATAGGTAAAGCCAATGACCGACCTCATGGGTAGCTGTTCTTCCGAATTTGTAACTGTTTTCCGTACCCTGGTATGTATTCCCTCCAACGGTTGAATACTTAAACACAACACCATCTGTAGCGGGAGCCATGTTTGGAAACTGTGCAATTCCAAGAAGTCCGACCTGTGCACTTGTTCCTGTAAAATTACAAACCCAGATGTTCAGATATTTACTACGGTCCCAGATGTCATCTCCGCCCAATGCAGAATATTTTACATTGTCGTTGCTGAGGGGATCGAAACCGGTAACAGCAACCTGCTTGCGGATAATACCTGTTGTATAATTTCCATTGGTGTCAGTGTGTGCAAGGCAAAACTGGATGTTGGTATTCGCTGCCAAAGGTTTGAATACCGCAGGTGTATTTGCAGTGTCGAGATTCAGATGTGCATAATCTTTATTAAGTGTATTGAGCTGATCAAAAATTCTATTGTCAGAAATATTTTGTGACACATTATAATAAAGTACATGAAACACGACGGGAATGGTAATGACTATTTCCGAATTTCGCATTCCGGCAGTCTGACGTTCAATTTCCTGCATCATCTCCTCCGCTTCCTGCATACGTTTTTCAATGGTTGGGTCTTCAGCCTTTTGTCGCTCGAGGTATTCCATCGTTCCGCAATACCGCCTCTCTTGCGCACCCGCATGAAAATTCATTAAGCAAAGGGCGATAAGGGGAAAAAAGAAGGTAACTCTTCGCATGTTCGTAGGGTGTTTAATTCTATAACAAATATAAAACTTATTTAAAGACTACTTGAAATTGTTGTGCGCTGTAGTGGGCTCGAACCACTGACCCCTGCCTTGTCGAGGCAGTGCTCTGAACCAACTGAGCTAACAGCGCGGATGTGTGTTGTACCCGACGAAGTGTAACGAAGGCGTTTGTCCACCATAGGAGGGCTTCGCCCGCCGAAGTGTAACGAAGGCGGGCGCGAAAATAAAAAAAGCCTGACACAGAAAACGTGATCAGGCTTTTTTAATGATGTGGAGTTTGCTATTCCAACAATAATTTTTCCGTAAGCATTTCACCGCCGGTTTTTACGATGATCATATATATGCCTCTAGGCCAGGATGCTGTCTCTATTAAATACTGGTTTTTACCTTCACGAAGCTGGTAAACCTGGTCACTCATTTCACTTCCCCTGAGATCATAAACTGAAACGAAGGCCTGGTCTTCTGATCTGGAATTGATCGTAATATTCACTGATTCCTTTGCCGGGTTCGGGAATACATTCAGTAATTGTGCAGAAGGTGTTTCCTGTATGTCTTCCTCAACCGCTTCTTTCATTGGCGAATGCGTAGTATAAACAACCACCAGTTTCGGACGCAACGCTGCATTTGCATGATCGCTTGAAGCGAATACAAGTTTCTTATAAACGGTTTCACTCTGCTGTCTCAGCATGAACCCAAAACTGTGTGCCGGGTCATTAACCATATCCTGGACGAGAAGCTTAACGTTGATGTTGGGATAATTCTGCGTACCGGAAGTGCTTCCCGGAACAGTGACGCGGTTTGTAGTAGAAGTCGTGGGTTGCGTGTTCCAGGTCACCGTACTTTCCTGCCATGGTGAAGTTACACGTTGAAGATATGCTTTATTGCTTCCGAAGAAACCGAAATGATTCCCTTCATCACTTCCCGGGGCCCAATACAATGAAAGTGTTGCGCTCATGATTGTTGATCCTGCAGGAATTGAACTCAGGTCAAAAGCGATGAGTGAACGGATCTTGTGATCGGCACCATTCTTTGTCCATGCAATGGCGCAATTCTCTGCAATGGTTCCGAAGTTTCTTGTGCTGTAGCCGCATGGGACGCAGCTGAAAAGCTCAGCATCTTTTCCTGCTGCAGCATTTGGTTGAAGTGACAGTGTTGTTTGTGCTTGTCCTGATAAACATGCAAGCAGCACAGCAAATAAAGCAGTGAACTTTTTCATTGGTTAGAATTTACTGGTTAAACGGTTTGAGCGGAACTTTATTACGTGACAGTTCATGAAAGTGTTTCTATTCTCCATTCAAAAATATTTTTCCTGACCACCATCTGTTGTTTGTTGATATCCGGTAGAAGTATATGCCTTCCTTAATTGAAGCTGGAAGTGATGCATTATTGTTTATTACTTCAAGTGATGCCAATCGCTTCCCATCCACACTGTAGATTAATAATGTTGCCGGTTCCAACGCTGCGTGGTTCAATACAGTTATGATGCTTTGTTGTATGCAGATGACAGGGATCATTTCAGCCTTATTCAAATTCTCGACGCCGTTGAAAAGGGTATCAGGTGTGTATTCCCACCAGTCATTGAAGTAAGAAGATGATTCTCCCAGTCCGATATATCCTTTTGTCAGGATTGAGAAACCTGTACCGAATGCTCTTCCGGGCGCAGGGAAATCCGCCTTTGCAGTCCACGTATCTGAGAGCTGATTCCATTCATAAAAATCAACGGGGTATGTACCTTGCGTACTGCCTGTTCCAATGAATCCTCTTCCTTCGAGAGCAAATCCTGCCGCAGCATCACCTCCTGCACCCGGATAATTTGCTTTCTGCACCCATTGGTCGTTCTGGGGAAGATATTCGTAAAAGTCGTTGTAAATCGTTCCGGCAAATGCACCGCATGCGATGTATCCGAATTCGCCGATGTTGAACGCTACACATTCATATCGGGGCGCACCTGGAAAATTTGCTTTCTGCATCCAGCTATTACCAACAGCATCATATTCCCATAAGTCATTGAGATATCCTGCCGCTCCCGCTCCGGTGCCTACATATCCCCTGCCTTGCGCACTGAATGCACATGCGTACCTGCGTTCCTGTCCGGCAGGCATGCTTGCCGACTGACTCCAGGTATTGTTAGCTGCATCATATCTCCAGAAATCAGAAGTGTTGAAATTATTGTTCACGTCGTAACCGGTTCCAACATAAGCATTGGCACCGATCACAAACGCCACTGCAGAAAATCGCGCAGCTCCCGGATAACTTGCAACCTGCGTCCAAACATTACTCACAGGTTCAAACTTCCAGAGATCATCATAAAAATTTGCATCGTAACCTGTACCGACGTATCCATGATTGCCGATTGCAAATCCAACTGCAGATCTTCTTGCATTGCCGCCGAAGTCAGCCTTCTGTGTCCAAGTATTCTGAGCATGGATTGTTTGATTTGTGAATGAGGCAATAAATAAAAGAAGTATAATTTTTTTCATAAGCTTAGAAATTACCGCCACTAATTTCAGAAATAAATTCCTGCGCCACTAATTTCACCAATTAAAACTAGAACCTATCTCAAAATTGATTTTTATTTCCCCGCAGGCTGGTTCAACTGCTATTTGCGGTATTTTTAATTCAACCCCTTCAGGGTTGATAAATGGAGTTCTGATTTCGGACTGCGGTTTGCAACCGCAGTTAGTGGTATTCAAGCCTTTCAGGCTTGGTAATAACCGATCACGGTCAATCTTGTAGTGATTAATAATAACAACCTCCGACATATCACTCAATCCCGGAGGGATTGAATGTCAATAACACCCCGACTTCGTCGGGGTGAAAAAAAGCCTACATATTACACAACCACGAAGTGGTTGAATCTTACTGGTAAGTAATTTTGAGATGGCTTCTAATTATAGCCAATTAATTCTGATTTGATTTAATCTTATTGTTGCAATTTAATTTGTGAATACCAATTCGTGTGAATTAGTGAAATTCGTGGCTAAGAAATGAGACTCGATCCATTGAACGAAGATTTATTTTCCGAAAAGGGAATCCATGTTTCTGTATTGAGGCTGGATTTGATTCATCCCAAAACCGGCGGTAATAAATGGTTCAAGCTGAAATATAATCTTATCGCTTTCAGGGAAGAGAAGAAAAAATACCTCGTCACTTTTGGCGGTGCATATTCAAATCACATCATTGCCACTTCAGCAGCGGGCAAAGAAAATGGGATTGAGACAGTTGGAATTATCCGTGGCGATGAGCTCAATGAAAATTCCAATACTGCTTTGCAGTTTGCCTCAGGTTGCGGGATGAAATTGTTTTTTGTTTCGCGGGAAGAATACAGGAACATCCGGAAAATTTCAATGTTGCCAGAACGGATTTACGCCGAACTCCGAACCCCTTACTCCGAACTATTCTTTCTTCCCGAAGGCGGCTCCAACGCCCTTGCAGTAAAAGGTTGTGAAGAGATCGTAAAAAATACTTCAGGAGATTTTGATTTCATCACCTGCGCAGTTGGAACCGGGGCTACGTTGGCAGGCATTTCAAAGTCGCTGAAAGGGGATCAGACAGCTATCGGTATTTCAGTACTGGACGGCAGCGGTTTTCTTGAAAAAGATATATCCGGCTTTAACGGCAACAGAAAAAATTTCCGATTGTTTCATGATTACAGCCTGGGCAGCTATGCAAAAACCAATGATGAACTTGATTTTTTCTGTCAGAATTTTTCCCAGAAACATGGGATAATGATTGAGCCAATTTATACCGGCAAAATGTTTTATGGATTATATGATCTGATCCGGAAAGATTTTTTCAAACCAGGCTCCACAATTGTAGCCGTCCATACCGGAGGATTGTGCAGACAGAATTAAGAATTAAAATCAGTTTGCGAATTGATTCTCTGTATACCTTTTGAAATTTCAAGTTCTTATATTTTCATAATCCTTATGAACATTGTGGTGTACACAATTACAGCATAGATTTCCCTCAGACTGCCTTAGGAAAAATAGCTTTGCGGGTTAATGAATCGTTTTCTTGCAGCATCCGTAATCGGACTCTTTCTGCTGGCCATCCTGGCCACAGGTGTATATTTTTACCAGCGTTACTCCATCATTCTGCTGGACCCGATGCGCGGTGTGCCCTCTGACGCAGCCATGATCCTTGAAATAAAAAATCCTGCTGAATCGCTGCAAAACTTTTTCAACGGAGAATTCCGCAAAAGCATAGAGGATGACGAATGGATTGCAGGCGCAGAAAAAAATTTCCACCTTTTCGATTCATTGTTACAGGAAAGCAGCAGCATTTCTGAAATATGGGATGACCAGTCGGTAGTAATATCCACGCACCTGATAAAAGCAGGACGATTTGATTATTTATACCTCACAAACCTGCCGCGGGGATGGACTGAACAAAACCTGAAACGTTTTATTGAAGAAGGGTGGTCAATGTCAGGCAAGATTGAAAGGCGTGAATATGAAGGCGTCAACATCTACGAATCAAGGTTGAATGACACCACCATTTTCACATTTGCCTCAACGAAAAGCATTGCATTGTTCAGTGTTTCATCCTTGCTTGTGGAACAGGCAGTAAGGCAGTTGATGGATGGAAGGAGCGTCACGCAGACGAAAGCGTTTCTAAGCGTTATTCCCCAGGCAGGTGAAAGCGCATCGATCCATGTCTATTTCAACAACCAGTCGCTGAAAGACATTGCGACTTCTATTTCTCCCGATTACAACAATGGTTTTTTCAGAATGGCCGCTTCATTTGCGCGGTGGAACGGATACAAAGTGAATGTTGAAGAAGGTTTCTTTTTAATGGATGGAAATACAGTCACCTTTGATACGACCAGCTACCTTTCATATTTCAGGAATCAGCAACCACAGGCACTGAATGCTGCGTCAATCGCTCCATTGCGTAGCGCATTGCTTTTTTCATACGGGCTGAGCAGCTTTCCCGGCTACTCCAGCCACCTGCATGCAAACAGCGGTTACTCATTGGATATGTCATCCAGAAAAAAAGTATTGAATGACCTTCAGCAAAAATTTCAGGTTTCATTTGAGCCTGCATTTACTGCATGGATCGGAAATGAAATGACGCTCATCATTACTGAACCTGCCGGAACTACATTTGATAACAATGTTTTCGCATGTATAAAAGCAAAACATATTGCCGATGCAATGAACACACTCAACAATACAAGAGATGCTGTTGCAAAGCAATCGGGAATTGCAGCTACGGTGGAAAATTACAGGGATCATGAAATTTCCACCATCGCTATAAGGGGAATTATTCCGCTGGTGTATGGTAAAATTTTTTCGGGACTGAGCGGATGCAGCTATACATCTATTAATGATTACATCGTTTTTTCTAACCAGCATGCTTCACTTAAATCACTCATTGATGAAAATGAAGACGGCAAAACGCTGCTTAAGGATGACCTGTACAGGAATGCCACGTCGAGGTTGAATGGTACATCAAATGCGCTGCTGTATGTGAATACGCAGCGGACATTCAACCTGTATCGTCCTGACAGAATGCACTCTTTCCTTTCAACTGTTTACAGCAGCACAGGAATGTATTCCCAATGGAATTACAAAGGCGCTGCACTTCAATCGAAGCTGCTGTTTGATTTTAATAAAAAGTCGTTGAAAGAACCAGTACTCTACTGGGCCACACAGCTTGATACGTTGCTGGATTCCGATCCGGCAATTGTGAGGGAACAAGACGGGAATGCATACGTCTATCTTCAGGATGCAAAATATAATTTATACAAGATTGATGAATCCGGCAATATCATTTGGAAGAAGAACCTGGAAGAAAAAATTCTTTCACAGATGCATGTTGTGGATTTATATCGTGACGGAAGGCAGCAACTGCTTTTTAATACTTCTTCAAAGCTGATTGCGCTCGACGGAGAAGGAAATTCTGCAGGTCATTATCCAATCCGGCTTCCTGCACCGGCGACAAACGGTTGCACAATTGCTTCCACGACCAGCAGCTTTGTTATTTATGTGGCCTGCGGCAATCATTACCTGTATGCTTATGAAGCCGGCGGAAAACCTGTTTCCGACTGGGCATACCTTCGAACAGGAAATTTTGTAAGGAAGCCAATACAAACATTTTCAAATGCAAAAGGAACATACCTGCTCATCAACGCTGACAGCGGAGAGGTGATCATCACCGACAGGAAAGGCATCCAGAAAATTTCTTACGCCGGAAAATTCAGCCAGTCGGAAAATGGGGAAAACTTTGTTTATGATAGCGACTCGTCGGGAAATGTTACATGGATGACAACAGATACGGTGGGGAACATTATTCTTTTCACACTGGAAGGATCAATCAGTAAAACTGAAACAGGAGATTTCACTTCTTCTCATCAGTTTCAATTCACCAATGTCGCAGGTAAGCAGTCAGAAGATTTATTTTATTTCGATAAAGACTCACTCTTCAGGCTCGATGAAGAGGGAAGCATCATGTTTACCAAATCATTTCCGGGATTCAATAGCCTGCAATCCGTTTTGCTTCCGACCGGAAGCAAACGGCTGCTCATCACTTCCACAACCAAGGATCGTTTCATCCTGCTGAATGAAAAAGGAGAAACCGAAAAAGGTTTTCCATTGAAAGGCAGCATTCATCCTGTGATGGCCGGGCTTCACCGCAACGTGATCCTCTGCGGTAACTCGCATGGAATATTATACTGCTATAAAATAGAATAGGATGTGATAAGTCAGGGGGAATTTATTTCTCCCACTCAGTTAGATTAGGTGTCAGCAAAAAAACTGCTTTTTCTTAACCCCTAAATCCCCTTCCGGTAAGCGGAAGGGGGACTTGCGCGCTGGCTTCCCTTTAGGGCTAGGGTGAGCGAGGGAGAAATAAAAAAGTTTTCAGCAAACTGAATCATTTCTCTTGCCTACAGTTTCTTTCATAATTCCTTTCTTCATATATCTTTGTCGCAACAAACCAAGCTAACTCAATATTCATGAAAAAACTTTACGCATTAATCATGTGCTGCCTTTTAATTTCTGCCGCAAGAGCGCAGGAAATGTTTGGCTTAGCCAACAGCAACTATGCAGGCACAAATGGAATATCTCTCAACCCCAGTTCAATGGTGGGCTCACGACTGAAGCTGGATGTGAACCTGATCACGGGTGTTTCCTCATTCGACAATAATTATATCTACCAGCCGCAGAGTGAACTGAAATTTTTTGGGTTCAACACGATCATCAACAATTTCAGCTCTGATAAAAAAGGAATCGGATATACCGATGAAAAAAACTGGGACATCAGCGATCTCGACAGGAAATATTCGGGATATTATAACACCTCTGCACGCCTTCCTTCAGTGATGTTCAACATCAAGGAACACTATGTAAATATTTCTGTTTTAAATGTGCGGTCTGTTTTATCTGCCGATGGCATTCCTGCGCCTGTCGCAAAATTTATTTACGAAGACCAGGGTATAGCATATGGACCATTGGCACAGAAGAATCTTAATTTTGACGATTACAGGCTTGACATGGCATCATGGGGTGAGAGCGGAATATCTTATGGACACCACATTATAAACAAGAACGATCATTTTCTCAGCGGTGCCGTTACCGTTAAATATCTCTGGGGATTATATTCCGGTTATCTTCATTCAGGAGCTACAAACATTGCACTTGACACTGTTGGATTTACTGATACTGTTTTTGTAAAAAAGGCTGATATCAGTTATGGTTATTCCTACGATGAAGATGACAGCGGCAGCGACTTAATCCGCGGTACCGGCCTTGGATTCGATTTTGGTTTTACATATGAATATCGTCCGGAAAGCCAGCGCACCTCATATGAGATCGACGGTGAAAAACTTCTTGATCCCAGCAAGAACCAGTATCTTTTTAAAGTCGGACTGAGTTTTCTTGATCTTGGAAAAATAAAGTTCAAGAACTCCAGTACTTATCGTCTCAAAGCAGACAACCTTGTAATTGCCGAATATGATACGGTAAACTTTAATGACATTACAGACTTTGACACCACCATGAGTAATTATGCTTATGGCGATCCCAATGAAAGTTACCAGGGTGATAAGTTCAATATGGCACTGCCGCATGCAATGAGCCTGCAGGTTGACTTTCATGCGTATAAAGGTGCGTATGCAAACCTGACATGGATCACAGCATTGAAACAGGATGGTCCGGGTCCAAAAGCAAACAGTACAGTTGCATTGACTCCGCGCTATGAATGGAAGTGGTATGAAATCGCAATGCCGATGCACCTTTACAAGTATAACAAGTTCAGGTTTGGTCTTGCATTCAGGGTATACGGACTTTCAATAGGTTCCGACAACCTTGCCGGTCTTATGGGAATCTCTGACCTTGAAGGAATGGACATGTATGTTTCACTCAAAATTCCAATTACAAAAGAGAGAATCGCTGACAGCGATGGTGATGGAGTTTCTGACAAGCGCGATAAATGTATTTTTGAAAAAGGAACATGGGCTACGCTTGGATGTCCTGACCGCGATGGTGATGACATCCTGGATAAAGAAGATGCATGTCCTGATGTAAAAGGTATTGCAAAATTCCAGGGTTGTCCTGATACCGACAACGATGGCATTCAGGATAAAGAAGATGATTGTCCGCAGGTTGCAGGATTACCGCAGTTCAAAGGTTGTCCTGATACTGACGCAGACAACATTCCAGATCCAAAGGATTCATGTGTAACTGTTGCCGGGCTTGCAGAATTTTATGGATGCCCTGATACCGATGGAGATAAAATTGCCGACAGGCTTGATTCATGTCCGACAGAAAAGGGCTTGATGCAATACAATGGTTGTCCGGATACTGACAGTGACGGATTAATAGACAAGACAGATTCATGTCCTCAGGTTGCCGGTCCTGCATCTAACCACGGTTGCCCAATTGTTGAGCGCGTTGTTCCGGTTAAGGTGGTGCTCACAAAAGAAGAAGAGGAAGTAATCAATAAAGTATTCAAGAACCTTGAGTTTGAAACTGGCAAAGCCGTGATCAGGTCTACATCGTTTGGAGCACTCGATGAGTTGAGTGAACTTCTCAAGAAGAAACCTAACTTCAAACTTTTGGTTGACGGACATACTGACAATGTCGGAAAGGCTGCGCCTAATATGAAGCTATCTCAAAACCGTGCAGCGTCAGTTAAAACTTACCTTGCAAATAAAGGCATTGCAGAATCCCGCATTACTGCCAAGGGATACGGACTTACCAAACCGATTGCTTCAAACAAAACTCCTGAAGGCCGCCAGAAGAACCGCAGGGTTGAGTTTACGATCGTTGAATGAGAATAAATATTGCCCGGGATCTGAAGAACTTTTTTCAGGTCCCGGTTTAATGAACTTACAGATTTTAGATTGAGCGCTCTCACTATTGTTATTATTACGCTGATTGCCTCTGCGCTTTCCTCGGGCACTGAGATCGCTTTCTTGTCGTTAAACAAGCTCCGCATTGAGCTCGACAGAAAAAAAGGAAGTCTGTCAGCACGCATCCTTTCCAATTTTGTAAAACATCCTTCGCGGTTTATCGCCACCATGCTCGTGACCAACAATATTGCGCTGGTCATTTATGGTATTGCGATGAGTGAAAAAATTCTCACCCCTGATGTCTTGCAGAATGTGCTTCCAACAAAGTTTCAGACACAGATAAATACGCTTATCGTTCAGACTTTCCTCAGCACCCTCTTGATACTTGTCGCGGCTGAGTTCATTCCGAAGGTGCTGTTTCGTATTGATCCAAACCGGATCCTCAGGTTGCTTGCTCTCCCTATTCAATTTATTTATTTTTTTCTTTATCCTGTGGTTGCTTTTGCAATCAGCATTTCAAAATTTATTTTGACGCGAATCGGTCGTGTTGAATTTATCGAAGAGAAGCCTGTGTTCGGCCGTGTAGACCTCGATTTGTATATCAGGGAAATCAGCACCAAAAATAACCAGGAAGAAGAAATGAATGCAGGCATCCAGATGTTTCA